>SAMEA3387515__coassemble_2119_pt1 | contig 21593 bp, 18 predicted proteins | sample SAMEA3387515__metabat2_high_PE_016 | metagenome-assembled genome bin SAMEA3387515 (sample SAMEA3387515) | Felis catus | biome: Faeces | place: United Kingdom | collected 2012
GCAGAATGCAAGCGCCGCTCCAAGGCGCGCAGCATGATGCGCCAACCGCAACCCGTGGGTGTCTGCGAAGCAGACGGAAGGGTGAAAACTTTCCGGGAGACAGTGCGCCGCCCTTTAGCAACCCCCTCAGGCCGCTGCGCGTCCAGCTCCCCTGGTAGGGGAGCCTTTGCCGGGCGGTAGAGTAAAGCCTCCCCTCGTAGGGGAGGTGTCTGCGAAGCAGACGGAGGAGTGAAAACTTTCCGGCAGACAGTGCGCCGCCCTTTAGCAAACCCCTCAGGCCGCTGCGCGGCCAGCTCCCCTGGTAGGGGAGCCTTTTTGAGTGAGCAGCAACCTAAAGCAGTACCTAAAAGGGGAGCCTTAACGGGCAGTAGAGGAAAAGCCTCCCCTTTCAGGGGAGGTGTCTGCGAAGCAGACGGAAGGGTCTTGTACGTTCCGGCAGCCCGGAACTTTCCGGGCCAAGAAAAACAAATCTCCGGCTTCACTCCCCCGCCTTACTTTTCAGCTTTCAGCAGCGCCAGACTCAACTGCGCAATGTCGCTGGGCGAAACGCCGGGGATGCGCCCGGCCTGGGCCAGCGTGCGGGGCCGGATGCGCCGCAGCTTTTCGCGCGCTTCCAGCGTCATCGTCTCGATGGGGTCGTAGTCGAAATCTTCGGGGATGGCCACCCGCTCGTGCCGCTGGATGTCCCGGATGACCCGCTCCTCGCGCGCGATGTAGCCCGCGTAGCGGATCTCGGTCTCGATGCGCTGGGCCATGGCGGGCGTTACGCCCTCCCCCCAGCCGATGACTTTCGACAGACGCTCGTAGGTCACGGCGGGGCGGCGCAGCAGTTCCAGCGCGGTGCCGCCGCTCTCGCCCAGGGCGGCGCCGTCGGGCGTGACGGCCCGCAGGTCGGCCAGCTTGACGCGGGTGCGCCCCAGCCGGTCCAGTTCGGCCTGCTTCAGATCCCGGTCCCGGCAAAAGACCGCCCAGCGCGCGTCGTCCACCAGCCCGTATTCCCGACCGATGGGCGTCAGCCGCTCGTCGGCGTTGTCCTGCCGCAGGCTCAGGCGGTATTCGCTGCGGCTGGTCATCATGCGGTAGGGGTCCAGCACGCCCTTCGTCACCAGGTCGTCCACCAGCGTGCCCAGATAACTGGTGTGGCGCGCCAGCACCAGTTCGCTTTTGCCCAGCGCGTGGCGCGCGGCATTCAGCCCGGCCAGCAGGCCCTGGGCGGCGGCTTCCTCGTAGCCGGACGTGCCGTTGAACTGCCCCGCGCCGTACACGCCCGCCGCCACCTTGCTTTCCAGCGTGGGCTTGAGGGTCGTGGGGTCCACACAGTCGTATTCGATGGCGTAGGCCGGGCGCATGATCTCCAGATGTTCAAAGCCTTTGATCGTGCGGTACATGGCGTTCTGCACGGCCTCCGGCAGACTGGAGGAAAGCCCCTGCAGGTACATTTCCTCGGTGTCCTCGCCGCAGGGCTCCACGAATACCGGGTGGCGATCCTTCTCTTTGAAGCGCACGACCTTGTCCTCGATGGAGGGGCAGTACCGCGGCCCCACGCCCTGGATGTCGCCGCCGTACAGCGGCGAGCGGTCCAGATTGTCCAGGATGACCCTGTGGGTATCGGGGTTGGTGTAGGCGATGTAGCAGTCCACCTTGTTGTGCATCGGCGTGCGGGTCAGGAAGCTGAAGGGCTGCAACAGTTCGTCGGGGTCGCCGGGCTGACATTCCAGCTGCGAAAAGTCGATGCTGCGCCGGTGGACGCGGGCGGGGGTGCCGGTCTTGAAGCGCCGCAGCGTGAAGCCCTGTTCCACCAGAGAGCGGGTCAGCGCGGTGGCGGCGTGGGTGCCGTCGGGGCCGCCGTCGTAGTGGGCCTCCCCCACAAAGATGCGCCCGCCCAGCGTGGTGCCGGTGGCGATGACCGCCGCCCGGCAGCCGTAGTACCCGCCCAGCGCCGTCACGACGCCCGCGACCGCGCCGTTCTGGATGTCCAGCCGCACGACCTCGGCCTGGTGGATGTCCAGGTTGGGGGTCTGTTCCAGCGCGTGCTTCATCCAGATGTGGTAGCGTTTGCGGTCGGTCTGCACGCGCAGACTGTGTACGGCGGGGCCTTTGCCGCGGTTGAGCATCCGGCTTTGCAGAAAGGTGGCGTCGGCGGCCAGGCCCATCAGCCCGCCGAGGGCGTCCACCTCCCGCACCAGATGCCCCTTGGCGGTGCCGCCGATGGAGGGGTTGCAGGGCATATTGCCGATAAAATCCAGCGTGAGGGTGAACACGGCGGTCTTGGCGCCCAGCACGGCGGCCGTATGGGCGGCCTCGATGCCGGCGTGGCCCGCGCCGATCACGATCACGTCATAATTGCCTAAAATATCCATGATGAGTCCTTATAAATAGATAATAGATAAAAGATAATAGATAATGGATAATAAATAAGGATGCGCGCTATGCGCGCAAATTCAAAATAAGAGAGAAGCAAAAAGCAAAGGGGCGGTTGAGGGAAAGAAAAAATAATAGATAAAAGATAATAAATAAGGATGTGCGCTATGCGCGCAAGTTCAAAATAAGAGAGAAGCAAAAAGCAAAGGGGCGGTTGGGGGAAAGAAAAATAATAGATAAAAGATAATAGATAATAAATAGGGATGTGCGCTATGCGCGTAAATTCAAAATAAGAGGGAGACAGAAAAAAGGGCAGTTGGGGAAAAGTAAAAAGAATAGATAAGCAAAAGGCGCGGGGGAAGTTTAAGAAGAGCTATCCCCTTTTGTGGTCTTGAGAGTGGCGATCAGGATTCGTTTGATTTCAAGGCATTGTTGCAGAAGCTGGAGGGCGGTGCTTTTTTCCAGCGCGCCTGTTTCCTGCAGCAGTTCGAGCCAGTATTCGGTTTCTGCGGTCTCTTTCAATGCGATTTGCAGTTTGGCAACAAAATCGGCACGGCTTACGCCGTACACAGCTTCCCGCACGTTTGCACCGATCGAAGTGGCGCTTCGCAGAAGTTGACGGGCTAGCACCTCGTCTCCGCGGTTTTTCGCAAGCACCCTGTATAGACGGATGACCTGTACGGAAAAAGAAAAGGTCTTTTCTCGCAGCACGTTTTTTTCCATGGTGCAACCTCTGAACGTATGGTCGTAGTCTGCCCCGTGGTTCCCCATCGCGGACGATGGGACATCCCCTCGGCAAGTCGCTTTTGAGCAGGCCGGCAATCGGCAACACTTGCAATTCTGTTCCTGTATTGCTTTCAAACGGTGGCTTTCTCCGCCTGCCGGGTACCCGTTTTGAGGGGGCCGGGCGCTTGGTAAAGTTTATAAACGGTTTTTACAAAACCGTCTTTGTGTTTTAACGGCCACTTTCCCCCACCTACCGGATACCCATTTTGAGCGGGCCGGGCGCTTGGCAAACTTTATAACAGGTTTTATAAAATAACCTTTGCGTTTTAACGGCCACTTTCCCCCGCCTGCCGGATACCCATTTTGAGCGGGCCGCAGGCCCGCGATCCACCAAATTTATTATCTATTATCTATTATCTATTATCTTTTATCTCAATTTTATTTTCCTACGCAGAACGTTTCAAACACTTCGTCGATGGTCGCGTCCGTCGCGTCCTCGCCGGTCAGGTCGCAGAGGGCCTGCAAAGCGTCGGTCAGGCAGACGGCTACCGCGTCCAGTCCGAACCCGCCGGAAACCGCCCGCAGCGCCTCGTCCAGCGCATCGCGCGCACGGGTGGCGGCGGCCAACTGGCGGGCGCTGCATAGCTGCGCCGCGCCGGGGTCCAACTGCGCCGTGCCCAAAAGGTCGGCCACGGCGGCGGTCAGCGGGGCCAGGGCGCTCTCCTCTTTTGCACAGATCGAAATGACCTGTCTAAAATACGGCTGCAAGGCGGCGCGGGCGGCGTCGGTGGACGCGGCCAGGTCCTGCTTGTTGAGCACAGCCAGCGCCGGGCGGCCCTGGCAGCGGCGGGCGATGTCCAGGTCGGATTCGTCCAGCGGGCGGGCGGCGTCGAACACGGCCAGCACCAGCCCGGCTTCGTCCAGCTTTTTCCAGCTGCGGCGGATGCCCTCGGCCTCGATGGCGTCGCCGTCCTCCCCCACTTCCCGCACGCCGGCGGTGTCGAACAGGTTCAGGCGGATCTCGCCCAGTTGGACGGCCTGCTCCACGATGTCCCGCGTGGTGCCCGCCACCGGCGTGACGATGGCGCGGTCGAACCCGGCCAGCAGGTTCAGCAGGGTGCTTTTGCCCACGTTGGGGCGGCCCAGCAGCACGCAGTCCACGCCGTGGCGCAGCACGGCGCCCGCGCCGTACCCGGCGATCAGGCTGTCCAGTTCGGCCTTTTGGGCCGTGAGGGCGTCGGCCAGCGCGGCGTCGGAAAGTTCGGGCACGTCCTCCTCCGGGTAATCGACCCAGGCGGTCAGGTGGGCGTTCAGGCTTTGCAGGGCGGTCTGGATGCCGCCGATGCGTTTGGCCAGCCGCCCGTCCAGGGCGGCCTTGGCCAGCGCGGCGCCCTGGCGGCCGTTGGCGGCGATGACTTCCATGACGGCCTCGGCTTGGGTCAGGCTCATGCGGCCGTGTTCCAGGGCGCGGCGGGTGAATTCGCCCGGCCCGGCGGGGGCGGCCCCGGCCAACAGCAGGGCTTCCAGTAGGCCGTCGGCCATGGCGGTGCCGCCGTGGACCGAAAGTTCGATCACGTCCTCGCCGGTGTAGGAGTGGGGCGCGCGGAAGAAAAGGGCCACGGTCTCGTCCATTTCAGTGCCGCGCAGGATATAGTGGCCCAGCATGGCGGTGTAGCCTTTGGCGGCGGCCACGGTGCGCCCGGCGCGCAGGGGGGCGAACACCTTTTCCACAATGGGATAGGCGTCGGGGCCGGATACCCGTACCACGGCGATGCCGCCCTCCCCCGGCGGGGTGGCCAGGGCGCAGATGGTCTGTTGTGAACGATCCATAGGGACGCTCCTTTGTTTAGAATTTCTTTGCGCCGCTTTCTTTGTAAAGAAAGCGGCAAAACCGTCAAAAGATAATAGATAATAGATAATAGATAATAAATTTGGTGGATCGCGGGCCTGCGGCCCGCTCAAAAGGTGGAGGGGGTGGTATGGGTTTGCGGCCTGCCCGGTCGGGAACCGCGTTCGCGGTGTTGTAGGGCGGGGTCTTGACCCCGCCGTTTGTTTTTTGTTGCCCGTAAGGGTTCGGGTTGTGGGGACGTTTCACCCCTCCGTCTGCCTTCGGCAGCCACCTCCCCTGGGAGGGGAGGCTTTTCAGGTGGCAGCAACCCAAAAGGCTCCCCTCCCAGGGGAGCTGGACGCGAAGCGCCCTGAGGGGTTCTACTCTCCGGCCGCACAGCACCTTCCGGAACGCTTCCCCTGTGGGAACGATATGGTTTGTTTTTGACGTTGCGGCAGAACGTAGGGGCCGCATGTATGCGGCCCGGCGGCAGTGATGATTGCCGCGCGGTCTTGTGGGATGACAAGGTGTTTTTGGGTGTTGTAGGGCGGGGTCTTGACCCCGCCGTGCGGCGTTTTCGTTGCCCGTAAGGTTCCGGGTAACCGGAATGTGCAAAACCCCTCCGTCTGCTTCGCAGACACCTCCCCTAAAAGGGGAGGCTTTTACTCTACTCTTTAAAGGTTTCCCTTCTAAGGGGACTGTCGTCCAAAGGCTCCCCTCCCAGGGGCTGCGAAGTCGAGCGCCGCCTGCGGCGGATACAGCGAGACGAAGCAGGGGCAGCAGTCGCAGAATGCAAGCGCCGCTCCAAGGTGCGCAGCATGATGCGCGAACCGCAACCCGGCCAGGGCCGCGAAGCGGCCTGAGGGGTCCTACTTCCCGGCCGCGCAGCACCTTCCGGAACGCTTCCCCGGCGGGGTCAAGACCCCGCCCTACGTCTTGGCAATGGCCTGCGTTTCACCAGAATTTCTATCCCCGCCCCCACAGGGAGCGCCCCGTATTTTTAGCGGGCCGCAGGCCCGCGCTCCACCGTATTTCTTATCTATTATCTCTTATTTTTTATCTTATCCCTCGTCCTCCCCGGTCAGCAGCTTCTGCCGTAACCGTGCCGCCGGGGGCTGGCCCGGCGCGCTGCCCGCGCCCAGCGTGCCGAAGGTCGCGCCGCTGCCAAAGGCCCCGCCGCAATACCGCGTCGCCGCGCCGTCCCGCCCCATGCTCATCGTGATCAGCATGGCGTCCGGCCGCGCGTCGTGGACCTCCGCCGTTGCCAGCAGCAGCCGGGCCGCGTCGGCGCGGCTGTGGGGCATCACCGCCAGCTTGGCGATGTCCGCCCCCGCGTCCAGCATCCCGTGCAACGCTTCGGTCATGGCGTGGGTGTCCGGCGTGCCGTCAAAGTGGTGCTCGCTGAACAGCGCCGCCGCCCCGGCCCGCCGCGCCGCGTCCCGCAGGGCGCGCGCCGCACTGGGGGTGCGCCACTCGATGTCCAGCGCGTCCACGCCGCCCTGCGCCAGCAGCGCCAGCCCCGCGTCCCGGTAGTCGCCGGGGTCCAGCGCGGCTTCGCCCCCCTCGCGCGCGGTGCGCACCGTCACGATCAGCGGCTTGCGGAGCAACTGCCGCGCCATCGCCAGCGCCGGGAGCCAGTCCCCCTCGCGCAGCGGGTCCAGCCGCAGTTCCGCCAGGTCCGCTTCGGGGGCGGCCTGCACGGCGCGGGCGGCGCTTTCCAGTTCGGACAGGCTGCGGGCGAACAGCGGCACGATGACGCAGGGCTTCTGCGGGTCCAGATACAGCATGGGAACCTCCTTTGGCGTACAGTCGGTATTTTGTGTTATTGTACCACAATTTGAAAAAACTGTAAATTCGACGCCAAATTTCCCGCTGTCCGCTTGCGGCGCGCCGCCCGGCGCAGTATTATACTATAGTAGGAGGCAGATGCACCATGCAAAACTTTTCGATGCCGCAAAGCGCCGCCCTTCTGCTGGAAGGCGGCTCGCTGCGCGGCCTGTACACGGCGGGCGCGCTGGACGCCCTGATGGAAGCCGATCTCTACTTCCCCGCGGTGGCCGGGGTCAGCGCGGGGGCGCTCAACGCCGTCAACTATGTGGCCCGCCAGCCGGGCCGGGCGGCCAGTATCAACCTGCGCTACCGCCACGACCCCCGCTACTTCGGCCCCAAGGCGGCTTTCAACGGGGGCAGCCTGTTCGGGCTGCGGTTCATGCTCTATGACCTGCCCAAAGAGATCCCCTTCGATACCGAAACGTTCCAGAACAGCCCCCAGCGGATGGTGGCCGTGGCGACCAGCGTGCGCACCGGCAAACCCGCCTATTTCGAGAAGGGCAAGACCGATTTTGACTTTCTGGAAGCCTGCCGCGCTTCGGCCAGCCTGCCGCTGGTCTCCACGCCGGTGCGGCTGGCGGGCGAACCGTATCTGGACGGCGGCTGCGCCTGCCCCATCCCGCTGCAGTGGGCGCAGGACGAAGGCTTTGAGAAGATCGTCATCATCACCACGCGGGATAAGAGTTTCCGCAAAACGCTGCCCGGCCAGCGGATGATCAACCTGTACGACGATTTTTACGGCGACCGGCCGCTGTTCCTGGCGGCGATGCTGACGCAGGAAGTGCGCTACAACGCGCTGATGGACCAGATCGACGCGCTGGAAGCCGCGGGCAAGGTGTTCGTGCTGCGCCCGGCGGAACCCATCGAGATCGGCCGCTTTGAGGGCGACACCGAAAAGCTGCTGAACGTCTACAACCGCGGCCGCCGCGAAATGCGCGAAAACCTCGCTGCCCTGCGCGCCTATCTGGAAGCGTGACCCTGTTTCTATTTATATAAAGGTATAGCAAAAGAGACACCCGGCCGGGTGTCTCTTTTGCTATGTGCCGGGAACTTTCCGGCTTTTATATGCGGGAAAGAAGTTCGGCTTTTTTGCTGTCAAATTCCTCCTGGCTTAAAATGCCTTTTTCCTTGAGATTGTACAGTTTTTCAATGTTAGCCATGATTTCATCGGTTTTATCGGCGGCAGAAACAGCGTCCTTGTTTTTTTCTGCGGAAACATCCGCGGCAGAAGGCTTCTTCTTGGAAAACATCCCGGCAAGACTGGACCCGGCGCTTTTGAACTTGGTACTCACTTTCCCTTTCAGTTCATTCAAGTCTGACGCTTCTACGCCGCTGTTTTCAGAGGGGGTGGGGTCTTGAGCAATGGATTCAATAACAGAAATATCCTCTTCAAGCTGCTCGTCGGTGTAGTCAAAGTTTGCCCGGTCCAGGGTTTCCTGCAAACGGTTGGCCATCGGCAGCATGGAAGCAAAATTCAAACCGCCGGAGATGACCCCGCCGACAATCGGGATGGCTTTGGAAACGCCCCGCGCAAGGGTGGTTTTGGTGACCTTTACGCCGATAGCCTTCCCAATCTGTTTGACGATGGGATACCAGAAGGTTTTCATCAACGCTTTTTGCGGCAGGCGCTTTAGTGTTGTTTTGGCAATCTGCGTGGACAATACGCGGACGCCGGATATTGCGCCTGATACGCCGAACATTACGCCGCAGTACAGGATAAGTTGTGACTGGACCTGCTCCTCTGACACTTCCCCGTTTTGCCACAAGTCGCGCGCGCCGTACAGGTAGGATAACTCTTGAGCAAGCCGCAAAGACATACCAAAAAACTGCAAAACGTCGGCGGGAACGGTGGCAGCCATAGCAAGGCCGCCGGGAATCCCTGCCGCGAAAGACGCGATAGAAGATTGGCTTGTCCGCTTTACGATGAGTTTTTGTGACAAAGAGGACAGCATTTTTCGGGAAGCGCCCGCGGCGATAGGCCCTTTTTCCAGAACATCCTGCAAAGGCAACTGGGTAGAGGCAAAGGTTTCCGCCAGAAAAGAATCGCGGTCCACCTTCACAAGGGGAAGCTTGACGGCGTTGGTTATGATTGCTTCCAGCGCGACTTCCTGCGTAGCGTTCGTATTTGTTTCCATAAAAACCCTTCCTTATTATTTTATGATCCGGGATCGCTCCCGCAAAGGGCGTGCAAATTTCGCGCAGACCCCGGACCGCCGCAAACATCCGATTCCTATATTCTTTATTATACTGTGTGGCAGAACTTGCTTCAATAGAGAAGAAAAAGAAAAAACGCCCCGATCCGACAAAAAGCGGGCGCCCCCCATAGAGAGGACCGGGGCAGCAAAACAGGGAGCCTTCCAGACCGGAAGGCTCCCCGCGGGAAATGCCGGGACGCCGGGGCGGCTCCCCTGCCCCGGCGTTTTTATTTGGCAAGTTCGGCTTCGATCAGGCGGACCGCCAGCGTAAAGGCGTCGATCCGCCGTTTGGCCAGCGTGATCTGGGATCTGTAGCGTTGGGGATTCTCTTTGCCCTCCAGCGTTTTGACAGTTTCCCGCAGCTTGTGCAGCGTCGAGTCGATCTGGCGCTTGGCTTCCAGCAGTTGTTCTTCGGTGTATTCCATGGCGGTCTCCTTTGGTGGGGAAATTGAAAAGACAGGAAGGCCCCCGGCGGGCGGCTGCTGCCGCCTGCCGGGGGCTGCGGGGAGACCGCTTCAGACGGTCCCTGCCAGACAATCGCGCATAAAATCCGTCACCGCGTTGGTGTAGGCGGGGGTGTCCACATAGTAGCTCACGGCGTGGCCCGCGCCAGGCACTGTCAAAAGCCGCTTGGGACTGGCGCAGGCTTCGTAGTTTTCCCGGGTCATAGCGCAGGGCACAAAGGTGTCGGCTTCGCCGTGGATGAACAGGATGGGAATGTGGGTGTGAGCCACGGCCCGGCGGCAGTCGGCGGCTTCGGGGTCAAAGTGGCCGAACAGCCGGGTGCCCAGCCGCCCGATGGCATATACCGGCTTGACCGGCAGATGCGGCAGGTATTGGGGCAGGCAAAGGCGGGCGATCTCGCCGGGGCTGGTGTAGCCGCAGTCCGCCACGATGCCCCGCACGTTTCCGGGCAGGGCCAGACAACTGGCCAGCAGCACGGTGGACGCCCCCATGGATACGCCCACCAGGAACAGCGGCGTTTCGGGGCCGAAGCGCCGGGCCGCCCACCACGCCCAGTCGCGGCAGTCGCAGCGTTCTTTTACGCCCATGGTGATGGTGTGCCCGCCGCTGGCGCCGTGGGCGCGCTGGTCCGGCAGCAGTACGTTGTAGCCAAGCTGCTTGCACAGGGTGTACCCGCCCATGCCGTCCCGGCGGGCGAACCCCTTGTACCCGTGAAAGATCAGTACCAGCGGCGCGCCGTCGGCGTGGTGGTAGTACCGCCCGGCCAGCGGTACGCCGTCGTCGGCCTTGATTTCGACGGTCTCAAAAGGCGCGGCAGCCAGCGCGGCGGCGTCCCGGCGCAGTTCCTCGCCGTAGGGCAGAGTCTTGACCATTTCTTCGGGGGCGAGTTCCTCGGGCTGGGCGGTGTGGTAGAACCATCCCCGGTAGATGCCGTAGGCCGCCGATACGACCGCCGCCGTCCCCGCCGCGCCCGCAGCGATCAGATGACGTTTTTTCATAGTAAAGTACCTCGTGTGGCCTGACAAAAAGGCCCTACGACCCAGTATAGCAAAATTTGGCGAAGGGTGCAATCTTGCCGCGCGGTGTGCCCGGCGGAAAATTTTTTGCGCAACCGCAAGAAAAGCATTTGCATTTTCCCGCGGGATTTGCTATACTATATAAGTTCCCGATGACCGGGAACATAAATCATGTGCGGTCGTAGCTCAGCTGGATAGAGCGTTGGACTCCGACAACTGTGACGCGGTGGCATGGTTTGCTGATTTTTGTCGATGCGTCGTTTGAAAATCCGGCATCGCAGCAATTTCCCCGGTGGTCTGACCACGAATTGACCACCATGTACGTTTCACTCCAATCTTTCACAAAATTTCATACGATGAATATCGTCCCAGCGACGATTTTCATAGATGTGCGGTTGTAGCTCAGCTGGATAGATCGTTCGGCTCCGACCCGAAAGGCCGCAGGTTCGAATCCTGTCAGCCGCACCAAAAAAGCACGCGCTTACGTTATGTGGGCGCGTGCTTTTGCTGTTGTATGGAGTTGGCCGCGGCGCGGGCCGCCTTACAGCCCCATCACCTCCCCCAACTTCTCCTGTGCTTCCCGCTTCTTCTTGTCAAACGCGTGGGCATAAATGTCCAGCGTCGTACTGGCCCGGGAATGGCCCAGTAAGCTGGCTACGGTTCGAACGTCTACGCCCTGGGCAATCAACAGGCTGGCGTTCGTGTGGCGAAGGCTGTGGACGTTCAGATTTTCCGGCAGCCCGTTCTGGCGCAAGATCTTCTTGAAACGGAAGGTAAAGGTGGCCGGCACCATCGGGTCGCCGCTGGGTTGGCGGAACAGGTAGTCCTCTTCTTGCAGCGTTTCTCCCGCCTGCTGCCGCTCCCAGGCGCATTGCTGTTTCCAGGATTTGAGCAGTTTTGCCATCGCTTTACTGACATAGACCACCCGGTCACCGCTGGCCGTCTTGGGCGGCTTCACAAAGATGGGTTCGCGGCTCAACTTTACCACATTGCGCTGGATGTGGATTGACCGCTTCTTCCAGTTGATGTCCGACCAGCGCACCCCGCAGGCTTCGCCCCGGCGCATCCCGGTGGCCAGCACCAGTTTGAAGTAGGTCTCATATTTGAGGCTTTGCCCTTCCAGTGCGGTAATCAATCGTTGTACCAGTTCTTCGTCCGCCACCGGGCGCTCCCTCTTCTCGCCTTGGGGTTTGTACATTTTCCAGGCTGGGTTGTGCAGCAGGTACCCCTCCTCCACCGCATCGCTCAAAATGCTGCACAGGGTGTTGTGGATACCTTCCACCGACTTTTCGGCAAGCGGCTTCCCGTCGGTCAATTTGGGGGCCTTGCGCATTTCCTCGTAAAAATTCCGGATGACCTCCTTGCGTAAATCAGTGAGCTTGTAGTGCCCCAGCGCAGGCAAGATACGCCGCACATCCTGCCGGTCACGGAAATAAGTGGTTTTCGCCAGTTTTTTCGGTGCCACCTCTGCCAGCCAGTGGTCGATGTATTTTGCCAGTGTGATGCTCTTGTTCACCGGCTCAGGAGTGTGGTGTACCTCCCGCTCGAACAGCACCGCCTGTTCCTGTAACCATTTCTCGCGTTGTTTCGGTTTTAGTTCCACCGGTGGATGTACTGTTTTCTGCACCGATTTCAGCCGGTTACCCTCATAGTCGTACCCGCGGGACACCACGATCAAATAGCTATTCTCTCCCCGTTTGCGAATGGATGCCATACTGCCACGTCCTTTCTAATGTGATTTGCTTTGGTTTGCCTTGGATACTTTTCTGCGTCTGGTCATTATTTTTGACCATCCGCACCACAAAGCATACCAACCTCTGTGGCATATAGCTATCACCAAACCCAACAGACTTTGGCGGTAATACCTCCCCATGATTCACCAGAACCAACAACAGCCCGGACGTTACATCCGGGCTGTTGCTGTTCTAATTTAGAAAAGCTGCTTATCCAAACAGCCAGAACGGCGGCTTCGCCTTCACTAGCTTGAGCAGGGCTGCATCGGCTGCCTCGGTGTATCCACCCGCAGCGATGCGCGCATTGCGCAGGTTGTTGAGCGAGTTGCGGGCTAGACGGAACTCTGCGCCGTTCAACGGCAGTTTGCCGGGCGGGGTATTATGTACCTTTATGATGAGAGCCGCGTAGTGCTCATTCGGTCGGCCTGCTTCCCTGTTGGCACAGAAAACCGCATATAATGCACGCATCAGGATGCTGCGATTGTTGCGATCCATCTTCATAATGCGGATGTCGTTTCTTTTCATGATTACCTCCTGTTTGTGTACAAGGCTCATTGTAGCCTTTCTTGCCATTTCTTCTTAGGTCAACACTATCACAACGAGACGAATATATCCATCACCAAGCCCAACAGACTTTGGCGGCAAGAATGTCCAACAATCCATCAGAAGCAATAATATCCGCATTTTCAGTGACGATAATGACGGTGATGACGATACCGTTGGGATACCCCTTGGTGTGGGGATATCTCAAAATCACCGTCATCATCGTCATGACCGTCATTTTTCTTAGATTTTATTGATTTCTCGCCGCCAACAACCGTTGCTCCTGTTCCCACGCCGCCGCATCCGCTGGTTGTAGCATCGTATCCAGCAACCCTGCTGCCTGCTCCTTGCAGGTATCCTGCGGGTGGCAGTAGGTGCGCTCGAGAAAAGCCGTGTCGGCGTGCCCCAACAGGTCGGCGGTCACCTGCTTGCTTGTGCCGTTTTCCAGCAAATAGGTGGCGAAAAAATGACGCATCGTGTGCAGGTGGTAGTCTTTGGGGAAGCCGTTTCTGTCGTATAATTTACGCAGGTGGCGGCTGAACGTATCCGGGTGAATGGGTTTTCCCTTATGGGTGAAAATTAGACCATCGGGACAGATGCCATTGTTTTCCACAATCTGGTTGAAAAGTAACTCGCCCAGATAATCGTATACCAGTCGGGGAATCACTACCACGCGAGTGCGGTGGCTTTTGGTGTCGCTTTCTATCACGCCTTTGCCAACTACCGTACTGCGGGAATGTTGGATCAACAGCTGGTTCCCGCCGTGCAGGTCTCGCCATCTCAGCGCGCACAGCTCCCCACGGCGCAGGCCGGTGGACAGCGCCAGCAGATAGTACACCCGGTAGAGCAGCGGTTCCTGCAAAATACATTGCAGCAACTTCTGCATCTCCCACGCCTGGGGTATGCGTTGCTGCGGCTTCTTCACCCGCAGTTTGTCCACGCGGTGGGCCGGGTTGTACATTAAAATGTCATTTTTTACAGCATCCTGCAGCACGGCCGACACTGTGTCCAGATATTTATGTACGGTGTTTTCGCTCAGTCGCTTGCCGTTGCGGCCGGGACGCTGGCGTAAATCCTCGCACAGCTCCTCCAGCACCATCGGTCGGATCTTGCACAGCGGTAGGCCGCCGATAGTGGGGTACACCGCTTCCAACATCCGGCGGTAGCCCTCCAGTGTACTGACTTTGTAGCGTTGGGACATTCGTTCCAGCCAGCGGTTGGCGTAGTCCTCGAACCGGGTGTTCTCGCTCTGGTCGATGCCGGTGCGGAACCGTTTTTCCAAGCGCTCCGCCTCGGCCATGACGTACTGCCGGATGCCCCGCTTCGGCACCTCTTTGGGTACATCGACAGTTCGTGCCTGCATCCGCTTCTGGCCGTTGGGTTTGTATCCATTACAAACTGTAATTTTGTATTTTCTTTCTCCGCGTTGTTGAATATATGCCATACAGGCACCCCCTATCGTTTCAAATTCATGACGCCAGTGACGGGCGTGACGCTGGTGACGGTTGTGACGGCAGTGACGGGACACCCCCGGTATAGCTGTATCTGTCACACCCGTCACTGCCGTCACTCGTGTCACAGGCGTCACCAGCCTGCCCTTCATCGCGAAGGCACAGAAGCCGTTTGCTGTTGGTCCGCTTAGTTTCCAGCAATATCCCACATTTAGCCAGCGCCTCATCGTGGCTTTGCAGATATTTAGAGAGGATCGCCGGACTCCAATAATTGCCTTGCGTTTCCAGCCGGGTGACCAGTTCAGTGGCGGTGCCCCGGAACGCACCAGCTGACAGCAGCTTTTTCAGCGCATTCACCACCAAAGTCAGTCGCAACTGCTCCTGCGGCACGGCGCGGCTCCATCGGCAGTCGGCTAATTCCAGTTCTTCCTCCACATCCTCAATGTCCCGCCCAGTGGCATAAAGGATGGCGGTGCCATCCTGGCGTTTGTTACGCATCAGGATCAGCGTGCCGTCCGCGGCACCGGCCAACCCATTGGTGCCGGACAGACGATTGAACGGATCGTCGTCCGCCATCTTGCGCAAGTGGTGGATGACCAGCAGGCAGATGCCGTTGCGGTCAGCCAGTGCTTTCAAGATACCGGCACCTCGTAGTCGCTGCTGTAGGACATTCCGCTGCCGTTCACATGCCGCACCTTTTGCAGCGTGTCCAGCACCACCAGCCGGATGTGCGGATGTTCCGCCATCTGCGCTTCAATCTGACGCTCCAGACCCTGACCAATAGGCGCGGCGCGATGGCAAAGATGCAGCCCCTCCGGCGCGGTGTCAGGCAGCCGCAAAGCCCGGCTGTGTAGCCGCTGTGGCCCGTCCTCCAGCGCCAGGTAGAGCACCTCGCTTTTCCGCGTTGTGCGCCCCAGAAAGGCCGTTCCGCCGCACACAGCGAGGCACAGCTGCAGCGCCATCCAGCTCTTGCCGACCCTGGGTGAACCGCCCAGTATGTACAGCCCGGGCGTCAGCAGCCCGTCCACCAGATATTCCACCGGTTCCAGCGGCTGGGTGTACAGTTGCTGCATCGTGTAAGTTTTCAGTTCTTTGGTTTCATTCGTCATCGCATTTCCCTTTCTGCCTTACGGCTTTACTTGGTATGTTTTTCCCAGCCAGGTAACCAGGGGTTTGGGTCCGCCCAAAAGTTTGCGTTTGGATGTCCAAACGCTATGCTAGCAAAACTTACTGAGCTGGCAAAGAAACTTTTCAGCCGGTTTTTCTCGCGCAATTGCCCCGCTGTACCCGGGTGGATTCCAATAGGAATCCTGGCGGAAAATCTGGTAGCCAGAGTGGATTCCTATAGGAATCCCAGCCGGAGCGAGTGGTATCATACGGATGATACCACCCTCTCCGCGGCCCGCAAAAGTGGTATCACACGGGTGATACCACTCCCTCGTTAGGTGTTTTCAGGTTCAAATTCAGATGATCATGTGCCCTTGTCATATAACCTCCTTTGCGCGCTTATTGTGCTTACTTGACTTAAAATCAAGAATTTAGTATACTAATTATGCGGTTGTTCCGCATCTATTTGTTTTTTATTTTATGCACTATACCCGCATCTGTCAATACTGTTCACGAATTATTAAGCAATATTTTTGCGTATTCGAGGAGGGCAATCCATGACATTTGGTGAAAAGCTCCGCCGCGCCCGCAGAGAAAAAGGCCTGACCCAAGCCGAGCTTGCCAATCAGGCCGGGTTGGGGCTGCGGACGATCATTGCCTATGAAAAAGGCGAAACCTACCCGCAGAAGCGCTCCACCTATCAAACATTGGCAGACATTTTGGGCATACAGGCAGACGACCTTCACAACGAGGAAACCACGGCCAACGCGCCGCCGCTGACCCGTACCCAGTGGGAAAACAGCAAGCGCCGGTACGAGGAACTGCTCCCGGACGGCCCCGCCTGGCCGGGAGATTCTTCCTATGAAGCATACTGCGAAAAGATGGCACAACTATCCAAGGCAGACGCTGCGCACAATTACAGTAATTCTACCGGCAAGGAGTTGCCCCAAATCACGATCCGCCCAGCCCTGACAAAAGACTTCCCGGCACTATTGCAAATCTGCAAAGACCGCCACCAGTTCGACGCCACCCGCCCAGGTGCCAACAAAAGCCAACTTCCCACTTTTGAATCTCGACTCGAAGCCCTGACACAGGCCCTCGTCGGCTGGATCAGCGCCGGGCAATGTTTCCTAATGGAGTCCAACGGCCGCCCCGGCGCCTGGTTCGTTCTGCAGCTCCCCGCGCCGGACGACTATCCCTCCGCCAACAAACGAAAAGGCGGCGCGAAGGCAACGGCCTGCACGCCGCTGCCCCGCGCCACCATGTGGGGTCCCTATACAAGCCCCCATTTTGCGGGTGCTTCCAAATACATGCTCACCTTCTGCCAAGCCTGCTGCCCGCGGCTGGCCATCGAGGTGCCGCTGGACGACCCGCTCAGCCGGTTCCGCCTGGCCTACTGGCTGGACCAGGGGTTTGTGCCGGATACATGGGTGCCGTCCGGCAAAGCGATCCGCCTCGCCCTTCGCGGATGACTTTTGAGCTGCCAGGCGGCAGGTTCATGAAACTCGCGGAATCTGGTTCAATGCGTTGTTGAGCCGCTGGGCCATCTCGGGAGTGACAGCCTTTCCGGCCTGCTTGAGCAGGCTTTGCAGCGGCATTTTGTCCATCTGCCGCTGGACGGCTGCGGGCAGCGTGACGCTCTTGGCCACATCACCGTAGCTGGCCGTGACTTTTGCCATCATCCTGGCCAGCAGCGCGGCCCCGGCGGGGCTCTGCTTGATGGCTTCCATCGAGTCAAGGATCGAGTAATACCCCGCCCGCTCGAGCTCGTCCGGCCGGTCGAACCAGTTGACCACCTCGCCGCCGGTGACCGAATAGGCGGGGTTAGGCTTGTCCACCTTGCGGATGGTCATGGTGTCGGAGAGTTCGCCGCTGCGGGCCTCGATGGTATGCGTGCCGGTGATCGGCACCTGGAAGCGGAAAATCTTGTCCCCGGTCTGTGTCGCAACCTCCCGGCCGTCCACCAGCAAGGTGACCGCGGGCTGGTTCGAGTAGACTTTCACCTCGGTGACCGCCTCGGGCCGGTCGGCATACCGGCGGCCGCAGATATGCACGAACGGCTCTTTGCTCAGGTACGCTTTGTAAATATAGAAGGCGTCCTTTTTGGTGCGGCGGTCGAAGGTGACCAGGCCCTTCTGGTTCTGCCCGGGCTTGCCGCCCTCGTTGCGGCCGTCGGCGGCAAAGTCGAACATGTTCCAGCAGTGCATGGCCCAGATGTAGGGGCGCTCCGACCACATTTTCAGCATGTGTTCGTGATAGATGGCCTGGTAGGGTTCGCTCCAGTCGCCTTTTTCGGGGTGGCCGTTCTGGTAGACCGGGTTCGCGTCGGCGCCGTACTCCGACAGGCCAATGACCGCCTCGGGGTGCTTTTGGTGGAACTCGTCAAACCACGCGTCGTTCTGTTCGAGCTCACCCAGGTACCAGCCATAGTAGAGGTTGTAGCTGCGGATATCCGAAGCCATCACGAACGGGTCGTCCATATCCAGCATGAAGGCGTGGGCCATCGTCGTGGGGCGGGTGGCGTCCAGCTTGTGGCAGAGGTCGTTGAGCAGCTTGTGGTTCTCTACCATGTCGGGGGTCACGCCACCCGAGGCCGTGATCTCGTTGGACAGCCCCCAGCAGACGATACCGGGGTGGTTGTAGTTCTGCACGACCAGCTCGGTCATCTGGCTGACCGTGTTGGCCCGGCCGTTTTCCATGTGTTTGGTGATATACGGAATTTCCGCCCAGACGATCAGGCCGTACTCGTCGCACAGGTCGTAGAAGTGCTGGGCGTGCTGGTAGTGGGCCAGGCGCACGGTGTTGGCGCCCATCTCGCGCAGCAGGGCTAGGTCCTCCTCGTGCTCGGCGTTAGTCAATGCACTGCCCAGACCCTGGCGGTCCTGGTGGCGGGCTGCGCCGCAGAGCCGGCAGACCCGGCCGTTGAGCAGAAAGCCCCTGTCCGCGTCAAACCCGATGGTCCGGCAGCCGTACCGGGCGCTGATGCTGTCGCCGCTGTCCAGGCTGGCCGTGACGGTGTAGAGGTACGGGTCCTCGACGCCGTCCCACAGGTGGACGTTTTCCAGCGTGAACACGGCGCTGGCGTGGCCGTTCTCCACCGGGGCGGTGAGGGTCTGCCCGGCGGTGGAAAACGTAACGCTCGCGGCCTCGCCCGTGATCCAGGCTTCCACCGTGACGGCGGCGGTGCGGGTGTCAAGGTCCACGGCCGGTGTCACCTTGAGCCCCGGGCCGCCGTAGTAATCAAGGGCAAAATGCGCGGCGGGCACCGTGATCAGACGCACAGGCCGGTACAGTCCGCCGTAGAAGGTGAAATCGGCCTTTTGGGGGTAGACGGTGTCATTCTCGCTGTTGTCCACGAGGACAGCCAGCAGGTTGTCCCCCTCTTGCAGCGCGGGGGTCAGCTCCACCCGGAAGGTGGAATACCCGCCCGCATGCCGGGCCAGCTTCCGGCCGTTCAGGTAGACTTCGGCGGTCATGGCAGCGCCCTCAAACTCCAGCCAGAGCTGTTCGCCCGCGGCCAGGGCGGGCGGGGTCAGGCGGCGGCAATAGCAGGCGGTGCCGCGCCAGTAGTCGTTGCCGCCGTCGGTGCCGTCGGCGGCGTTCCAGGTGTGGGGCAGCGTGACCGGCTGCCAGCTTTCGGGGAAGGCGGCGGGAATCTCGGCGGTCTTGGCGAACCGCCAGCCGTCTTGCAAAAGTACCGTGTGGCGCATAGGGGGCCTCCTTTATTTTCCGTATTCAATAGGGCTTCACAACTCCTCAAGGGTCCAGGCATCCCGCCAGCGGGTGCAGGGCCTTTGCCGGTCTCAAGCTGCGGCGGCTGGGCGGCGGGCCGTTTGCCGGATGGGGCCATACAGCCGGCCGGGTCACCCTCTGCCGAACAGCGCTTCGGCCACGGCGCTGACGGCTGGCAGGGCGGCCAGCGACAGCAGCGTGCTGAGGGCAACGGTCTGGCAGGCGTAGGGGTAGTCCAGGTCGAACTGCTGGGCGTACACGGCCACGTTGGCCCCCACCGGGGCGGCCGCGGCCAGCAGCACAGCCAGCTTGACGGCCGGGGCGGCGGGCAGGACCCAAAACACAGCCAGCGTCAGCGCCGGGATCAGCAGCAGCCGCACGGCGCTGAGGGCGTACAGCCGGGGCGTGGCGACCAGGTCCCGCAGGCGGGTCTGGGCCAGATAGACGCCCAGCACCAGCATGGCCAGCGGGGCGTTCAGGGCGCTGATGCCCTGCACGGCCCCCGTGACTACGGCGGGCAGGCGGGCGCCCAGGCCGGTCAGAAACAGGGCCAGGCCCAGCGCCCCCGCCACAAACAACGGGTTGGCCACCATCGTGCGGGGCCGCGGGCGGAAGGGCTGGCGCTGCAGCACGGCGGCGCCGTAGGTCCATTGCAGGATGTTGAGCAGCGTGATGAAGGCCACCAGGTAGAACACAGCCTCGTCCCCCAGGGCCTGGCGCACCAGCGGGATGCCCATGAACCCGGCGTTGGAAAAGGCGGCGGCAAACTGGTCGATGGGCGCCCGGGGGTAGAGCCACCGGGCCACCAGCATGGCCAGCGCCAGCGCCGCTACGGCCAGCAGCGCGCTGGACCCCAGCCGGGCCAGCCGCTCCGGCGTAAATGCCACGCAGAAACTGTCCAAAATCACGGCCGGCAGCACCAGCCAGAGCAGCAGCGTACCCAGTGTGCGGCTGCCCTCCCGGGTGATTTTGCCCGCCTTGTACAAGCCAAACCCCACGGCCATGTACAGCGCCATGGTCAGGGTCTGGCGCAGCACGGTCAGCGCCATGTCACGCCTCCCGCAGGGCCGGCAGCAGGGCTGGCAGCAGGGCCCGGTAGCCGTCGGCGTACATGTGGATGCCCTCCAGCGTGTACTCGGCTTTCAGGCAGCCGTTCTCGTCCCGCAGCGGGGCGTTCAGGTCCAGGTAGGCCGCGCCAAACCGCCGGGCCAGCGCCTCCACGGCGGCGTTGGCCTGGCTGATGCGGTCGTTGGTGCGGTACCGGAGCATGTGCTGCACATAGGGCTGGGTGGACCGGTGGGGATTGACCGGGTAATAGGCCAGCAGTGTCACCTTCGCCCGGGGCAGGTGGTCCCGGATGCCCTGCAGGATGCTGGCATAGCGCTCCATCAGCGTGTCGATGGTGCAGTCAGGATCGTTGAGGTCGTTGGTACCGATGTTCAAAAAGATAGCCCGGGGTTCCAGATCATAGATGCAGGGGCCCATCGCGTCCAGCAGATCCCGGGTGGTGAAACCGCCCACGCCCCGGTTGTAGATTTTGCAGGGCAGGTCGAAGTCGGTGGCAAACTCACTGATGGGGAACTGCTCCATCAGGCTGGAACCGGCGAACAGCACCTCCCCCTTGCGCACGAACCGGTTCAGGTGGCGAAACCGCTCCACCTTCTCCTGCCGCTCGTGGACCGAGCGGGCGCGGAGCATCTCGCCGGCGAGTTTTTGAAAAGCCGGGTCCCGGGCCTGTTTCTGCAGTTGTTCCATATTCATAGCCAATACCTCCCTGGCGGCGGGTCAGCAGGTGGCGCCGCCGTCGATCACAAAATCCTGTCCGGTCACAAAGCGGGCCGCATCACCGGCCAGATACAGCGCACAGGCCGCGATGTCACCGGCCTCGCCGATGAGCCCAAGCGGGGAATCCGCCTCGAAGCGGGCCTTCATGGCGGGATCGTCCAGCACGCCGCGGGTCATCTCGGTGAGGATGAAGCCCGGGTAGATCGTGTTGACCCGCACGTTTTGGGGGCCCAGCCGTTTGGCCATCGCACGGGAAAAGCTGCGCACGGCCCCCTTGGCTGCCGCGTACACCACCGGTCCCCGGGCCTGCAAGGCAGCCAGCGACGCGATGTTGATGATAGACCCGCCGCCCCCCGCAGCCATGACGGGCCAGGCATACCTTGTAGCGAAAAAGGTGGAGTCGAAATCGGCGGCGAAGGTAGCGCGCAGGTTTTCGGCGGTGAGCTCAGTGGCCAGGTCGCCATTGGCGCCCCGGCTGCCCGCGCTGTTAATGAGGATGTCCACCCGGCCGAAACGGCTCCGGCAGGCTTCCACCATAGCGCGGCAGTTATCCTCCTGTGTCAGGTCGGCAGCGAAGGCTTCACAGCGGCCACCCGCTGCCCGGACTTCGGCGCAGACCGCGTCCAGTTTTTGGGCCCGGCGGCCCACCACCAGCACCGAGGCCCCGGCCCCCGCCAGCGCCAGCGCGCAGGCCCGGCCGATCCCGCGGGATGCACCGGTGATCAGTACATATTTCTGGTTCATAACATACTCCATTTCCAGAAGGAGAACAGCTGTAAAGTGCTGTCCCTTCAGTTCTCAATTCTGTAGTTATTATACAG
>SAMEA3387515__coassemble_2137_pt1 | contig 21131 bp, 21 predicted proteins | sample SAMEA3387515__metabat2_high_PE_016 | metagenome-assembled genome bin SAMEA3387515 (sample SAMEA3387515) | Felis catus | biome: Faeces | place: United Kingdom | collected 2012
CCTTGGGGCACAGACGGAACAGCACCGACAGTTTTTCCGGGGGTAGATCCTCAAACACCGCCGCCAGGTCGGGGGCGGGCAGCGTTTCCATCACATCGCGCAGGCTCTGGTATTTTTTGGCGTCGTCCAGGTGGCCCAGCATGGTCTTGAGGGTCATGATCGCAGTATCAGACATAAAAAAGCTGCCTCCTTTCGGATGGCAGCCGGCTGTTTTATTTCGCGCAGGGGCAATGCAACGCAAAGCCTGGCCCCGCGTCAGGCTGACGCACGGCTGGACCCGTCCCCACGCAACAGGATGGCTGCCATATTTTTGCATCGGTACACAGGACTGGGACTACTGGGTGCATCCATGACAACCACCTCGCTTTTTACAAAATAACAGGGCGGGCTTTTTGCCCGCCCTTACTGTACCACCGAAGCCGCCGTTCGTCAACCCCAAATTCCGCCTTTGCGGCAGAAAATGCGGCGGCTTTGCCCATCACATGACCAGTTCCCGGAAATAATGGGTGTTTACGCTCTTGTCCTGCTCGGCCAGTTTGGCGATGCAGCCGTCCAGCGTGTGGGCAATATCGTCCAGGCTGCGCCACGCGGCCGCCTGCGGCTTGACTTCCTGTTCCAGCCAGGGCGCGATCTCGGTATGGGAGCAGGCGCCCTCGATCAGGTACGCGCCCGCGCGGGCGGGCTGCACCTGGGGCACATACTGCTCGGCGCTGCCCAGGGTGGTCAGCACGAACTGTCCCTTGCGGTTGCGGCCGCCCACCAGCAGGCGCACGCCCACCGGCTGCACCCGCACCGAGGGCGCTTTGCTGCAAAGGATCTTGACGATCTTTTCCAGCGTAAGGTACTGGGTCTCGTATTCGTCCAGCGCGTTGATGATCTGCACGGCGGCCAACGCGTCGCCCGCAAAGCCCACCAGCACGTTGCGGTTCACTTTGCGCACCTTGGGCACGTCCTCATTGACGATCCGGGGTTCGGGGCCGGTGATGGGTTCTTCCACCAGGCGGCCGTCGCTAACCATCGCGCAGAAGGATTCCCCGCAGACGGCTAAAATTGCACTCATACAGCTTCCTCTTCTTTCCTCAAAATCCTGCTTCTATCGTACCATAAAACCGGGTGCGCTGCAAGGCGTTGCCCGGCGTGTTTTGGCCGCGCCCCCGTTCCCACGGCCCCGAAATTGTGGTAGAATGGAAGCGCCCCGCAAAACCGGGCGCAAAACACAAAAAACCGGGAGGTATCGCACTATGGCACAGCATGTGACCGTATCGGACTACCGCGCCGAGTGGCCGCGGCTCTATGAGGAGGAGCGCGCCCGAATCGCCGCCATCCTGCAGGACAACGGCCTTTCGATCTACCATATCGGCAGCACATCGGTGCCGGGGCTGGCCGCCAAGCCGATCATCGACATTCTGGCCGTGGTCCGCAGCCTGGAAGCCGTGGACGCCGCCGCGCAGCAGTTCGCCGGGATCGGGTACGAATACATGGGCGAGTTCGGGATCGCGGGACGGCGCTACCTGCGCAAAGGCGGCGACGAGCGCACCCACCAGATCCACATTTTCCAGGCGGACGACTGGGACAACATCGGGCGGCATCTGGCGTTCCGGGAATATATGCGCGCCCACGCGGCGGCGCGGGAAGAATACGCGGCGCTCAAGAAGGCGCTTGCGCAGAAGTTCCCCTATGATATCGAAGGCTACTGCGACGGCAAGGAGCGTTTTGTGCGCGAGATGGAACAGCGCGCCCTTGCCTGGTACGACGGCGACTGGGACCGCCTGTACATCGCCGCCAGAAAGGTGCAGTATGCGCGGAACATCTCCCCGCTGGTCGAAGCCGGGGCGGTCGCTGCCGCGCTGCTCACCCCGGCAGGCAGCCTGTACACCGGCGTATGTATCGACACGGCCTGTTCGCTGGGCATGTGCGCCGAGCGCAACGCCATCGCCCACATGATCACGAACGGCGAGAGCCGGATCACCCGGATCGTCGCGGTCATGCCGGACGGAAAAGCCGGTATGCCCTGCGGTGCCTGCCGGGAACTGATGATGCAGTTGGGCGGCGACGCGGGCGAGATTGAGATCCTGTGCGACTACGAGCGCCGCAGAACCGTCCGCCTGAAAGACCTGCTGCCCGACTGGTGGCACACCGGGCAGGCGGAAAGCGAATAAAGGAGACACGCTTTTTATGGAATACCGTGTGATCGACCGGGACACCTGGCCCCGGAAAGAATATTTTGAACACTACCTGCAGAACGTGCCCTGCACCTACAGCCTAACCACCAAACTGGACATCACGAACCTGAAAGCAACGCGGCAGAAACTCTACCCTGCCCTGCTCTACTTCCTCACCAAGACGGTAAACCGGCACGAAGCGTTCCGCACGGCGCTGCGCCCGGACGGTACGCTGGTGGTCTACCGCGGGATGCTGCCCTTCTATACCGTGTTCCATCAGGACACCAAAACCTTTTCCAACATCTGGACGGATTTTTCCGAAGATTACGGCACCTTCTGCCGCCGCTATGACGAGGATATGCAGCGTTTCGGAGCCATCCACGCCATGACGCCCAAGTCCCCCGTGCCGGAAAACGTCTTTAATGTTTCCATGATCCCCTGGACTTCGTTCGACGGGTTCAATCTGAACCTGAGATCCTTTGACCACCTGCTGCCGATCTTCACCCTGGGGCAGTACCGGCAGACCGAGGGGCGGTACAGGATTCCCCTGGCCGTCCAGGTCCACCATGCGGTATGCGACGGTTACCATGTGAGCTGCTTTATCAACGACCTGCAGGAAGCCATCCGCACCGCGGATTTTGAGGGCCTGCAATAAGCGCGGCCAAGAACCCTCACGGGCGGGCGTCCGGGCGCTTTTTCTTCGGCGCGGGCGCGCGGCCCTGCCGCCCATCAAGCCATACAAAAAGGGACTGCCGGTAAAAACCGGCAGTCCCTTTTATGTACTTTGTCTGGCTTACTTGCTGATCTTCAGCAGGTCCGCGCCCGGCTCCACCGTGCCGGAAGCCACCAGTTCCACGTCCGCAAAATCGTCCGTGTTGGTGATAACAGTGATGACCACCGCCGGATGGTTGGCCGCGGCGATCTTGGCAAGGTCCATCTCCAGCAGAAGCTGGCCCTTCTTGACCTTGTCGCCCTCCTTGACTTTGGGGCTGAAGCCGTCGCCCTTCATCTCGACGGTATCGACGCCCACATGGATCAGCACTTCCACGCCGCCGGCACCTTCGATGCCCAGCGCATGGCCGCTTTCCGGCGCCTGGCTGATGGTGCCGTCCACCGGCGCGTAGACCTTGCCCTCGGACGGCTCAATACCGCAGCACTTGCCCAGGATGCCCTGCGCAAATACTTCGTCGGGGATCTGCTCCATCGGCACAACGGCGCCCTTGGCGTCGGCAGCCAGCATCATCGGGAACGTGGGGGCCGCGGGCTGAGCCTGCGGCGTCTTTTTCAAAAAGTCAAAAAATCCCATGGTGTACAACTCTCCTTTTCCGGCCCGCGGCGCGGGCAACCACTACTGTTTTATTATACCGTAGTACGCTGCGAAAAGCAACGAAAATCTGCGCGTTACAGCTTGTCTTTTACCGCACGGACCGCCTGCCAGGTGATCACGGCCATCTCCTCAGGGGCGGGGCGGTAGCCCTGCGCCTGCCACGCGGCAATACAGCCGAAGCAGCCGTTGACCGCGAAGGTCATCAAATACTGCTGCCGCAGCGAAGCCCCATCCGGCACCAGGCGCCCCATGCACCGGCGGCAGATGACTTCCTTGGCGCTGCGGGTAAAGTCCGACTCCCAGCTTTTGCCGTACAGGGCGCGGCAGACATCGCGGTTCTCATACAAATACTCAAACAGCGTCACCAGCGCGGGCGGCACATCCTCCTGCGAGATGCTGGGCACCAGCGCGTCCATCAGCTCGCACAGATGGTCAAGCTGGGCCGCTTCCATCTGGTCCATCAGGGCGTAGATGTCCGCATAATGGAAGTAGAAAGTCCCCCGGCTGATCCCGGCCAGTTCGGTCAGTTCCCGCACCGTGATCTCCCGCAGTTCTTTTTCCTGCAGCAGTTGGATGAGCGCCTGATACAGCCGCTGTTTGGTCATACGGACACTTCGGTTGGCGTCGCCTTTGGCGTTCATCACACGCACCACCTTTCCATAAAGGTTCCGGGCCGCCCCTGCGCGCCGTGCATTCCCGCCGGGCGGAAACCGCAATATGGCCCTGCAGACACAGTCGATATGGTTTATATAAAGAATAGCGTTTTTCGGCATAAATGTCAAGTTTTATGAATATGTTGAACAAATTATATGCACTTCGTCGTATATCGCATTCCTCCTTTTGCGTTCTGTCAATTCGTGCTACAATAGCAGTAAAGGCGGCGCATTCCCGCCCGCCGGGCGTTTTGCTGCCGAAAAAGGAGGTTGCACGCCATGTCTTTTGACCGCCGCCGCGCCCTGGACGCTTTTGCCGGTTACGCGGCCCGCTACAACGCTTCCGACCCCAAGGTCAAGCTGAAGATCGACCACACCTACCGGGTGGCCGCCCTGTGCGACCGCATCGCCGCCAGTCTGGCGCTGCCGCCGGACGACCGCGACCTGGCCTGGCTGTGCGGCCTGCTGCACGATGTGGGCCGCTTTGAACAGTTGCGCCGGTACGGCACCTTCAACGACGCCGAATCCATCGACCATGCGGCCATGAGCGCCCAGGTGCTGTTTGCGGAGGGGCGCATCCGGGATTACCTGGACGACCCTGCCTGGGACGAACTGCTGCGCACTGCCGTGGCCTGGCACAGCGCCTACCGCCTGCCGGAGGACCTGGACGGACGCACCCGGATGTTCTGCCAGATCCTGCGGGACGCCGACAAGGTGGACATCCTGCGCGTGAACGTGGAAGTGCCCATGGAGGAGATCTACAATGTTTCCACCGCGGCGCTGCGGCAAAGCCCCGTGACGCCGGAGGTGCTGCAGGCGTTTTACGCGCACCACTGTGTGCTGCGCACCCTCAAGCACTGGCCCGCCGACAACGCCGTGGGCCATGCTTCACTGGTGTTTGAACTGTGCTACCCGGAAAGCCTGCGGGCCGTCAACGAACAGGGCTGGCTGTGGAAGCTGCTGGACTTCCCCACCGAGAACCCCGCCACCGCCGAAGCCTTTGCCTCCATGCGGGCCGAGATGCACCGCTGGCTGGCGGAAAAATTACAGTGACCGCCGCACGGCGCCACAAACGCATACGCCTTTCGGGCACGGCGCAGCTTCGGCTGTGCCGTTTTTGCTTTTTGCGCCCGCCGCGCAGCGGGCCAAAGTTCACAAAACCGGGCAGAAAAAGCGAGGACACCCCCCGTTCTCCTGTGTATACTGATAACGGAAGGAGGGACCGGGAATGGAATGGCTGAAAAATCTGAGCGCCGCCATCGACTACATCGAGGCCCACCTGGACGGCGACCTTTCCTATGAGGAAGCCGCCCGGATCGCCTGCTGTTCGCCGGTGTATTTCCAGCGGGTCTTTTCGTATGTGGCCGGCATTTCCCTTTCGGAATATGTCCGCCGCCGCAGGATGACGCAGGCCGCGTTTGAGCTGCAGCGCACCGACGCCAGGGTGATCGACGTGGCGTTGAAATACGGCTACACTTCCCCCACCGCCTTCAACCGGGCTTTTCAGAGCGTTCACAACCTGAGCCCCGCCGCAGCCAGGAACCGCGGCAGCACGCTGAACGCCTACCCGGCGATCCGTTTTTCCGTTCAAGTCACAGGAGGAAGCGCCATGCCCTACCACATTGCAGAAAAACCGCCCCTGCGCATCGTCGGCATCCGCACGCCGCTGGTGCCGGATATGGAGGAAAACCAGCGCCAGATCCCCAAGTTCTGGGCGGCCGTTCTGGGCGACCGCCGCTTTGCCGAAGTTTGCCGCCTGATCGACCGGGAACCGCAGCAGATCCTGGGCGTCAGCGTCTACAACGGCCCGCAGGATTTCTTTTACTACATCGCCGCCGTCACCGACGCCCCCGCCCCGCCGGGCATGTATGCCCTTGAGATCCCGCAGGCCACCTGGGCCGTCTTTGAAAGCAGCGGCCCTTTCCAGGAAAATGTGCAGAGCATCTTCAAAAAGTTTTATACCGAGTGGCTGCCTTTTTCGGGGTATGAGTACGCCGGGCTGCCGGACGTTGAAGTTTACCCCGTCTGCCGCGAGATCCCCACCGGCGGCCATTCCGAAGTCTGGGTCGGCATTAAAAAGAGTGCAGGAGGCGAAGGATGTACCACCTGCGGCTGAAAGGCGCCCACTACCAGATGGGCGTCAGGCGGGGCCGGATCTTCCAGAAATGCGGGGTAACCTTTCCGCTGCATCTGGACCGGTTCCAGCTTGCGCACGGGAAGCAGAGCGAAGCACTCCTGCGGGAATTTTTCCCGGAAGTCTGCGCCGAGATCCGGGGCGTGAGCGACACCATCGGCGCAGACTATGACACGTTCGCCGCCTGGATGCTGTGCATGGGCTGCTGCATGTACAATCTGGACGCCAACATCCCGGTCGAACTCCGGGGCTGCACCGCCTTCGCCTGTGTCAAAGACGGCCGCGTGCTCTACGGCCGGAACAACGACCTGCCGCCCTACCTGAAAAAAGGCAGCAAAAGCGAGCTGTACGCCCCGCTTGGCGGCAACCGTTTTATCCTGACCACATCCTCCTTCATCAACGGCGAGGAGGGGCTCAACGAACACGGCCTGGCCGTCGCCATGACCTTTGTGATGACGCCCCTTGCCCGGATACGCCCCGGTTTCAACTCCTGCTTTATCGTGCGCTATCTGCTCGAAAAGGCGGATTCCGTGCCCTGCGCGCTGGACCTGCTGCGGGAACTGCCGGTGGCGTCCAACTGCAACATCCTGCTGGCGGACAAAAGCGGCCGGATGGTCGTGGCGGAATGTACCCCCGCCGCCCAGCGCATACGGGGCCCTGTGGCGTTCGGTGGGGACCGGATCGTGTGTACCGTCAACAGCTTTACTTCCGCCGAGATGAAGCCCTTCGACGCGGCCCGCGGCGACGACTACGGTTCCGAACGGCGCTACCAGACCGTGATGGACAGTTTCCCGGCGCGCTTCACAGGCGACCCCGCCGCAGCGGCCGAGCGCCTGCTGCGGGGCGAATACGGCTTTATGTGCCAATACGATGACCCCAACTTTGAAACGATCTGGAGTTCCGTCTTCGATTTGAGGACCCTGCAGATTCGGCGCGCGGAGGGCGACCCGCGGAAAAAACGCTTTGCCCCAGACGACCGCCTGCGCCATCTGGTCTATGGGCGGTGAGTATTGTTCCCCCGCCTGCAAAAACGCGGCCATGCACAAGCATGGCCGCGTTTGCGTTGGGTCCACACACAGCGAACCAACAGGGGAATTTTATCTGTCAAATATTCTGGCTCATTTTTTCAATGGCTTCTTCTTTGGTCGCAACAAAGAACACGTCCCTGCCCTTGTTGCTTTCGTAGATAAAGTCTTGCAGCGGCTTGCTTGTATAATGCGAAAAGTCGCCGTAAATGGCAATTTTGGCGCCGTAGTTGATGAATTTTTGAAGAATTTCCCCCGCCAGGCCGCTGCTCAGGATGAAGAAATCCTCCACGATATTCTTTTTATCCACGATCAGATACGTCGTGTCCGCCTCATATCGGGCAGACATGAGCAGATCGAGCGCGGAGTCCACGCCGGTGATGACCATATCCTCGCTCGATACGGCAACCATGCTTCCGTTTCCGCAGTCAATTTTTTCAAACTTCATATCTGTACCTCCTTTTACATGAATGCAGACAAAATCCCGCGTGATCGTCGCCGGTAACGCAATGCGCATTATAGCACGCCATTCCCATAACCGCAAGGGCACGGCGAAAATTTATGCTGCCGCCTCTTGACGCCTGAACATAAAACCGGGTGCGGGACGAAACTTCGTCCCGCACCCGCGGCCTTATGTTTTGCAGGAAAAGCGGCTCACAGCAATCCCTGGATCAGGATGGCCGCGATCAGAATGGGCAGGATGTAACGGAAATAGACCTTGAACCCGCGCGGCATCTTCAGGCCGTCGCCCGTGTTGCACTCCTTGAGGTACTTGTCGAAGCCCCAGCCCCAGCGGGTGACGCAGAACAGCAGGTAGATCAGGCTGCCCACCGGCAGCAGCAGGTTGCTGACCAGGAAATCCTCAAAGTCCAGGATCGTGGTGCCGGGGCCCAGGATCTGCACGCCGCTGAGCAGGTTGAAGCCCAGCGCGCAGGGCAGGCCCAGCACGGTCAGCGCCACGGTGCCCGCTATGCAGGTTTTGCGGCGCGTCCAGCCCAGTTGGTCCATAATGGTGGCGATCAGGTTTTCAAACACCGCGATCACGGTGGTAAAGCTGGCAAAGGTCATGAACAGGAAGAACAGCGCGCCCCACAGGCGGCCGCCCGCCATGTTCTGGAACACCTGCGGCAGCGTGACGAAGATCAACTGCGGGCCGGAGTCCGGCGAAACGCCGAAGGTGAAGCAGGCCGGGAAGATGATCAGGCCCGCGCAGATCGCCACAAAGGTATCCAGCACGCAGATCCGCGCCGCCTCGCCCGGCAGGGCGAACTTGCGGTCCATGTAGCTGCCGAAAATTTCCATAGCGCCGATGCCCAGGCTGAGGGTGAAGAAGGACTGGTTCATAGCCGCCATGATGACGTTGCCGATGCCCTGTTCGGCCGCGCGCTCCCAGTCCGGCAGCAGGTAGAAGGCCAGACCCTCGCCCACGCCGTCCAACACAAAGCTGTGGGCCACCAGCACCAAAATCAGCAGGATCAGCGCGCCCATCATCCATTTGCCGATGCGTTCCAGGCCGCCCCGCAGCCCGCGGGCGCAGATCAGGAACCCGGCCACCGTGATGAGCGCCATCCAGAGCACCTGTTCCCCGGGGTTCGCCAGCGCCTCGTTAAAGACGGCCTCCGCATTGGCCGCGCCCGTGAACCCGCCGGTCAGGAAGCGCACAAAGTAGTCCACCATCCACCCGGCGACCGTCGTGTAGTACATCATCAGCAGCACGCAGCCCGCCATGCAGGCCCAGCCGTGCAGGTGCCACTTGCTGCCCTTGGGTTCCAGCGCCTTGTACGCCACACCGGCGCTGCCGTGCCCCGCGCGGCCCACGGCCAGTTCCATCGTCAGCACCGGGATGCCCATGGTGACCAGAAACAGCAGGTAGAACAGCACAAAAACGCCGCCGCCATTTTCCCCGGTGACGGTGGGGAAGCGCCAGACATTGCCGATGCCAATGGCGCACCCTGCACTGACCAGGATAAATCCCAGGCGAGAGGCAAAGCTCTCTCTTGTTTTTTTCGGTTCCATTGCAGGTACCTTCCTTTCTCACACATATAGAGTCATTATATACCCATCCGCCCTGCCATTGCAAGGCGCGCGCCGCCCTGTTATAATAAAGAATATGCTGACAGAAAGGGGACCTCTTGATATGATCCGTTTTGAATGTGACTACGGCGAGGGCGCGGCCCAGCCGGTACTGGACCTGCTGCAAAAGACCAACCTGGAACAGACCCCCGGCTACGGCGAGGACGCGTACTGCGCCGCTGCGGCGGACAAGATCCGCGCACTGTGCAACGCCCCCGACGCCGCCGTGCACTTTTTTGTGGGCGCCACCCAGGCCAACCTGACCGTGATCGACGCGGCGCTGAAGCCGTGGCAGGGCGTGCTGTGCGCCGACACCGGCCACATCCATGTGCATGAGACCGGCTCCGTGGAAGCCACCGGCCACAAGTGCCTGCCGCTGCCGTCCACCGCGGGCAAGATCACGGCGGCTCAGGTCCGCGCCGCCGTTGAGGAACACCGCGCCAACCCCACCCACGAGCACGAGGTCCAGCCGGGCATGGTCTACATCTCCAACCCCACCGAGGTGGGCACGCTGTACTCCAAAGAAGAACTGACCGAGCTTTCGGCGGCCTGCTATGAGCTGGGGATCTATCTTTTTGTGGACGGCGCGCGGATGGCCTACGGCCTGACCAGCCCCCGCAACGACCTGACCCTGCAGGACTACGCCGCCCTGTGCGACGTGTTTTACCTGGGCGGCACCAAATGCGGCGCGCTGTTCGGGGAGGCCGTCGTCATCACCAGCGACGAGTTGAAAGCGGACTTCCGCTACGCCATCAAGCAGCACGGCGGCATGCTGGCCAAGGGCCGCCTGCTGGGCCTGCAATTTCTGGCGCTGCTGGAGGGCGAGGACGGCACCGGCCGCAGCCCCTACTTTGCCATGGCCGCCGAAGCCGACCGGCAGGCGTTGCAGATCCGCGCCGCCTTTGAGGGCAGGGGCGTTCCGGTCCTGCACGACTCCCCCACCAACCAGCAGTTCTTTGTGCTGCCCGACGCCTGGTATGAAGCCCTGGCCGCCCGCTATGCCATGAACCCCATGGGCAAGCCCGACGCCGGGCACACGGCGGTGCGCATCTGCACAAGCTGGGCCACCCGGCCCGAGGCGGTCGCCCAGCTCATTGCCGACGTACAAAGCCTGTAAAACCCGCATACCATCAAAAAGGCCCCGTGCCGCGCTTTCGCGCGGCACGGGGCCTTTTGTCTGCCGTTTTTATTTGGCGCCGCGGCCGCACAGGACCACGACAACGGTTTTGCACAAGATCTTGAAGTCGTTCCACAGGGACCAGTTATCGATGTATTTCACATCGAGCCGGACCACATCCTCAAAGTTTTCAATATCGCTGCGGCCGCTGATCTGCCACAGGCCCGTGATGCCGGGTTTCATGCTCAGGCGGCGCTTGTGGTGGCTCTCATACTGGCGGTACTCGTCCACCGTCGGCGGGCGGGTGCCCACCAGCGACATATTGCCCCGCAGCACATCGAAGAACTGGGGCAGTTCGTCGATGCTGGTACGGCGGATGAAGCGCCCCACGCGGGTGATGCGGGGATCGTCCTGCATCTTGAACATCAGGCCGTTCATCTCGTTCCGGGCCATCAGGTCCTTTTTGCGCGCTTCGGCGTCGGTGTACATGCTGCGCAGCTTGTGGATATAGAAGTACCGGCCGTTCAGGCCCACGCGCTTCTGGCGGAAGATCAGCGGGCCGGGGCTTTCCAGCTTGAGGGGGATCGCCACGATGGCGATGATGGGAATACTGATCAGGCAGCCCACCAGCGCGCCGAAAATATCCACCACCCGCTTGAGGACCATGTCCCGCAGTTCCAGTTCGATGGTGCCCATGGTGACGATGTTGCCGCCGGCGCAGCGGCCCAGTTCCCGGCTCAGGCGGGCCGAACTGGTATCATCGCAGCAGATCTCCTCGATGCGGTCCAGCAGTTTCAGGCGGAAATGCACGGTCAGGCCCATGCTTTCCATCTCCTCCAGATACGGCAGGAAGGACTCGCCGCTGTCCATCGGGATGTCCACATAGATCTCGTCCAGCGCCGCGCGCCGGATCCAGTCCATAAAATTATCGAAGGTCGCGCGCACGGGCACACCCTCCACTTCCTGCCCCACGGCGTCCTCGGGCGCGTCCAGCAGGGCCACGCCGCAAAGGCGTTTGGACCAATCGTCGTGCAGCGCCCAGATCACAGACGGGGCGTGGTCCACGGTGGAAAGGATGCCCACCAGATTCTCCATGCCGCGCTTGTTGCGGGTGTGCAGCAGATAGCGTTTGAGCAGCGTGTGGGAAAGCACCATCAGCGCCGCGTTGACCAGCGGCACCGCCACCGCAAAATAGCGGGAATCGAGCATTTCCGCCTTAGCCAGCAGCATCAAAGAGGAATAGACCGCCGCCATCAGGATATTGAAGCGCGCGGCCAGCCCGCATTCCCGCCCCAGACCGCGGGTGATAATGTTCTCCCGCTGGTTGAAGAAGAAGAAGGTGATAAAGAAGGCGACCACCACCAGGCAGAGGGTCTGGATCCAGTCGCTGATACTGTAGGGAACGATGCGTCCCAGCAGCCCGTCGGTGATCAGCCACGCCGTCAGCACACTGACGGCCAGCGTCACCAGGTCGAGCATGAATACATAAGCGTATTGCAGTTTTTCGCGTTTATTGATCATTCGTATTTCCTGTTTCTGCACCGCGGCGCACCGGCCGCGGTTTTTTCAATGTCCTTTATTGTACCATGTTCGGCGGTATTTTTCAATCTATACAGCGCCGGTGTTTTTTACCGGCGGCACAATGCTGTGCCGTACCGCCGCCTTTCCCCTTGCGCCGCCCCTCTATTGACATCTTTTTTATCATGCGGTATGATACTCCATGATATTTAGAATTCTAATCAGGAGAACAGAAAGCCGCTATGGAAGAAAAAGACCTTATGGAAAAATACGACAAACTCAACAGGAAAATGCACCGCTATTTTTCCAGTTACTTTGTCGGCACGCCGCTGACCAGCATTCAGGCACTTGTGCTGCATTACATCATCATGGAGTCGAAAACGCGGGATGTGTTCCCGAAGGATCTCGAAGTATTTCTGGAGATCAAGCCGTCCTCGGTCACGAGCCTGATCAACAATCTGGAACGCAACGGATACCTGCGGCGGGAAAGCCTGGCCGATGACGCGCGCTATAAACGCCTTGTGTTGACCGACAAGACACTTGCGATACAGGACGAGATCCTGCGGCGGATCCATGATTACATGGAAAGTATGTTCACCGGCATATCCGACGAAGATCTGAAGGTCTTTGAAAAAGTCATCCTGCAAATGACGGAAAATATCCAGTGACCGTTGTTTTTCCCTCTTTACGGGGAAGTTTTTCTCTCACAACAATTAGAATTCTAAATACAAAGAAGGGAGGAACGCCGCAGCAGTATTGGTTCAGCGACCTTGTCTGCTCAAAAGAGAGGTCCATTTTTGTCTATATATTTAGAATTCTAATTTTCAGGAGGATCTACTATGCCGAAAATACAACCACCGGCCAATCCGCTTGGGTACGAGCGAATCGGCAAACTGCTTGCAGCCTACGCCATTCCCAGCGTCATTTCGCTGATCATCAACTCCCTTTACAACATGGTCGACCAGATCTTTATCGGCCAGGGCGTTGGGTTCCTTGGTAACGGCGCGACCAACATCATTGCGCCGATCTCCACGATCGCGATCGCCATCGCCACTTTGTTCGGCGATGGCCTTGCCGCCTATTTCAGCCTGAATCTGGGGCAGGGGAACCCCGGCAAAGCGGCCAAAGGCGTGGGCACGGCCATCATCATTTCCGGCGTCGGCAGCGTTTTCTACGCGATGTTTGCGCTTACTTTCCTGACGCCCCTGTGCCGGTTCTTCGGGGCGACCGATACGATCATGCCGTATGCGTTGGGATACGGAAGGATCATCGTGATCGGCTTTCCCTTCGTGATCGTGGGGACTGTGATCAACTCCGCGATCCGCACGGACGGCAGCCCCCGTTACGCCATGTTTTCCATGATGGTCGGCGCGATTTTGAACACGATCCTTGACCCGATCTTTATTTTTGTGTTCCATTGGGGCGTAGAGGGCGCCGCCCTTGCCACGATCTTCTCCCAGTTTGTAGGGTTGCTGTTCAACATTGCCTACCTGTTCCACTTCCGGAATATCCAGTTCGGGAGATCCTCGCTCGTCCTGAACATTTCTACCGCCGGCAGGCTGGCCAGCCTTGGTTTTGCAAGCTGCTTCAATAACCTTACCTCCACTGTGGTCGCCTTCGTTTCCAACAATCTGCTTACGCAGTACGGCGCACTTTCCGAATACGGTTCGGACATTCCCCTGACGACCTTTGGCCTTTGCATGAAAGTCAGCATGATTGCCTTGTCCATCGGCATCGGTGTTGCCAGCGGCAGTCAGCCGATCATCGGCTTCAACTACGGTGCCCGGAACTACGGCCGGGTCAGGAAGGCGTTTCTGTTGAGCGTCGGCGTCAGCACCGCGGTCACCGTTGTTTCGTGGGTCATTTTCCAATGCTTCCCCCTGCAGTTGATCCGCATCTTCGGCACTGAATCCGAACTGTACGAAAAATTTGCCGTACAGTGCTTCCACATTTATCTGCTTTTGATTTTCCTGAACGGGTTGCAGATGTGTACCAGCGTACTCTTTCAGGCGATCGGTCAGCCGGTCAAAGCCGCCGTCGCTTCCCTTTCCAAGCAGCTTCTGTTTTATATTCCCGCCATGCTGATCCTGGCGCGGGTCTTTGGCCTGACCGGCATCCTTATGGCCGGTCCCGTTTCGGATACGCTGGCGTTCCTTCTCTGCGCGGTCCTGTGCAGGAAGCAGATCCGGGAAATGAAGCGGATGACACCGCGCACGGCATGACCGCCGTTCCCCCGGACCGCCTGCCCGCTTACAGAAACACCCCGGCGTGCGGCAATTTTTTCTTGCCGCACGCCGGGGTGTTTTGGGGTAAAGCGCCTTCCGCCGTCACCCGGCAATGGCGTTGCCGGTGTAAAGCTGGTAATACCGGCCCTTTTGGGCCAAAAGCTGGTCGTGGGTGCCGCGCTCGATCACGCGCCCCTGTTCCAGCACCATGATGCAGTCGGAGTTTTTGACGGTGGACAGGCGGTGGGCGATCACAAAGGTGGTGCGCCCGGTCATCAGCGCGTCCATGCCCTGCTGCACCAACTGCTCGGTGCGGGTGTCGATGGAACTGGTGGCTTCGTCCAGGATCAGCACCGGCGGGTCGGCCACCGCCGCGCGGGCGATCGCCAACAGTTGCCGCTGGCCCTGGCTCAGGTTGGCGCCGTCGCCGGTCAGCATCGTATTATAGCCGTCGGGCAGGCGGCGGATGAAGCCGTCCGCGTTGGCCAGTCTGGCCGCGGCCATGCACTCGTCGTCGGTGGCGTCCAGCCGCCCGTAGCGGATGTTGTCCATGACGGTGCCGGTAAACAGGTGGGTGTCCTGCAATACAATGCCCAGGGAGCGCCGCAGGTCGCTCTTGCGAATCTTGTTGATGTTGATGCCGTCGTAGCGGATCTTGCCGTCGGCAATATCGTAGAAGCGGTTGATGAGGTTGGTGATGGTGGTCTTGCCCGCGCCGGTAGAACCCACGAAGGCGATCTTCTGCCCCGGCGTGGCGTACAGCTTGATATTGTGCAGCACCATCTTCTCCGGCGTATAGCCGAAGTCCACATCGTCAAAGGTGATGTCGCCCTGCAGGCGGGTCAGCGTCACCGTGCCGTCATGGTGGGGATGCTTCCAGGCCCAGAGGCCGGTGCGCTCGTCGCATTCTTCCAGCGCGCCTTCGGCGTTCTCACGGGCGTTGACCAGCGTGACATAGCCGTCATCGGTTTCCGGCGTTTCGTCCAGCAGCGCAAAGATACGCTGGGCGCCCGCCATCGCCATGACGACGCTGTTGGTCTGCATACTGATCTGGCTGATCGGCTGGGTGCCGTTTTTGTTCAGCGTCAGGAAGGACACCAGCGTGCCCAGTGTCAGGCCGCCATAGCCGTTCAGCGCCAGCACCGCGCCCACCACCGCGCACAGCACATAGCTGATGTTGCCCAGGTTGGCGTTCACCGGCATCGTGATGTTGGCAAAGGTGTTGGCTTTTTCGGCGCTTTCCCGCAGTTGTTCGTTCAGGGCGCGGAACTGCTGGATGGCCTTTTCCTCATGGCAAAACACCTTGACGACTTTCTGGCCGTCCATCATTTCCTCGATATAGCCGTCGACAGTGCCCAGATCCTTCTGCTGCCGGGCAAAGTAGCGGCCGGAACGCCCGGCGATCCGGCTGGTGGCAAAAAGCATGACGCCGACCATCGCCAGCGTGACCAGGGTCAGCGGCACATCCAGCAGCACCATGCTGGCAAAGGTCGTCACGACCGTCACCGCCGAGTTGAGAAGCTGCGGCACGCTCTGACTGAACAGTTGGCGCAGCGTGTCCACGTCGTTGGTGTAAACGCTCATGATGTCGCCATGGGCGTGGCTGTCAAAGTAGCGGATGGGCAGGGACTCCATGTGGGTGAACAGTTCTTCCCGCAGGCGCCGCATGGTGCCCTGGCTGACGTTGACCATGATACGGTTGTAGCCGTAGGCGCACAGGATACCGGCGGCGTAGAAGGCCGCCACCCGCACCAGCGCCCCGGCCAGCGGGCCGAAGTCCGGGCTGGCGCTTTGGGTCAGGGGCAGGATGTAATCGTCGATCAGGCGCTGGGTGAACAGTACGCCCTGCACCGACGCCAGCGCCGACCCCAGAATACACGCCACCACCAGCAGGCAGGAAAATTTATACTGTTTGAGCATATAGCCCAGCACACGCCCCAGCGTGCCGAACGTCCGGCGGGCGCCGGGACGGGCCGTGGGATTTGCTGTGTTTGCCATTATTGAACACCGTCCTTTCCGGCGGGCTGGTCAAAGTCGCCGCCGCCCTGGGTCTGGGCTTCGTAGATCTCGCGGTAAATGCGGTTGTTTTTCAGCAGGTTTTCATGGGTATCGAAGCCGCTGATGCCGCCATTGTCCAGCACCAGGATGCGGTCCGCCCCCTGCACGCTGGAAATACGCTGGGCGATGATGAGCTTGGTGGTGCCGGGGATATGGCGGGCGAACGCCTCCCGGATACGGGCGTCGGTGGCGGTATCCACGGCGCTGGTGGAATCGTCCAGGATCAGCACCTTCGGGTGTTTGAGCAGCGCGCGGGCAATGCACAAACGCTGCTTCTGCCCGCCCGAAACATTGGTGCCGCCCTGCTCGATCCATGTATGGTAGCCATCGGGGAAACGCTCGATAAATTCATCGGCGCAGGCTGCCCTGCAGGCTTCGCGGCATTCTTCCTCGGTGGCATCCTCCCGGCCCCAGCGCAGGTTATCCAGTGTAGCTTTGCAAAAAAATTGAAAAAAGTTTGCAGAAGAAATAAAAAAGTAAGGGCGTTTAAAGAGTAGTTTGAATACTCTTTAAACGCCCTTTTTCCCGTGCTATTGAGTGTGTCGGTTTCCGTGTTCTTCGACAAGTAAATGGCTGCCGGTTTTCTGCAGATTCGATGGCACATATTCCAGCAAATCTGCAACGCCGCACCCCAGCGCCTCACAAATCCGATCCATGTGCTCCAAGCTGATCCGATCTGCAAACTCGTTGTAGTATGCGCAAATCGTTGATGGCCGGATACCTGTCTCCCTGGCCAGCCTGGCCTGGGACCAGCGCCGCTCACCTAATAACCGGGACAAATGACTTTTGATCATCTGATCGCCCCACTGACCATTTTAATAGAGGTAGCAGGGCCTGTCCCGGAATTGTTAGATTATAACGAATTGCGTTAGTAGTTGCGGATCAGCACCTCATTGTAAACCGGATCTTTGCCCGGCACGCCAGGGAGCGAATTGTGCCTTGTGACCGGCTGTATACTGCAGTCCTGATACAGCTCCCGCACCTCTGCGCAGTCGTTGTACGAGAGCAAATACCGGCCCTTGATATTGTGCAGCACACGGGCCAAACGCTCATGGTCCGCAGGCGCGAATGGGTGCTTGTAGTACCGCTCTGTGCCCATGTACGGCGGGTCGCAATAAAAAAGTGCTCCGGGGCGGTCATAGGTATGGATAAGCTGCTCGAAGTCCAAGTGCTCAATGACTACCTTGCGCAGTCTCTCTTGGACATACGCAAACGGCGCGGGAATATTTTCCGCGATTCGCTGGGCGGTGGCAAAGGTCCGCCGATCCGAGCCGAAACTCATCTTGATCAGGTATAGAGTACGGGCAGCGCGCTGAATATCTGTATACCCTCGACGGTCAGCCTGATTCTGAAAATCGAAAAACATCTCACGCGACTGTGGCAATCCCTGCAGCTCGGCAGCCATCGCCTCCGGGTGGTACTTGATACAACGATACACAGTGATGAGGCTCCCGTCTGCGTCGTTGAAAACTTCCAAGTGATGGCCGGGGTCCTTGCCAAAAAGGACCCAACCGGCACCGCCGAAAACCTCTATGTAGCGGGTAATGTCCTGGGGGAACTGCTCCAGGATCGTCTTGCGCAGCGCGCGCTTTCCGCCGATCCAACCCATAAAACTCTGCATATAATCATCCTTTCTGGGGCGAAAAGATGATCTTGGAAATTATTTTGCGGCAGCCGCGCCAGAAGCGTTTTGCAGGCGCTTAATAAAATCGGAGAGGTAATTGGAGCCGCGGCTGGCCAGCACGCCGGTCAGAATCATGCCGAGCTGTGGGACCGCGAAGTGGATCTCCAACGCGCCGTAAATATCCGCCCCGGCGGCCAGACATAGCCCGCAGCCGATGGCCAGCGCCACCACCTGCGTGATGGCGGTCTTGTAGCTGTGGTTCAATACGGCCCTACCAATGCTCTTACTGATCTCGACCACTCCCTCAACAGTAATGGCCAGCATAAGCGCCAATGCGATCATACTCATAGTAGTTTCCTCCTAATATTATTTTTCAGTAAAGCAGTCTTTGTTTTTGTTGCCCCTATACGGACTTACACATTGAAGGAAGTCTCTGCATTTGCAGCAGGGGTTTTCGACAGCCGTACCGTCCGGCCAATATCCACCATAGGTTCCAACGCCAAAATCATACTTGGGCATGTCGTCCACTGTGATGCGGTAGTCATCCATCGGCGTCACACCTCCACGTACTGGCTACGGTACAGCCCCTGATCGGTCAGCTCAAGCGCCTGGCACTGCCGCATGATGCGCCAGGCGTCGCCGCTGGACACGGGACCGATGGTGAGAGTCTGGGTGCCCGCGGCCTCGTCCACCCATGCGGAGTTATACAGCCCTTGGGAGGTCAAATGCAGCTGCTCACACAGCAGCATCAGTGTCATAGCGTCGCCGCTGGATACCGGGCCGATGGTTACCAGCTGATATTTGCCGCTCGCGTCGGGGACGCTGGTGTCCCCGGTGCTTGCAGGCTTGTCCGGCTTGCTGGCGGCCCAGCCGTTGAGCCCCGCGTCCTGGATGATCTGCGGGTAGTCCTTATAGACCCGGTTGCAGTCCAGGCTCTTGCCGTAGCCCGGGATGCCCAGCGGGTTAGAGCTGCTGTACTGCCAGATGCCGTAGGGCAGCGGGCAGGTGCAGGCGCTGCCGTACTGGGCGCACCAAACGTCATACTGCGCCAGTTCACGCCAGTTGAGACGGTTGGCGATAAAATCCCGGCTTGCGTACAGGATGCCATAGTACCCCGCCGCCTCGATCTCGCCGAGGAACGCCTTGACCATGGCCGTGCGCGTGGCGTTGTCCAGTGCCAGGATGCAGGGCTCGTACTCGATGTCGTAGGCCACCGGCATGGTGGGGGCGAGGCCCTGGATCACCTGCAGGCAGCGACGGGCCTCCTGCCGGGCCTGGGCGGGGCTGGCCGCATAGCTGTACCAGTAGCAACCCCAATCCACCCCCAGCGCAGCGCACTGGTCCGCGTTGCGTTGGAATTGCGGGTCCAAAGCTCCGTTGCCGTACCCGGCCCGCAGCAAGGCGTGGCGTACCCCGGCCGCTTTGACGCTGGCCCAGTTGACCGTGCCCTGCCACTTGCTCACATCAATCGCGTAATACATTAGATTTTACCTCCAATCATTTTGTTCGTTCCCACATGTAGTAGGCTTTATACGGCGGCATATTGTTGTGCGGCTTGCCTTCGCCGGCATAATCGATGCCGCTGCCCCCGGCGTATCCAATACCTCCACCAGAGACGGTGTCCCAGCCATCACCCTTAAATCCGCCAAGGCCAGTATAATTACCCGTTCCCCAGCCGTTATTCCTTAGTGCCCATCCTACCCAGTTATGTACATGGCGGGCACCTTCCGGACCAGTCAATGCGTGCGCTTCTTCGCCGCCTGTGCTGCCGATGGCGTACTTATCGCCTGCCGCCAACAAGAAGCAGTCTTTGATTTGCTGCCAGGTCGTCCCCGGCCATCTCTCGGCTGGTGGTGTGGGGCTGGATGTAGTCAGCACGTCGCCCACCGCGTAAGGGCAGCTGACGGCATCGGGATTGCTTACGATCATGCAGCGCACCCCCTCTCGGGGATCAAGCCGTCCGACGCCAGATATGCACCGAACGGTAAGGGGGCAGGTTGTTGTGCGGCTGACCGCCACCCGTTGGATAGGTTGTCATATCCGTGTTGTCGATTTGGTCGTAGGGACGGGTTGGTGAAAATTGTGATGAAGGCCCATCCTGATACGCATACGACCACCCGTGGAGCTGATGCTGATGGGGCGGAATCTCTGGCACAGTGAGAGTATGCTGTGCCTCGCCGCCCTCGCTGCCCACGGGGTAGGTGTCGCTGGCCCCCATCAGCATCCGGCCCTGCAGGCGTTCCCAGCTTGTGCCTGGCCAGCTGAGGGCGGGGTCCGTGGGGTTCTCTGTCTGCAAGTAATCGCCGATCCTGTACGGGCATAGAGCCGCCATGTTTTGCACGATCATGTTCCACACCGCCTTTCGGCAATGTGTACAATCCGGGGGTTAGGGAGCCCCCCCCCCGGTATAATTACGGTGATTCGTCATAATTCACAACCTTTCACTTCGTTCTTTTCCACACATATACGGCCAGATATGGAGGCATATTGTTATGAGGCTCTGAGTTTCCGTTATTCAAAATTGACGACGTTACCGGTCTCCAGCGGTCTGTATATCCCTGCGTTGTCATCGTGTCACGACTTTCGTCTTGTCGTTGGCTTTCGTCATGATATGCGATACCATGCTGATGGCTTGGCATCTCGTCAAATGTAAGAGTGTGTTTTTCCTCGCCCCCTGTGCTTCCAGCCGGGTATATGTCCCCGGCCCCCAGCAAAAAGCGCCCCGTGATTTGTGTCCACTCGGTGCCCGGCCACCGCGCGGTGGGGTTCCTGGCGTTGGTTGTGGTGAGGATGTCCCCCACATCATAGGGGCAGGCGGCCGCGCTTGAGTTTTCGCACATCATGCAGTCCACCCCCTCCCAGCCATCAGCCCGTGCGGCGCCAGATGTAGGCGCTGTAGTACGGCGGTGAGGTCACCGTATTTTGTGTTATGCCGTACACTGCTACGGCGCGATCCTGCGTAGATGTGCCTCCATACGTATGATCCGATACTCGCACGTATCGAGAGCCTGTCCAGCTCTGGGTGCTGCCGTCCGGCCTGTACGAGCCGCCGTCTATTGTCTCGATCGTGCTGTCGTCGTCCAGCCGGATGTATGCCGCCGCACGGTCTATGCCATGGCTGTGCTCCCAGCTGCCGCCGGTGCTCCCCGCGGGATGACTTGCATCTGCGCCGCGCACGAAGCAGTCCTGTATAGCCTCCCAGGTAGTGCCCGGCC
>SAMEA3387515__coassemble_2153_pt1 | contig 20910 bp, 17 predicted proteins | sample SAMEA3387515__metabat2_high_PE_016 | metagenome-assembled genome bin SAMEA3387515 (sample SAMEA3387515) | Felis catus | biome: Faeces | place: United Kingdom | collected 2012
CTGTGTACGCTGCCCAGCGTCACGCCCGGCAGCGCCTGCCGCAGGGCGGCGGCAAAGGCTTCCATGCGGCGTTTGTAGCGCAGGCGCATCCGGGCCAGATGGCGGGTGAAGTAGCCGCCCGCCATAAAGTTGCACAGCGTTTGCTGCTCGAACCGGCTCACGGTGTTGGCATACAGGGCAAAATCCTGCCGGTAGCGGTCCAGCAGGCCGTGGGGCAGCACCATGCAGGCGATGCGGATGCCGGGCGCCAGACTCTTGGAAAAGGTGGTCAGATAGACCACCGGGCCGTCCCGCCCCGCCATGCCCTGCAGGCTGGGCAGCGGCCGGATGTCGAAGCGGAACTCGGAATCGTAGTCGTCCTCCAAAATATAGCGTCCCGGCCGGGCGCAGGCCCAGGCCAGCAGTTCGGCGCGGCGGGGGGCGGGCATCGTGATGCCGGTGGGGAAGTGGTGGCTGGGCGTCAGGTAGCACAGGTTGGCCCCGCTGCGTTCCAGCGCCGGGGCGGGCAGGCCGCTGGCGTCGATGTCCACCAGCGTGCAGGGGATGCCGTTGTTCTGCAAAACAGCCAGGGTGCGGGTGTAGCCGGGGTTTTCCACGGCTGCGGTCCCGCCGCCGAACAGGTGTGCCAGGCAGCCCAGCAGATACTCGATCCCGGCGCCCACCACGATTTGTTCCGGCGTGCAGTCCACCCCGCGGTAGGCCGAAAGATACCGGGCGATCTGTACGCGCAGCGGTTCGTCGCCCTGCATCTCGCCCCGCTGCAGCAGGCCGGGGCTTTGGTACAGCAGTTCCCGTTGGATGCGCCCCCAACTGCGGGCGGGGAACAGGTCGGTGTCCACGCTGCCGGTGGAAAGGTCGAACCGCACTTCCTGCCCTTGCGCGGAGGCCGCGCGGGGGGCGTCGGCCTGCCGGGCGGGCGTGCGGCTGTGCAGCATGCCGTAGGTTTTCTGCACATAGAAGCCGCTGCGGGGCCGCGCTTCGGCCAAACCCTCGGCGGCCAGCATCTGGTAGGCCGTGTCCACCGTATTGACGCTGACGCCCTGCCGGGCGGCCATCGTGCGGCGGCCCGGCAGCGCGGTGCCGGGGGCGCGGCGGCCGCTGCGGATCTCGTCCGCCAGGGCGGCATACAGTTGTTCATACAGTGGGGTCCGGCTTTCCGGGTCCAGAGCGATCATAGAACGCACCTCCAACTGGCCCTATAAAAAAATCAAAAACTGAACATTTATTTAGAGCCAGAAAACGCTATAATAGGAGCATACCCCGCGGGAAACGATTTGTCAACCGGTTTACGGCCGGGGATAAGGGAGTGGATACCAATGGATACAGCCATGATGTGGCTTTTGCTGTTTGGGGTCGTGGCACTGGCGCTGCTGGTGGCGGCGCTGACCCATACGCGCTTCACGGTGCAGAAGATCAGTATGATCGGCCTGATGGCGGCGCTCAGTTTTGTGGCCTACGCATTTTTCAGAATCCCCTTTGCGGGCGGCTCGTCCTTCCACCTGGGCAACACCTTCACGGCGCTGACCGCCATGCTGCTGGATGGCGTGTCCGGCGGTCTGGCCGGGGCTGTGGGGCTGGCGCTGGCCGATGTGCTGGCCGGGGACCCAGGATATGCGTGTACGACCTTCCTTCTCAAATTCATCATCGGTCTGGTGTGCGGCGCAGCGGCCCACCGGCTGCTGCACCGGGGCCATGGCCGGACGGCGGGCGCCGGGTATGTGGCCCGGGTGACGGCGGCGGCGTTCAGCGGCCTGTTCGTAAACGTTTTTACCGACCCGCTGGTGGGGTATTTCCGGGACCGCTTCATCTTCGGCCAGACGGTGGAAGTGGCTTCCGTTCTGGTCAAGGTGACGGGCGGCGTGACGCTGGTGAACTCGCTGCTGTCCACCGCCTGTGCGGTGCTGCTGTATCTGGCGCTGGAACCGGCGCTGCGGCGCGCCCATCTGCTGCCGAAGGAATCGTAAGGCCCGGCACGGCAAAAAGAATAGGACCCCGCTTTCGCGGCCCGCATACGGCGGCGAAGGCGGGGCCTTTTTGTGCGGTGCGCAGAAAAGGCGCCGAAATTTTTGTCTGCTAAAAAATGTAAAAATTAAAAAAATACTGGCGTTCTTATTAAAAATGGTGTAAAATAGGGGCTGTATGTATCAAACGACCGGAACGGTTTTGCGTGAAAGGAACTGCAATGGGCAGATCAAAAGATAAAGCGGGCGGGAAACCTTTGGACCTGCGCAGCAAGATGTATTTGGTGATGGGCTTGTGCAGCCTGATGCTGCTGGTGAGCGTGGCGATCTCGTTCGTGCTCGTGGGCGGGCTGGGCGCTTCGGACAGCGAGGAGCCGGCGTCCGAAAGTGAGTCCATGGTGACGGAAAGCGGCTACGACAAGGACCAGAACACCATCGACGAGAAGGAGTATTCCTCCACCATTCTGGAAAAGAGCGACGACGCGGGCGAGGAATACGTGGAGGAGACCCTTTTCCTGGGGGACAGCAACACGGCCCGTATGTACCGTATGTTCGACTACTGTACCTATGACGACGCCATCGGTTCGGTGGGCATGAGCGCGCGTTCGCTGGCCACCTATGCCTGCGTCAAGCTGGAAGGGTATTCCAGCTATGTGACGATGGCAAAGGCGGTGGCGCTGATGCAGCCCCGGCGGGTGATCCTGACCTTCGGTACCAACGACCTGAGCCCCAACTATTCGGCCGAGAGCTTTGTGGAGAATTATCAGGAAGGCATCGAGAGCATCGTCGAAGCCTACCCCAGCGTGGATATCATCGTCAATTCCATCCCGCCCCTGGGGCAGAAGCACAGCAACCAGAACCTGACCCAGAGCCAGGTGGACGAATACAACAAGGCGCTGGTGCAGATGTGCCAGGAAAAAGGCTGGAAGTTCCTGAACAGCGCCGAGGTGCTCAAGGATTCCGCCACCGGCTACGCCAAGAGCGGCTATGTGGAGAGCAGCGACGGCATCCACCTGACCAGGGCGGCCATGGAAGAACTGTTCGACTATGTGCGCACCCACAGCTATATCACGGAGGACGACCGTCCCACCGTCAAGAATGTGGCCAAGCATGTGGGGGATAAGGATGTTTCGACCACGACGGCGGCCAGTGTGACCAACACCGCGCCGTCCAGCAGCACGGTTACCAGCGAGAGCGAACCGGCTTCTTCTTCGGAGGAAGTGGTGGTGACGCCTACGCCCACACCGGACCCCACACCCACACCGCCCCCGGCGGCGACCCCGGAACCGACGCCTACGCCACCTCCTGCAGCGACGCCGGACCCCGCGCCCACACCGCCCCCGGAGGCAACGCCGGAACCCACGCCTACACCCACACAGGAGCCGACGCCCACGCCTACGCAGGAGCCGGTATCTACGCCTGATCCTACGGAGGAGCCGACGTCTACACCAGACTCCACCCCGGCACAAGAACCTACACCGCCAGTGAATCCTCCAATACAGACAGAGCCTACGCCACCCGCAACGCAGGAAAATGAAGAGTGATGCACGGCGTTATCACCCATACATAGGTGCCAATAACGGCAAAAACAAAACAGGCCCGCTTCCCTATTGGGAAGCGGGCCTGCTTGTTAGCTTCTTTAATCTTTTGTGGCCGGGTCTTTAACCGGGCGCAGTTGGGCCAACGTCACATGATCCACGTACTGATTGATCCTGTCGTTAAGCCCACACCAGAACTCCAGCGTCAGGCATTGATCCCGGCGGGGGCAGTCTGCCTGGGCGGCCAGGCAGGGGATCGCGGTCAGTTCCCCCTCCACGGCGCGCAGCACGTCCCCGGCGGTGATCTCGTCCGCAGGGCGGGCCAGACGATAGCCGCCCTGGGCGCCGCGCACGCTCACGACCAGCCCCGCGCGGGCCAGCGGGGTGATGATCTGTTCCAAATATTTCAAGCTGATCTGTTGGGCGCTGCTGATGTCTTTTAAGGGCACCAGCGCGTCGCCGCGGCTGGCAAGCTCCGCCATCAGGCGCATCGCGTAGCGGTCACGGGTCGAAAACTTCATCGGCTTTCCTCTTTCTGTCAGTCAAACTGCCAGTATCATAGCATAGTTATAGGAAATTGGCAACCCCCTGAGGATTTTTCCGACAGATTGCATAAAATTCCAAAAAATCTGCTCTTTTCTGCAAAAAGTGTTGACAGCGCGGCCCAATCAGGCTATACTTTTACCCAGGAAAGCCATGACAGGCTTGCCCGATTCAGAAACGAAAGGAGCGCGGGGCCCATGACCTGCAACCGGCACTTTGGCATGATGATGTGCATGTGCAGTTTGCTTCGGCAGCCTGTGCTTGCTTTCACGTGCGTAAAATTGGGCGCATAACGAAGGAACACAGCGGGGTGCCGAAGCGATTCGGCACCCCGCTTTTGTTTTGGCTTTCAATCGGGAGAAGGAGGAAACCTGCAAATGGAACGAGGTTCTGTTTACAAACAGCCCGGTGTGCGAATGTGACGGCGGAAAACGCGCCTTCTCCCGCAGAACCGGAACAAAAATGAAAAACTGATAACAAAGGAGTTTACCCATCATGAAAAAGCTGATTTCTTCGATCCTGGCCGGCACGCTGGCCCTGAGCCTGGCAGCCTGCGGCGCCACTACCTCCGCTGCGCCCGCCGCCTCCTCCGGCGAAGCCGCCACGGCGGAATCCGGCGATCTGGCCGGGATCACCATCAAGGTGGCCGCCTCCCCGACGCCCCATGCCGAGATCCTGAACGTGGCCAAGGACATTCTGGCCGAACAGGGCATCAAGCTGGAGATCGTCGAGTTCAGCGACTATGTGCAGCCCAACATGGTCACCGAAAACGACGAGGTGGACGCCAACTACTTCCAGCACCAGCAGTACCTGGATTCCTTCAATGCGGAAAACGGCACCCACCTTGTCAGCGTGGGCGCGATCCATTACGAACCCTTCGGCATCTACCCGGGCAAGAGCAGCAGCCTGGACGAGATCGCGGACGGCGCGGTGATCGCCGTTCCCAACGACACCAGCAACGAGGCCCGCGCGCTGCAGCTTTTGGCCGCCGAGGGCATCATCACCATCCGTGACGGCGCCGGGCTGACCGCCACCGTCAACGACATCACCGAGAACCCCCATAACGTCGAGATCGAAGAACTGGAAGCCGCCCAGCTTCCCCGCACGCTGGCCGATGTGGATTATGCGGTCATCAACGGCAACTATGCGCTGGAAGCCGGTTTCACCGCCGGGGAGGATGCCCTCGCCACCGAGGACTCCGCTTCGGAAGCGGCCCAGACCTACGCCAACGTCCTGGTCGTCAAGGAAGGACGCGAGAACGACCCCGCCATCCAGGCGCTGCTGAGCGCGCTGGAAAGCCAGGAAGTCAAGGACTTCATCAACAGCACGTATAACGGCGCCGTCGTGCCCCTCTTCTGATAAAAACGCATAAAGGCTTGCAAGGCTGCGGCTGGTACGGTACAATCAACAGGAAGGGAACACACGACCCGTTCCCGGTTGTAAAATGAGGGGGAAAACCCATGATCGAGATCAAACATCTGACAAAGCGGTTCGACACAAAGGGCGGCCCGGTGGTGGCGCTCAACGACATCAACCTGACGATCCGCGACGGCGACATCTACGGCATCATCGGCATGTCGGGCGCGGGCAAGTCCACGCTGGTGCGCTGCATCAATATGCTGGAACGCCCCGACGAGGGCAGCGTGGTGGTGGACGGCCGCCAGATGCAGCAGCTCAGTGCGGCGGAACTGCGCGCGGCGCGCCGCGATATCACGATGATCTTCCAGCAGTTCAACCTGCTGATGCAGCGCACCTGCCTGCGCAACATCATGTTCCCGATGGAACTGGCCAAAACGCCGAAGGATAAGGCGGAAGCCCGCGCCCGGGAACTGCTGGAACTGGTGGGCCTGCCGGACAAGGCGGATGCCTACCCGGCCCAGCTTTCGGGCGGGCAGAAACAGCGCATCGCCATCGCCCGCGCCCTGGCGACCGACCCCAAGGTGCTGCTGTGCGACGAAGCCACCAGCGCGCTGGACCCCAACACCACCCACGCCATCCTGCAGTTGATCCAGAAGATCAACCGCGAACTGGGCATCACGGTGGTGGTCATCACCCACCAGATGACCGTTGTTGAAGAAATCTGCAACCGCGTCGCCATTCTGGATGAAGGCACGGTAGCGGAGGAGGGCAGCGTGCAGGAGATCTTCAGCCATCCCACGTCCGACGCGGCGCGGCGGCTGGTCTACCCGGCGGGCGCGCCCAAGGCCGAAGCCATCCCCGGCCACCGTATGGTGCGCGTGGCCTTCAACGGCACCCAGACCACCGATAAACCGCTGGTCGCCAGCCTTGCCATCCAGTGCGGGGTCCCGGCCTCGATCCTGGCGGCCGATACCCGCGTGGTCAACGGCCAGACCCTGGGCAGTATGCTGCTGGCCCTGCCGGAAGGGGAAGGCGCGGAACGGGCCATCGACTACATTCGCAACTATCCCGGCATTACCTATGAGGAGGTGAACGGCTGATGGCGGAATTTCTGGCAAGCAAGGAATGGACGGACTTCCTGCAGGTCCTGCCCACGATCCCCTTTGAAACATGGGAAACCATCTGGTCCACCGCCGTGGCGACCCTTCTGGCCCTGGTCATCGGCCTGCCGCTGGGCGTCTGCCTGGTGACCGGCGAACAGGGCGGCGTGCGGCCGCTGCCCCGCTGGTTCATGCGGCTGCTCAATGTGTTCATCAACCTGCTGCGCAGCGTGCCGTTCCTGATTTTGATGATCATTGTGATCCCGCTGTCCCGCCTGCTGGTGGGCACTTCCATCGGTACGCCCGCTTCCATCGTGCCGCTGGTCATCGCGTCGTTCCCGTTCGTGTCCCGTCTGGTGGAGACCAGCATCCGGGAGGTGGACGCCGGTGTGATCGAAGCGGCCCAGAGCATGGGCGCGACCCCGCTGCAAACGATCGTCAAGGTCATGATCCCCGAAAGCCTGCCCAGCCTGGTGGCGAACGTCACCATCGCCACCACCACCATCATGAGTTACGGCGCGATGGCGGGCATCATCGGCGGCGGCGGTCTGGGCAAGATCGCCATCAACTACGGCTACTACCGCTTCAACGGCATCCTGGAGATTTTTGCCACGGCGCTGCTGGTGGTGCTGGTCCAGATCCTGCAAAGCGTGGGCACCCGGCTGGCGGTGCGCTGCGACAAGCGCCTGCGCCGCTGAGGCTGTAAATTCATAAAAGGTTCAAAATGACGTGACACCTCGTACACATTCATCCTGTATACTGTAGGGGAAGTCAAGGTAAATATACCAAAGACGTTCCTACTGCCGTCGGACCATGCGAGGGGAAAGTCCCCGGTCCGGCGCAGGCAACCAATCAGGCTTCGCGCCATTTGAATAGATTTTCAGCCGCAGAATACTCCCGTATATTGCGATCCGAACAGAAAGCCCCGGATGGTCCTTCCATCCGGGGCTTTCTGCGTCTACCGGGCCGTTCACCCGGTGTTTTTTATGGGCATGTCGGGGAATACGTCGCGGGCGCTGAACAGTGCGTCGTTGTGGTACATTTCAAAGTGGCAGTGATTGCCGAAGGAATTGCCGGTATTGCCTACATAGCCGATGACCTGGCCCTGGGTCACGGTGTCGCCCACGCTCACGACATAGCGGCTCATATGGGCGTACAGCGTTTTATAACCGTTGCCGTGGTCGATCTTCACGTAGTTGCCCCAGCTGTAGTGCATGGGCACGACCTCCACCACGGTGCCGGAGTCCGAAGCATAGATGGGCGTCCCGGCGGGGGCGGCAATGTCCACGCCGCGGTGGAAGCCGGGACCGGGGCGCAGGTCAGCCCAACGGCTGATGCTGCGGTAGTCCGGCACCGGCCAGATGAAGGTGCCGGTGCCCAGCTTGCCGATCATGCCGCTCTTGAGCCGGGTGCCGCGGCGGATGATCTCCGGCGTGGGGGCCTGCTGGACTTCCACCGAAACCACCTGATCGTCGATCAGCGCGTCGTTTTCATAGAGCAGTTGGTGGACCAGCATCTGGCTGCCGGGCACGCCCGCCTGGATCGTCTCCGACTTGCCGAAGTCCATGTTGGGGTCCTCCTGGATCTGGGTGTCGTAGGGGATCTCCTGGGTCTCGGTCGTGGTCCGGCTGACCTGTACGGTCTGCAGCGCGCCGCCGTCGGCCTGCAGGGCCGACAGAATGTCGCCGTAAGGGGTGATGGAATCCGTCAGATAGACGCCGTCCACCAGCCGCAGCCCGTGGGCAAAGCTGACGCGGGTGGTCTGGCTGCTGGGGTCCTCCCAGGGGCGCTTGAGCTGGTTCAGGTAGCTGCGCAGGTGGTCGCCCTCGGTAGTCACATAGCGCAGCTCGTCGTCTATGTATACGGCTGTGCCCTCGGTGATCTCGTTGCCGCTGATGCGCAGGATGCCGTTGGCGATCTGGCTTTCGGTCATGGTGTCGCCGTGGATCGCCAGCGTATAGGTCGGCTCAATGTCCCAGTCCAACTGCTGGCTGTCGGCGGCCAGCAGTTTTTGGGCCGAGCGCACGCGGGCCAGCACGTCGGCACGGGCGTTGTCAAAGACGGTCTCGCTGTCTACATACCCTACGATCTGGCCGTCGGCCTCCACCCGCAGCACATAGGGCAGCGTCAGCACCGTGTGGACCAGAAAGGCCACGCCCGCCGCCGCGGCCAGCGGCAGCAGCAGCCCGGCCAGCCGCCGGGGGCTGCGCAGGGTGGCGCGTACCCCCGGCAGGGCCAGCACCACCGGGCGCAGGGCCAGCACCAGCAGGCCGCCCAGCGCGCGCAGCAGCCAGCGCCATACGCTTTTCAGGCGGCGGACCAGCCGCACAAGGGTGTACTCGACCCAGAAGCCTACATTATATAAAAAGTCCCCCACGGAACTTTGCAGAAGATCCGAAAGCAAGGAAAAAATGCCTCCTTCCTGATGGCGGCGGTCAGGCCGGTACATAGGCCAGCGGATTCACACGGCTGCCGTTGATGCGCAGTTCCAGATGCAGGTGGTAGCCGCCGTTCGCGCCGTAGACGTTCCCGGTGTTGCCCACATAGCCCAGAACGTCGCCCTTCTGGACCTGCTGGCCCTGGCTCACGGCGATGCGGCTCATGTGGGCGTACAGGCTGTCATAGCGGTTGCCGTCGCTGGCAGTGCCGTGGCTGACCTGTACGCAGTTGCCGTAGCTGTTCACCGGCCCGGCCGCGCTGACTACGCCGGATGCGATGGCATAGATCGGCGTGCCGTTGGGTGCGGCAAAGTCCGTGCCGCGGTGGGGAATGCCCCAGGGGTCCGGCTCGGAAAATTGGGTCGTGATGCTGCTGTAGCTGTCCAGCGGGCAGCGGAATTCCAGACTCGTCAGGATCAGCGAATCATTGGTATAGCGGTCGCTTTGGGCGCGCACATAGGCGTCCAGGGCGTCGCTGGCCGCCACATAGGCTTTGCGGGCGGCTTCCGTGACTACTTCCTGGGCCTGTTCAGCGGCCTGCTGTTCGCTCAAAGACTCGTTGGCTTCCTGCAGGGCGTCCTGCAATTCCTGGCGGGTGCCGTCCAGGGCGGCCTGCTGCTGTTCCAGCGCCGCCTGGGCTTCCTCGGCCTCGCGGCGGGCGTCCTCAGCTTCCTGCCGGGCCTGTTCCAGTTCGGCGCTCCGGGCGGCCAGTTCCCGCAATACTTCGTCGTTTTTGGCGCTGATCTGGCGCAGCGCGTCGGTAAAGGTCAGCAGTTGGTACAGGCTTTTGGCCTGGGCCAGCAGACCGATGGCGCCGCTGCCGTCCAGCTTTTGCATGGCGCCCAACTGCTCTTTGCAGCGGGTCCGGCTGGCATCGTATTCGGCCTGCGTCTGCTGCAAGGCGGTGTCGGCTTCCTCATATTTGGCCTGCTGTTCCAACTGGATGCGCTGGGCTTCCTGCAAGGCGGCGTAGACATCATCCAACTGCGAAGCGATGTCGCCGGCTTTCCCCTGCAGGCTTTCGATCTGTTCCTGGGTCTGCTGGGTCTGCCCCTGCAGGTCTTCCAGCGCCTGCTGGGCGTCCTCGTATTCCTGCTGGGCCTGTTCTTTCTGGTCCTGCAGGTTTTCCTTTTGGGTGGCGGCCTGGGCGGGCAGCGCAAGCATCGGCCCCAGCAGAAAAGCGGCGGCCAGCGTCAGGGCGACGGAAGAAAAGAACGAGGAGCGATGCATGAGCGGCCTCCTTGCAGACGGCGCGGGCGAAGTGCGGAAAAAGCAGAAAATAAAAGAAGTCCATCGAAATAGACTAAGGAAAGTCTATCACGATAGACTGGCTGTGTCAAGCCGGGGCACACGGTCATGTAGGCGCGAACGGCGGCATAGGGTGGAACAGCGGCGGCGTTTGGCTGCCGGAAAGGGGCGGGAGCATGCGATATCGAACACCACAACAAAGCCGCCTGATGCGGCGGCGGATGCGTTTTCTGGCGGCGGTGCTGGCGGTCGTCTGTTTTGGCGGGCTGCTGGTGCGCCTGTACGGGCTGCAGATCCGGGACCCGGACGGCTATGCGGCGCGTGCGGCGGACCAGCAACTGCGGGAAGCTACGCTGCCCGCGGCCCGGGGCGAGATCTTTTCCTCGGACGGCACCCTGCTGGCCGCCAGCGAGACCTGCTGGACGATCCGCGCAGCGCCGCGGGAACTGGCGGACGAACTGGTGGAACCAGCGGCCCGGGCATTGAGCGAAATTTTGGAGATCGACTATGAAGAAACGCTGGAAAAGCTGAACCAGCGCAGTTCCAATGACTGTCTGCTCAGCCGCCGCGTCGATCGGCAAAAGGCCGACGCGGTGCGCGACTGGTGCCGGGAAAACGGCGCGGAGGGCATTCAGATCCGGCAGGATACCAAGCGCGTCTATCCCCAGGGGGATTTCATGGGCGGGGTCCTGGGCTTTACCAACGTGGATAACGCCGGGCTTTGGGGGCTGGAACTGGAATACGACAAGGAACTGACCGGCCAGAACGGCAAAATTTTGACCGCGAAGGACGCCTGGGGCTACGATATGCCGACCCATTACCAGACGTTGGTGGATGCGGTGCCGGGCTGCGACCTGACGCTGACCATCGACGCCAACATCCAGCATTGGCTGGAAAGCGCCATGGACGCCGCCGTGCGGGAACATAACGTGGCGCAGCGCGGGGTGGGCATCGTGATGGATGTGAACACCGGGGCGATTTTGGCTATGACCAGCCAGCCGGACTACGACCCCAACACGCCGCGCCTGCTCATTGACGAGGAGCGCCGCGCGGCGGTGGACGCCCTGACCGGGGATGCCCGCAGTGCGGCCTTGCAGGAAGCCCAGCAGGCCCAGTGGCGCAACAAGGCCATCAGCGACCTGTACGAGCCGGGCAGCGTGTTCAAGCTCATCACGGCGGCAGCCGCGCTGGACACCGGTGCCTGCAAAGCGGACGATACCTTTGTCTGCGCGGGCAAGATCAGCGTGGCGGGTACCCGGTTCCGCTGCGCCAACGGCCATATCCACGGCGTCGAGACCTTCGCCCAGGGGTTGGCGGTGAGCTGCAACCCCTGCTTCATCCAAATCGGCGCGCGTCTGGGCAAAGAAAATTTCTGCGACTATTTTGCGGCCTTTGGCCTGCGGGAAGGCACGGGTATCGACCTTCCCGGCGAGATCAAGCGCAGCGAATATTATACCGCCGACCAGATGGGGGCGGTGCAGGATTTTGGACTATGGGATTGAGCGGGGAGGGAGGGTGTACATAGATGGGGCGAGGTGGCGGCCTGTGTGGGGAGCGACGGCTGCTGGTAAGTTCATCCATATAGCGGCACTTGGCATTTCTATCCACGCTCCCGCGTGGGGAGCGACCGATATTCCATGTGTTCGTCACGATGAGGATGGCATTTCTATCCACGCTCCCGCATGGGGAGCGACCGTATTCTCCGACAAGCTGGTTTGCCAGCTTGAAATTTCTATCCACGCTCCCGCGTGGGGAGCGACAGCCCTTGCGTGCTGTAGTCGGTGGCAGCATCCGAAAATTTCTATCCACGCCCCCCGCATGGGGAGCGACCCTTGTGGGCCGCAGCAAGGCAGCCGCCCCAGCCCGCATTTCTATCCACGCCCCCGCATGGGGAGCGACATCGCAGCGACCGAAATTGCCCTCAATGATGCGAATTTCTATCCACGCCCCCCGCATGGGGAGCGACTCCTGCACCCGGCCAAACGTGACCGACAGCACCGGATTTCTATCCACGCCCCCCGCATGGGGAGCGACGCGTGCGGCTTTGATATAGGGGCGTAGTTTAAGGTATTTCTATCCACGCCCCCCGCATGGGGAGCGACCTTGAGCAGTAACGCCTGAATCGGAATCCAAGTCTATTTCTATCCACGCCCCCCGCATGGGGAGCGACCTGCCAGTTCTTGCACCATGCTGACGGCATTGCCATTTCTATCCACGCCCCCCGCATGGGGAGCGACCCACCAGATCGTTGCGGGAATCCTCCTGCCACACATTTCTATCCACGCCCCCCGCATGGGGAGCGACGGTTTGCGACCCGGCATCCTGCAACGCGAGGTTGAATTTCTATCCACGCCCCCCGCATGGGGAGCGACCTGCCAGTTCTTGCACCATGCTGACGGCATTGCCATTTCTATCCACGCCCCCCGCATGGGGAGCGACCCACCAGATCGTTGCGGGAATCCTCCTGCCACACATTTCTATCCACGCCCCCCGCATGGGGAGCGACGGTTTGCGACCCGGCATCCTGCAACGCGAGGTTGAATTTCTATCCACGCCCCCCGCATGGGGAGCGACAAGACCGCTTTTGTGGACGGAACACAGCCCACAAGATTTCTATCCACGCCCCCCGCATGGGGAGCGACGCACACAACACGGATTTTCTTGTCTTTGCAACGGAATTTCTATCCACGCCCCCCGCATGGGGAGCGACGATTTTAGAAATATTCAAGAGGTGATCCCACGGATATTTCTATCCACGCCCCCCGCATGGGGAGCGACGCGTGCAGGTCAGCGCCGTGGACAACCCCCAAATATTTCTATCCACGCCCCCCGCATGGGGAGCGACGGTTCGCCGTTGTCCTTGTTGTGATTATAGTATAACATTTCTATCCACGCCCCCCGCATGGGGAGCGACTGTTGACGAAGCCCCCCCCGTAGTACAATGTACAAATTTCTATCCACGCCCCCCGCATGGGGAGCGACCCCTCGGACAGCACAAGCGAAGCAGAGGAAGACTATTTCTATCCACGCCCCCCGCATGGGGAGCGACTTTGCGGGACATATTGTAACCGATCATATTAAGGTCATTTCTATCCACGCCCCCCGCATGGGGAGCGACCAGGACGCAAACCATGTGCTGGCAATCCGCAACATTTCTATCCACGCCCCCCGCATGGGGAGCGACGCCGCCGTCTCCACATCCGAAGTGGAAGCGAATGATTTCTATCCACGCCCCCCGCATGGGGAGCGACGGGCTGGGGGCGCTGGCTGATGCGATCACCTGTATTTCTATCCACGCCCCCCGCATGGGGAGCGACCCTCCGGGTGCAGCATCTCGTGGCAGTCCTTGCATTTCTATCCACGCCCCCCGCATGGGGAGCGACACCAACAGCAGCAGATCGCCAACCAGCCGGACAATTTCTATCCACGCCCCCCGCATGGGGAGCGACCAGGGCCACGCCCAGGCTGTACCCGGCGCCGATCACATTTCTATCCACGCCCCCCGCATGGGGAGCGACCGCCCAGGGCCGTTATGCACATGATGGCGATTTTATTTCTATCCACGCCCCCCGCATGGGGAGCGACGCTTACATCTGGCGGAGAATTGCGTGACGGTACGCAATTTCTATCCACGCCCCCCGCATGGGGAGCGACGATCTGCAAGCTGCCGAACGACAGCCAAGGTCTGATTTCTATCCACGCCCCCCGCATGGGGAGCGACGCCCGACCCCGACGCCTACACCTACGACAAGCGTATTTCTATCCACGCCCCCCGCATGGGGAGCGACTGCGGATGTTGACAGCAGCCCCTTCCGGCACGGTATTTCTATCCACGCCCCCCGCATGGGGAGCGACTTTGCTTCATTGGATAAAGTTCCGCCCTTGCAATATTTCTATCCACGCCCCCCGCATGGGGAGCGACGGTATGGCCCCGGTTTTAAGACCTTTGTCCCCAATTTCTATCCACGCCCCCCGCATGGGGAGCGACTGGCCCCGGCCGGGCAGATGCAGGCTTACCTGGCCATTTCTATCCACGCCCCCCGCATGGGGAGCGACGATAGTCGATCGCCCCGGAGAGTGTGCTTTCCATATTTCTATCCACGCCCCCCGCATGGGGAGCGACACGGCTCTTTTAGCCCATGTGGAGCGTACTTGTAATTTCTATCCACGCCCCCCGCATGGGGAGCGACCAGTTGACATGGCAGAGAAAGCAGAAGCATTAAAATTTCTATCCACGCCCCCCGCATGGGGAGCGACTTCAAACAGAATGATAATGATATGGGCTTTTACGTATTTCTATCCACGCCCCCCGCATGGGGAGCGACGCGCCCTTGTGACGCTTATTATTCAAGCCATCCGGATTTCTATCCACGCCCCCCGCATGGGGAGCGACAGCAAACATGGCGAAAAAAGTGCCCTGTTTGCGTTTGTTTGTTGTGCAAAGTGAGAAAACACCCGAACAATTCCCTAAAATCACGCGGCCTTTCTCCGAAATTCGCTTCCCCCTACATAAAATTAAGCAAAAACTTATGTATTCTGCGGTGCGAACCTCCCGGCAAAATAATGTCAGATCACGGTTCGCACTACAGCCCTGAGGAAAGCGCGTTTTGACCGCCGAAAGGACGCTACACGAGCAGGATATCGTCCTGGCTCCATTGCGGCGCACGGCCGATGTGCTCCACTTTACTTTTGTAATGATTTCCAAGCTGATAAAAGCGCAGGCTGTCTGTTTCTGGATCAATGAGCGAAGTGAGCTTTGCTTTGAAAGCGGCAAACTGAGCCGCATCCAGCAGGCATTCAAACACGGAGTTCTGCACTCGCTGCCCGTGATCGACACAAACTTTGGCTACCTGACGCAGACGTTTTCGCCCGGCGGCGGTTTCAGTGTTGACATCGTACGTTATAAGCACCAGCATGGCAACCTCCTTGTGCAGTCATTTCCAGAAAAAAGGCGGATAGCGTTCCATGTCCCCGCGGAGTGTGCGGGCCAAAAGCAATGCCTGCACATAGGGGACCCGCCCCCAGGGGATCTTTTCTCCAAGGAACGGATGCTGAAGCGTCTGCTGCTTTCGCTGCTGCCAGAATTTGAGAAAGGTCCTGCGCCCTTCTTCCGTCAGGAGGACGGCTCCATTTTCCTGACGCTGGCAGTCTTTTTCTGTCAAAATTTTTTGATTGATGCAGGTGATAACGAACCGATCCGCACAGACGGCGCGAAGTTCTTCCATCAGGTCCAGGGCAAGGCTGGTGCGGCCGGGGCGCGGACAGTGCAGGAACCCCACATACGGGTCTAAACCGACGCCCTCAAGTGCGGCGGCACAGTCACGGGCCAGCAGTGTATAGGCAAAGGAAAGCAGAGCGTTGACCGGGTCCAGGGGCGGGCGTCGGCTGCGGACGGTAAAGGCAAAGGTATCCTGCTGTTGCAGGATCAGGCTGCCAAAACCGTCAAAATACTGCTGGGCAGCGGCCCCCTCCAGCCCGCGAAGTTCCTCTGCCGTCATGGCGTTTTCGATGAGGGGCAAAGCGGCAGCCAACTGGGCGGACAGGGACTTGAGCCGTTCCACGGGAACGCGCTGTGGGTGGTCGCGGGTGGCGCGCTCCAGTACCCAGCGGGAGTTGTACACCTTCCCAAGCAAGAACCCCTTTGCATAGCGGCAACTGGCGAAGGGGTCATCGGCAGCGCGGTATTGCTGTTGGCGCAGCAGTACGTTGCCCCGCATTTTCCCCGTGGCACGGGCTAAAAAAGCCCCGCGCGGAGAGAAAAAGGAGAGGTCCACGCCGCGTTCCGCACAGGCGCCCATCAAGGCAGGGGACGCGCCCGGATAGGAAAAGCAGAGGATGCCTTCAAGCGTGTGCAGCGGGAAGCGTGCAGTTTCCTGCCTTTCCCGGCTGACTACGACGTTTTCGCCGTCCAGGGACAGGTAACTGTCCTCTGTGAGAACAAAAAGGGTGTTGAGAAATTTCCTCATTCCAGCGCACCTTCTTCCTGACCGCATTCTTCCAGATGTTCCTGTACATAAGCGGGTGCGTCTGCCCGGCGGCATAAAACCGGGAGACAAAGCTCTTTCAGCGAACAGGCGTTGCAGTGTTTGCCGGGCTTTACCTTGGGTGTGTACCCGCGGGAAAAATAGTCGTTCATCTCCCGGGCGGCATCAAAGGTCTTTTGGCGCAGTTCGGGCGTCAGGTCCACCAGTTCGCGCCGGTGCGTTTCAGCGTAAAACAGAGCGCCTTGAGAAATTTCGCAGACGAGCATCTCCTCAAGGGCCATTGCCTGGGCGCAGAGTTGCAGGCGGTCGGCGTCGCTTTGCTTGGGCGCGCCGTGCTTGTATTCCACCGGCAAGGGCAGCCAAAGCCCCTGCTGCCCCTGCAGCGGGACCCCTTGCGGATCGGCGTGAAATTCCACGACGTCACAGACGCCGGACAGCCGCAGCCGGTGGCTGACGACCCGCATACCGCGCACCGTCAGTAAGTTGCCGCGCTTTTCCCGCAGGGATTCATCATGGCAGCGCTCATGCAGCAGGTGGCCCTCGGTGGTGCGCAGGTTCTCGGACCATTGCTGTTCCAGGTGGATCAGTGCCCACTGACGGCGGCAGAAACAGAAGTGCTGCAAGCCGGAGATCATCAAATAGTCGTCGGGGTCCATCAGGACATCCTTTCGCAGGTGACGCCGGCGGGCAGGTCACTGTCCAGCCAGACATGGTAGTCGCTGTATTTCCGCGGCGTGGTCACGCCCTCCATATGGTCTACATGGACCGCATCAAACAGCTTGTGGGCAGGGGCGTTGCCCAATTCGCTTTCGTGCTTGAACACAATCAGTTCCCGGACAGCCATCAGGCCACGGGCGGCACTGTGGTCATTCTCGAACATATTCAGGATGGCCTGCCATAACAGGTGCAGGTCCTCCTCCGAAAAACCGGTGACTTTGCGGGCCAGGTTGGCGGAAATGAAACCTTCGGCACGGTAGAGTGCGTAGGGGACGATATGCTTGCGTCCCATTTCGGTGCCCTTCTTCTCAGCATCGGCTTCAGTGGTGATGGCTACGCGGGTAATGGTGATTTCCTGCGGCATGATGGGATCGATGCTGCGTGCAAAACCGATCTGGACTGGGCCACGGACCTGGCCGCAGTTCAACGCTCCTTTTACAAAGGTGGTCATTACGGCACCGAAAGTACGGATGTCATAGAAATTCTGGCACATGAAATCCCGGATTTTGCGGTCCAGTTCAGGATCGTCCTTTTTGGCGGTTTTCAGATCCTTATTTACACCTAAATAAGTAAGGGCTTCGGCATCGCTGCGCTGCAAAGGAACCTGATCCTTGATGTAGATGCGGTAGCCGGGGGCGTCCTCTTTGGAGGTCTCCACATAGTTGCGGATCTTGCGCTTGAGGCAGACGTCCGTCACCAGACCATAGCCGGTCTCGGGATCGATGCGGGGCATGTTCCCGGCATCCGGGTCGCCGTTGGGATTTCCGTTCATTACGTCGAAAAGAATAACGAAATCATAGCGATTCTTGATAGCTTCAGACATGGTTACTGTTCCTCCTTCTTATTCTTGGCAGTATAACGGGCCTGGGTCTCGTGATAATAACCGATCTGGAAGGCGCTTTGCTCCGGCAGGCTCATGCGGGCGGGCAGGGTCTGGGTGATGCGGCCGTTGAGTTCGGTGATCTTCTCGTTGTAATATTTGGCAAGGCCGCCGTCCAGCTTGCCCAGATGCTTTTGCGCCAGATTGATAAGCAGCGGGAACACCGTGGCCGGTGTGGCGGACGCGGAGTTGAAATAACGGTCCTTGATGGTGGTGTTGATGCCGGGATTGGCGCTTTGCTGCAAACCTTCCAATACAGCAAACAACCGCCCCAACACATAGGGAAGATACGTGCTTTGTTCATTGAGTTGCATGGTCATGACCTCCTTGATCTGCGCGTTTTGGCTGTTGCGCAGATAGTATGCTTTGGTAATGGCAGCCTGCCCGCGGGATACGTTATGCTCTGCGCGGATACGCAGGACAACGCCGTCCAGCAGCGTGGCGGGATAACGTGTGCCGTTCAGCACGCAAAGCAGCAGATCGCCAGCCAGACGAGGATTGGGCTCTGGCGGGCGTGCGCCGGGGGCGGGCTTGCGGACGGTTTCCTGTACCAGCCGCCAGATGGGGAGCGTGGCAAACTTGTCATAAGAGGGGCGGATGATCTCCAGCTCTTTATAATGTTTTGCCACATTGCGGGCCAGCGTGCCGAAGGTGTTTTGCCAGAAAAAGCGCACCGACAGACGTGCCGCGTTGGGAGCCAGCCCGAGTACATAAAAGCGTGTGGCGGGATCCAGGCGATGCTCCTGCCAATCAACAGGTTCGCCTTTTGCCAGTGTGTGAAATACGTTCAGAATGTCTTTTTCCGTATAGGAATCGTTGAACAGCCCCGCAAGGAAGCAATCCTGGTAGGCGGTTTCGCCGCCGGACGCCCAGCAGAGGATGGTGGTATCGCCCACCCGTTTTACATGATCCCGGTCGGCCAACAGGGCGTTGAGCGCCGTGGTATAGGCAAAGGCCGCATATTCACTGACGGGGGCGTTGGCGCCCTGCTCATGGTCGTAAGAGCAGAAGGACTGTGCATTGAAGGAAACCAGCGAAGCGCCGACGCTTTGCGCACCGGCGACCCCCTTGATGGCGGGGTGCAGACGGGCGAGTGGTCCCTGGCGGCCGGTGACCAAGCAGCGGACTGGCTCGGCATCCTGATCGCTGGATTCGTAGTGCTGTGTCCAAGCATTTGCAATAACAGGGTCCTGTGTGACCGGCGCATTGTTATACCAGAATACCAGGTTGCCGCCTTTCAGCAGGTCCTCCCAGTCTTCCTGTAGAACAGGAAGGTCTGCGGCCTGCGTTGGGGCCCAGGTTTCAAAAAAGCGGAGGACAGCCCGTGCGGCGGGGGTGTCGGCGTCTTGCAGCAGTTCCCTGTGCAGTGTTTGGGCGGCGGCAAAACATTCGGCGGTTCGTGTTGGCTTGCCTTTGGCGTCCACGCCCAGCAGATAACTGCTGTTGTCGCACAGAAAGTTGGCGCGCGGACCCGAACTGCGTTTGACGGGGGAGGGAACCAGGAGGGACTGGGGGACCAAAACGGTCTTTTTGCCGCGAGGTTCTTCCTGCTGCAAATGAAGTAACTGCGTCAATTCTCCGTCCGCATTGAGCACCAGGCCGTAGCTTACACGTGCCTGGCTCCACCCGGGACGGTCGGCTTTGCCTTGGGCCAGCAGGTCCTCGTAACACTGTGTCAGTGCTTGCAGAATCATCGGAACACCTCACAATCCCGTGTGTCCAGCACCCCGTGTTCCAGTTTGGCCCGGAAATAGGTGGGTGTGATGTTTTGGTGGTCTGTGTAGTCGAAGTCGTACAGCATCAGACCCAAATCGCGGGTTTCCTCGATGGTGGGGATCGGTCCGCCCGGCCAGCGTTGGAAGGCGGCGGGAAATTCCCGGCAGCCGAAATAGGGGGTATGGAAACACTGCCCGCGTTCCATCCGGCGGGTAACGATGTCCTGGAACTTTCCGGGGTTGTCCGAGGGGGCGGCTTTGTCCGTCATCTCGAAATGGGCTTCGATCACATAGTGGACATCCTGCAACAGCAGCGAAGCCCGCTGGACGATCTCCTGCGAGGTGGCAAGAAACAGCGGCTGCCCGCCGCCCTGCGCAGCCTGCCGGGCGTTGCGGCTGGAAATTTTGCTGGCGACCTCGTTGCGGCGGACACTGACAAAGCGAATGGGGTTGAGAACATAAATTTTGTCGATGTGCCAACGAAGACCGGGGTGGAAATAGACGGCCTCCACGATGCCCCGCGCCGCGGAGGGCGTGAGGACATCATAGGATACTCTTTCCACTTTTAGTTCCGGCCTCGAACAGAGGGCATAAGGCCCCCAGACTTCCAGTTGGATCATAGGCGTTCCACTCCTTTCAATAACTTTTTTCTATTGAATATGTTTTAAATATTCCTGTGAGATGATTATACTGCTGCAAAGAGGGAAAAGTCAATCATGAATTTACAAAAAAATGCAAATCGACTGCTTTTTGGAGGGGTGCTGCATTTTATGCCGGGATTTTGGGCGCTTTGTATAGAAGCAGATCCATTCGCACGTTGTATTTTCCCGGCAGGTTGGGTATAATAAAAGCGGTCAGCGAAAGCTGTGGGTAGAAAATATTGTATATGGTTTTCGGTTTTAGAATTGTGGCGGCAAGGGTGCATCTTGTCGCCCTTTTCTTTTACTGAAAGATCCCTTTCCCGGTCTCTACGTTCAGGGACAGGCCGGTCTGGCGGTCATACAGCGAAAGATCGGTCAAAATGTAGCTGTCTGTATCGGCGGGTTCCGCGGCGCCGGCTGCCAGAAGTTTTTTCAGGTGTTCCGGGTAGATGTTGACGGCATACTGCCCCAGCTGGCGGTATAAGCTGCGGCTGACGTCCCCGGCGCGAAGGCGCTCCACCAAGGCCGCCCCCTCATCTACGGGCAAGTATACGGTGACCGTGGCAGTGTCGATCAGATGGAACATTTCCGCCACGGTAGCAAAGGGAAACATGCGCCCTTCAAAACCAGTACGGAAAGCGTCCAGAATTTGGTGCTGGTCCAGCGAAGCGTCTCCCTTTACGGCACGGTAAAAGGAAAAATAGCTTTCAATGGCTTCGGGCTGCGCGGGATCGGGGAAGGTATCCAGAACATGGCGGGCGGAATCCACATTGGGGCGGATCATGG
>SAMEA3387515__coassemble_2174_pt1 | contig 20096 bp, 17 predicted proteins | sample SAMEA3387515__metabat2_high_PE_016 | metagenome-assembled genome bin SAMEA3387515 (sample SAMEA3387515) | Felis catus | biome: Faeces | place: United Kingdom | collected 2012
ATGCCCTTCTAGGGCTAACCCAAGCCCCCGGCTTTGCCGGGGGTTCTGACTGTATGGGCGGGCATTCAGCGCCATTCCGGCAGGCGCTGTTTGCGGTTCACGCGGCGGTGCAGGGGCGAGCTTTCGTACTGCAGCAGGGTGGCGGCATAGTCCAGCGCAAGGGCCAGCAGGATGCCGAACACCACGTCGATGACGCTGTGCTGCTTGAGCAGCATGGTGGAAGCGCAGATCGACAGGCAAAGCACCATGGCTGCCGGGCGCATCCAGCGGCGGCGCGGCAGGTCAAAACATTCGCTGCGGTAGTAGGCCAGCATCAGCGTCACCGAGTTGAACACATGGATCGAGGGGCAGACGTTGGTGGGCGTGTCGCTGCGGTAAAGCGCACGCACGGCCTCGGCAAAGATGTCATCGCCCGGTACGGCGGCGGGGCGCAGCGTCAGACCGTTGGGCACGATCAGGTAGAACAGCAGCGCCAGCGTCATCCCGGCGAACAGCGGCGTACACAGCCGCCAGAAATCCTGCCGCGGGCTGTGGTGCAAAATGTACAGCAGCGTGAACGGGATCCACGGGAACCACATCACATAGGGGATGATCGCGTACTTCCAGAACGGGATCAGATCGTCCAGGCGGCAGTGTACCCATAGGTCGGGAACCGTCACATATTTTTCAAGCAGTCCGAAACAGACCAGATAAAATACCAGATACAGCGCCATGAATCCAACGGGATGGCGCACACACCAGTTGCGCATAGGGATCTCCTTTTACTTTCCGTGATAAGCGTACCTATGACGATATTTTATTATACGCCGGAACCGCCAGAAAAGCAAGCGGCGGACCGGGTAGGGCGGCGCCCCACCGCAGCGTCGGGACCCGCGCGCGGTCGCGATGCTGTGTGAGATTTTCGCCTTCTATTCATAGAAACGAGCCAGCGGGGCTGGATTTTGCAATCTTTGTAAATTTTTTGCGGGAAATTTGCAGCGGGGTACCAATCATCCGCCCGCCAAGCGCCCGGCCGGGCGGACGGTGGAAGCAACTGCCCATGGCGCCCCTCTTTTTTGTTCTTGTATTATTTATTTAATACAATAATACAGAAGGCGCGGTTTGTCAAGAGGAAAATAAAACCGCCCCCGGCAAGGGGCGGCGAAAAAACAGGGCAGGCGGCTTTTTGCCGCCTGCCCGTCTTGCGTTGGATAGAAAAAAGAGAAGCGATACCGTAGCGGCCGTTATACGGCAAGGACCTGCGCCAGCAGGAGCGTGACCGCATACAGTACCAGAATATGAAGGGGGTAAAACAGATAGAAGCCGTATTTCCACCGGTGCTTGCCGCGCCTGCCGTTGTACAGCAAGATCAGCAGGCAGGCGAACAGGACGCCCAGCGGCGGTTGGCTGCCGGTCGCCGCCGTGTAGGCCAAAAGGAACAGAAGCACCTGATAAAGGCGGTTCCGGCGGCAGACATAGAAGGCGGCAATATACAGGACGCCAGCCATGCCGTAATCGGCGCGCAGCAGTTCGGCAGCCGCGGCCAGGACCGCCACGCTGACCAATTGCAGGCAGAGGGACTTTGCCCGGCCTTTTCCGCTGCTTTGCGGGGCGGCGGAAAATCGTTCCAGGCATATGAGCGCCGCAAGCCCGAAAAACAGCGTAAAAAATACGTTCTGATAGCGGAGATAGAAAGGGAAGGTCCCTTCCATGAGAGAGTACCGGCTGAAAAAGCCGATGTCGAATGGAATTTCCGAGAGCAGGGCAAACCCGGCCATCAACCCAAGGTAGCGTTTTTTGCTCCGGGTGTGCAGGAACCCTTCGGCCAACAGGAAGCAGAACAGTGGGAAGGCGGCGGTGCCTATACTTTGCAGGTCAAAGCGGATGAACGTGTCGATTTGGGTGAACCGCTCCCATGACATCGTTCCGTTATCGACCATGACGCCCCAGTAATCGGTGAGCAGCCATTGCAAAACGATCTTGCAGGTGTGGTCGATGACCATGGCGGAAACTGCAAAGAGCTTCAGCTCATTCCCGGTAAGGAAGCGGACGCGCTCCATGCGGAGGTCCAGGCGGGCGGCAGCACGGTCTGCCCTTTGCAGCAATGTTTCCATGGGGGACCTCCTTCCCAAAGGTCAGGCCGCAGGTCAGGCGCGCGGCAGCCTGCGGCGGATGCGCAGCGCCCAGACCAGGCAGCCCGCGGCGCACAGCAGCGAAAGCACTTCGCAGCCGCGCCACCACAACGGCGACGCCCAGAAAATTTCGATCGTGCCGCTGTACCCGGCGGGAATGTCCAGTACGATGCGGGCGTTCTCGCCGCTGCGCATCGGGAACACCGTACCGGCCGCATCCTCGGCGCGGTAGTGGCCGTAGTTGAAGATGGGCACCGAGATCTCGGCCTCGTCCCCGGCGTTCTCTACGCTCAGGTAGGCCACGCCGTTCGTTTTCTCGTAGCCGGTCAGGGTCAGGTCGTCGCTGCCGGGCTTGGGCTGCGCCCAGACCGTTTCATAGATGCTGCACCCGTCGATCATATATTCCCCAAGGCCCACGTCGCGGGTGCCGTTCTGGCTCATGCTGTTGGCGCTCGTTTCGCTGGTGGGCAAAAGCTGCATCTGGAACACGGCGGTGCTCAGCAGGACCGCCGCAGCCAGCACACCGGCAAAGGCCCGCGCGGCGCGGGGGCGTTCCTGCCCCAGCAGGCGCAGGGCCAGCAGCGTGGCGGCGCAGAACAGCGGCACCGCCAACGCCAGGAACCGCCACGGATACTGGAAGGTACAGGCCGCTTTGGCGGCGGCCGCGCCCAGCCAGCTTTCCACAAAGTCCCAGGGGAAGATCTGCATCGTCAGCAGCAGGGCCAGCAGGCCCAGCCCCGTGACGGTGCTCAACGGCCGGGGACGCGGGGCTTCCCGGCGGCGGGTCAGGCAGTAGACGGCCAAAGCCAGGCCCAGCAGCAGCGGCAGGCCCAGATTCAGGCTCATGTCGGTCGAAGTACCGGCGGAGGTGCCGCCGTACCCCGGCCCAAAGGGGGCAAGCAGTTGCAGCGGGTACAGCCCTTCCTGCTGGGGCTTGCCCACCGATGGGTTGTTGACCTGCAGGCCGACCGACATCGTGGTGGCCAGGAACGGCAGCAGGAACCAGGCGCTCAGGCCAAAAGCCAGCGCCGCGGCCTTGCACCAGGCCAGCAGCCGGGCCGGGGCAAAGGTCTGCCGCAGCCGCAGCAGGCAGAACACCGCCAGCAGGGCGGCGGTCAGTTCGGTCGAGATCAGGTGGCACTGCACCAGCGCCGCCATGCCGAACGCCAGCGGCGCCCACTGGGCAAAGCGGGGCTTTTCGCAGCTATAGATCTGCCACACGCCCAGCAGGACCAGCGGCAGAAAGCTGATGGCCGTATATTCGCCCACCGCGCCGCGGAAGAACACGCATACCAGCCGGTAGCTGGACAGGGTGTACAGCGCCGCGCCCAGCACGCCGGCCCGGCGGCTGCCGGAAATGCGCGCAAAGCACAGGTGGCTGAACACGGCGGCCGCCAGCGTGACGGCGAACACATACACCTGGTAGCAGGCCCGCAGCGGTAGCCACAGGTTGTAGAGCAGGGCGGGCAGCAGCAGGAACAGTTCGCAGTAGCACAGCGGGTTGATGTAGCCGTAGCCGTTCAGGGGGGTGGTGGCGATGCGCACCGGGAACTGCCCGTAGGAGAGTTCCTCCGCCATGGCGGCGATGCGCTGCAAATGGTAGTTCAGGTCATGCCCAAAGTACAACTGGTCGCTGAACAGGGGCAGGCAGGCCAGCGCCGTGATGCCCACCAGGGCCAGCGGCACAAGGGGCGGGCGGCGTTTACGCCCGGCGGCCCCCACGCCGAACAGCCCCCAGGCCAGCAGGTCGCAGACGGCGAAGAACAGCAGGAAGCAGGCCAGCCGGGTCACCCGGTAGATGGGCTGTTCCTCCAGCGTGATGGAATACAGGTACAACTGGCCTTCGTTGTAGTGCAGGGTGGCCTGCAGGTCGCTCATCCGCGCGCCGCTGCTGATCCACAGCCGGGTGGTCAGCGTGCGGTGGCCGTCGTCCAGCGTCAGCGGGTCGGCCTGCACGGCGGAAGGCGTGCGCGCCGAGGAGAAGGTCAGCGTCCCGGCACTCTGTAAAATGTTGAAGGTCGGGGCGTCCGGCGTCTGGCAGGAGAAATACTCCACCGTCACCTCGTAGGCGCCGGAAGCCAGCGCCGCGGGCGCCGAGGAGAAGGTAATCTCCTTCTCGCTCTCAAAGCCCTCGTCGTTGTAAATTTGCAGCGAACCGTCGTCGCTGTTCAGCCCGGCAAAAGAGGGGAACGGGTTCTCGAACCCGTCGGGCGTGATCGTCATGCAAAACGGCGCGCCGAACAGCCCGGCAATGAGCGCCAGCAGCACGGCGGCTTCCACCGCCAGTACGGCGGCCAGCCAGCGGTTGCGGCGCAGCAGGGCGATAAATTTCTGCATCGGTAACCTCCTTGGCGCGTCAGCCGTCCCAGATCATGACTTTGGCGTTCACGATGGAGGAATCCTCCACGGTGGCGATGTAGTCGCCGCGGGCGTTGCGCTCGGTCCGGTCGCAGTCCAGCAGGCAGATGGCGCGGGCTTCCTCGGTGCCGTCGGGCAGGCGCACTTTGTACTTGATCACGGCGTTGTCCGGCACCAGCGCGCCCTGCACATATACGTTCAGGGTGTCCAGCAGTTCGGCGCTGTCGTCGTGGGCGCGGCCGCACCAGGCCAGGTCATAGCCGCCGTAGTTGCGGTAGGTCTGGTAGCCGTACACCGACCCGGCCAGGTCCTCCGGCACGGTCCCGGCACCGATCACCTGGGCATTCAGTTCCCGGTGCGCAAAGCGGGAGAAGAAGTAGGATTCGGCGTCGGGGTTGCCGGCCCAGACGCTTTCGTTGCAGATCAGCAGGTCGTCGGCGGTCACATCGTCAGCCAGCCCGGCTTCGATGGTCTGGATGAAGAAGTAGTAGTTGTCCAGGTTTTGGGCGTGGTGGTTGCGCAGGCAGGCCCGCGTATAGGCCCCGTTGGCGCACAGCCCCACGGCGATCACACCGGCCAGCGCCAGCCGCAGCACGGCGCTGGGCACTTTGGGCAGGCGGTACAGCGCACCGGCCAGCAGGCCGATCAGCGCCGCCAGCAGCAGGGCAAAGCCCACGGCGCTGGCCGCGGCGGGGATGTAGCCCCACTTCCAGGTGATGGCTTCAGGCTGCTGGTAACGCTCCGAACAGGCCAGCAGCAGCGCAGGCCCGGCCCACAGCAGCAGGCCCAGCCCGGCCATGCCGCCCAGCACCCGGCCCGAAAGCCGCCGCCGGGGCAGCAAAAAGCACAGCACCAGCCCGGCGGCAATGCCCAGCAGCAGGGGCCACAGCTTGTCGCCGTTGGTGATGACGCCGGGGTCCTCCTCCAGCAGCATGGGGCTGAGGAAGGGGATAGACGCCGCCATCTGCTGCACGGTCACGCGGGCGATCTCGCCTATATTCAGCGAGAACGTGTTGCCCGCGCCGGTCCCGCGGGACGACGCCAGGTGGAACGCCAGCGCCACGGCGCTGCCGCCCAGCACGGGCGCGCAGCCCAGCAGGCCGCGCTTCAGGCTGCGGTGCAGCACCACCCATACCAGGGCCGCCAGCGCGGCGTACATGTAGCCTTCCTCATAGGTCCCGCAGGACAAAAACGCCAGCACGGCGGCGGCAACGCCCCAGCGGCGGTGGCCGGTATCCTGCAGGCGCAGCAGGCACAGCCAGGCCGCCATGGCCCAGAACAGCGTTTTTTGGGGCACGGCGTAGTAGCTGTACATGCCCTCGTTGAAGATGGGGGCCAAAGCCAGCGTCAGCGTAAAGGCGCCCAGGGCCAGCGCCTCGCTGCGGGCCAGCCGCGCCACCACCCGCCCGGTCAGGAAGGCGGCGGCCGCTGTCACGCCAATGATGTACAGCCGGTAACTGGTCAGCGTGCCGAAGAACAGCAGCGACACCGCCGACGGATAGTGGAACGGGAAGAACCGCACCTGATCCAGCGTAAAGTAGCGCAGCCGCTCCTGCAGGTCCTGCAGCAGATATTGCCAGAAGGGCATGCGTTCAAAGTCGTACATCCATTTGTTTAAGGTGAGCTTGTCGTCCCCTTCGGGCGGCACGCTGATGGTGACGCGCAGGTACATGACCGCGAACGCCAGCACCAGCAGGTAGCCGATCGCAAGCAGCAGCCAGCGGTGCCGCCGGAAAACGGTGGTGAGCTGTTTCATCCATGGGCCTCCTTGCCGTATGGCAACAAAAATTCACTATAATTATAACACGCCGCCCCAACGGGCGCAACGCGCAGCCGGGGGCGGTTTGACTTTCTTTTTTGAATATGGTATCGTATTCTTTGCACGGAGGGCTACTCATTCATTTTGTTTTATAAATTTTATATCTAATTTTTGATTATCCTTATAAACACTACACTTTCAAGCACTTTGAAGTATAGAAAAGCACGCATTTTACCACGATTGAATGAGCTTTGATATGACATAATAATTACACCAAGAGACACCTAAATTGGTGTCTTTTGTTAAAAAAGGCAGTCAATCCTAAGATTAGCCGCTAACATACTTTTTTATGGATTGGATAAAAGATTACTGTTTTAGAAATTCGTTGAAACCATTGTTGATTAGATGAAAAATAACTTCTGCAACTTCTTTTAAAGGGATATCTTTATGTTGAACCCAATGCCCTAAAGTAGAAATAATCATAGTAACATAAGCATTACCATAATAGTCCAACAAGTTACTATTTAAGTTAGAGCTTTTCATAAACTGTTTTTTTATAGTGTTGCTCAATTTACTTCCAATTCGTATATCATTGACGTCTGAAAAAATTATCTCTATATAATCTCTCCAATTGTTATAAAGGTTGATAAAACCTATTGAAAATGCTTCGATGTCGTTTAAATTTTTCATGTTTGATAAAATTTCTTTTCCAAACATGCAATATACATAATCTAGAAAAACATCATTAAGCATATAAATATTTTCAAAATATCTATAAAAAGTTGAACGATTGTTTCCGGTAATGTTGGTAATATCTTTAATAGTAATTTCCGATAATCGCTTTTGTTTTCTCAATTTGAAATAAGCGTCAATAAATGCTTGCTTTGTTGCTTCAGTCACTTCAGGCTGTTTGTTCATAATCAATACTTACTCCTTATGAAGTTTTCTTTGAATTTCCTGTATTTTTTTCATGGGCAGAACAGTTCCTTTATTGTCTAATCGAATATTTTTATATTTTAATTTTTCTTGCACATGGAAGCGAGCCATTTCAACATCATCAAATACCCATTTTGAATTTCTAGAAGCAAAAAGTATATAAGTCATAATACCAACACCAAAACCAGCACAAAGAATTGTAAACAAAATCCCAAATAACCAATCGGTTGGAGATAGTAACTGATTTACATTTACATACCAAAAATAGTAAATACTTATAGGAAGATGTAGAAAAACAACAGCACCTAGTCCAGGATTATAAAAAGTTTTCATCATTTTATTTGTAACTATGCCATGTATGATAAATTGCCCGAAGTTAAATAGCATGGGAGCAAGAGAGAGCCACATGATATTTGGGAAAAATATCGCAATCCCGTACATAATAATTGCTGTAAATACATTAGTAAACATCGCTGAAAATTGATTCAAAGGATATCTGTTCGGAATATCGCTGTTTTGTAAAACGATATTCATAATTGCAGGTTCTCCACCAGGAAAGCAGTATTCCTCAAACTGATGAATAATCAATGCCATTAGATTTAGTATAACAAGTATTTGAATTGTGTTGAATGAACTGCCATTCAATAATAATATAAGTCCAAGCACTACTAAAAAAAATAAATTTACACTATACCAATGTCTAACATAAAACTTCATTTATTTAACCGTCCTTTCTGACACACAATCATGCAACATATGTCTCTTGGTCATTATAATGCTTGAGCAAATAATCATCAAGCAACAATCAATTTAGGTTTGTTGCGTATCTCCTTTTTTGGTTTACCCTAAAATGCAAATGATACGCTGGATAAGGCACGGGCTGAATGCCCGTACTTTGTCCGGCGTTTTGCTAACGGTGCGCAAAATGATTTTTTCATGGAGGGAAGGGACGATGGATCAAAAAAGCCTGTTTCTGCACACCAGCCCCACCCGCCTGTTTTTCAAGGCGGCGCTGCCCGGTTCGATCGGGATGCTGGCGTCCTCGCTGTATCAGTTGCTGGACGGCGTCTTTGTGGGGCAGTTGTTGGGCGGCGAAGCCTTTGCCGCCATCAACCTGGCTATGCCGCTGGTCATCATCAACTTTGCCATTTCGGACCTGATCGGCGTGGGTTCCGCGGTGCCGATCTCGGTACGCCTGGGGGAAAAGCGCCCCGAGGAAGCCAACAACATCTTCACCTGCGCCTGCCTGATGGTGATGGCCCAGGGCATCGTGGTGGGGGCGTTCCTGTACCTGGCGTCGCCGATGCTGCTGCGCTGGATGGGCGCCGAGGGCGCGCTGCTGGAAATGGCGACCCAGTATATCCGGGTGTACGCCATCACTTCGCCGGTGACCGGCATGCTCTACGCGGTGGACAACTACCTGCGCATCTGCGGGCGCATCAAAGGCAGCATGATGCTCAACGTAGCCATGTCGGTGCTTTGCGCGCTGGGCGAGTTCATCATGCTGGCGGTGCTGCGCGTCGGCGTGTGGGGCGCGGCGCTGGGTACCAGCGTGGGCATGATGATCTGCGTGGTGGTCGCCATGTGGCCGTTCTTCTGCGGCAGCCTGACGCTGAAATTCCGCCGCCCGCATTTCACCTGGCCCATCATCCGGCAGATCGTCACCTGCGGCACGCCCACGTTCTTAAATAATATCGCTGGCCGTGTCACCTCGATCCTGATGAACATGGTGCTGCTGCGCGTGGGCGGCGCGGCGGCGGTCTCGGTCTACGGCATTTTGATGTACGCCGACGGCATCGTGATGCAGTTCATGTACGGCATGTGCGACTCCCTGCAGCCCGCGGTGGGCTATAACTGGGGCGCGGGCCGCCGCGACCGGGTGTTGGCGATCGAAAAACGCTGCTTCCTGGCGGCGGGCAGCATCTCGGTCCTGGCGGCGGCGGTGATCTTCGCCTTTCCGGGGCAGATCACTACGCTGTTCATGGCGGACTCCGAACCGACGGTCTATGCCATGGCGGTCCCGGCCCTGCGGCTGTTCTGCCTGACCTACCTGACCCGCTGGTTCAGCTTCGCCACTCAGAGCTTCATGTCGGCGGTGGAAAAGCCGGTGCTGGCTTCGCTGCTGTCCATCTCGACGGCGCTGCTGTTTCCGGTGCTGCTGATCGCGGCCCTTTGGCCGCTGGGGCTGAACGGCCTGTGGTTCAATATGTCGGGCACGGCGCTGCTGGCGGCCGTGGTGGCGGTCCTTGTGCTGCTGTACTTCCGCCGCCGCTACTGGAAGAACGCCTGATTATAATAAAGTAGGGATGCCCGGCCCGCCGGAGGCCGTGAAACCGAAGTGATATTCGGCGCGGGAGCCTGTTCAGTATGGAAAAAGCGGCGGCTTTGATGGATTCAAAGCCGCCGCTTTACTTGGTTTTATAAGGTGGATCGCTTGCTGCACGGCGATTGTTCTTTTGCTGAAAAAAACTGGACAAACTGTTTGTGCTTTTGTTACTTATTACTTGATTTGATTTTTCTTTATATGATTATAGTGTGCGGGAATGGAGGATGATTTTTTGGAACAGGAACGCGGTTGCAGCAAAATAGGTCAGATAAATAGCGCAGAATATCAGGAGTGTTAATAGACCGTAGAACAAGATAAGACCTTCCTGCAAAATTGCTTCTCCAAAGAAGAATTGTGTTCCCGCAATCAGCAGGATAGTAAGAAGGATCGGGAAAAACAACGGGATCAAGAACACGGTGGACAGTTCCCTGTGAATCAGCGAAACCTGCCTGCGTCCCGATACCCCCAGCCGGTCGATCACCGCGTAATTCTTTCGGTTTTGGTCTATGGCGGAAAGCTGCTCAAAAGCCAGGACTGAACAGGAAAGAATGATAAAAATAATGCTCAGATATAAGCCGCAGAAAGAGATCGCCGTGAATCCGGTCAGCGAATTGGCGACGCCCCATGCTTTTACGGTGACCCCCATCGTCACCCGTTCCGGCAGTTCCTTTCCGGGCTGGATGTCCGGCTGCCATTCGCCGCTGTTTAGAAATTCCCTCAGTTCGTTTTTCAGTTCCGGGTATCCGCCGTCTGCCAATTTCATTGCCAGGCGAATCTTCTCCCCGGACAATTGAGAAGCAACTTTGTCCGGCAGAACCAGAACATAGCCTTTGGTTCCGGCCATTTGATATTGCTCCATCGGTTCTGTCCAAATCGAGGTTTTCGCAGGTATCAAAGTCTGGCCGTTCAATGTGATCTCTGGCTGTTGTGCCAACCCCTGCCGGATACCGTCCATGTAGTTCCAGGTGTCACAGTGGACCAGAAACTCGTTGTCGTTCATAGAAACCTGCGAAAGCCCCAGAATCTTCCGCAGGTGGTTATAGTCGGACAGGGATAAGGCTTCGATGGATTCATGAGGGACGGTATACAGGTAATAGGTCACACTGTCTTCTACTTCGCAGCGTTCCTCTACAAAGGAGAGCACGGGAACCATGCTGCTTTGGGTTAAGGGCGCGTCGATGGCTACCCCGGCGTCATAGGGGTAGTAGGCTTCCATGTTGGCCTTATAGCCTGCGCCCATTGTTAATCCCACAAACATAGTCGCAAGGGAAATCGTCAGCAGGATCGCTACCACCGCCATCGTCCGCCCGGAAGATTGGAGGCGTCTGCCGATCTGCCCCAGAAAAAACAGGGTTTCTTCCCGGTATTTCCGGCGAGGGTTCCGCTTTGCCAGTTGATAGAACAGCAGAGGGATTTTTCGATGCAGTTCATAAACGCCCGCAAGGATCAACAGGCAGGCGCCGCCCCAGTATAGCATGGCTTCGTTTGTCTGAATGTGCAGACCGTTTCCCAGCAGGACCACACCCGCTGCGATGGCGGCAAGGGAGAGCAGGCAGGTCAGGACGCTTTGGTGCAAGGGCTGGAACCCGGCTTTTTCATTTTTCCGGCTGTCGTAAAGCAGGTCGATCACTTTCCTGCGCCGGATGACCTTTGCCGCGCGCAGCATCCCAAAACCATACATCAGAACGAAAAAGAAAAGGGTCATTCCCCATGCGCGAAGGGAAAACAGGACCTGATAATGATGCGGAATTTCAAAAATATTCTGGACAGCCTGATTCAGTAGCCCGGACAGCCCGGTCCCCAGCAGAGAACCCAGCAAAAAGGCGGCTCCGCCTATAACGCCGTTTTCAGCCAGAAACAGGTTTCGGACGGTTTTCACTTCCATGCCCATCAGTTCATAGGTGGCAAACTCTTTTTTCCGATGGTCCAGCATGAACCGGATGGCATAGTCCACAACAAACGAGGATAGCAGCGCGACCAGCACCGACAGCATCAGAATACCAGAAGTGAGCATAGACATATTTTCCGTCATGGAAAGAATATCCGGGGAAAATCCCAAGGCAAGAAAAGAATACATCAGCGCCGCCGTTAAGGTGAGCATTACAAAGTAGATGATATAATCCCGCAGGCTTCTGCGGATGTTTTTCACAGTCAATTTCCCGTACATTGTTACGCCCCCCTCCAGTCAGGTCTTTTCGATATTTCTTTGAAAGCGGCAATTATGGGTTAAGTGATTTTTGATGAAACGCTGCACATTGTGAAAGGCCAGTTTAGCGTACATCACCATTGCCCCCTCCCATCATGGTAAGGACATTGAGGATTTTATCAAAGAATACCCGCCGCGTATCGCTGCCTTTCAGAATTTCGGTAAAAATTTCACCGTCCCGCAGGAAAAGGATGCGCTTTGCATAGCTGGCTGTAAAAGCGTCGTGCGTTACCATCAGGATCGTGGCCCCCAGCTGTTCATGGATGCCCTGCATCGTGGACAGAAGCATTTGGGCCGAATGGCTGTCCAGCGCCCCGGTGGGTTCGTCGGCCAGGATCAGTTTGGGTTTGTTGATGATGGCGCGGGCACAGGCGCACCGCTGTTTCTGCCCGCCGGAAATCTGATAAGGGTATTTATCCAGAATATCCGTGATGTTCAGATTCCCGGCTATTTCCTGCACCCGGCCGTCGATCTCGCCTGCGGGGACCTTGTTGATGGTCAGCGCCAAAGCGATATTTTCCGAAACGGTCAGGGTGTCGAGCAGATGGAAGTCCTGAAAAATAAAACCGAGATTTTCCCGGCGGAACCGTGCGATCTGCTTTTCGTTGATTTCGGTCACATCGGTCCCATCCAGATCAATATGCCCCGCGCTGACGGTATCAATGGTGGAAATGCAGTTCAATAAAGTGGTCTTGCCGGAGCCGGACGCCCCCATGATCCCCACAAATTCCCCTTCCTGCACGGAAAAACTGATGTCCTGAATGGCTTTTGTAATGCTGCCGCCATTCCCGTAATATTTCTGGATGTGATCCAGTTTCAGGATCTCTTTCATGGTCCTCACCTCTGTTTCTATTCTAAAGCAAAAAGGCGTCCGTTTGTATCAGGTTTTCTTACAGAGTTCTTACAAAAATGTAAGAAGTGCAGGGCCTGTCAGCCCTGCACCCCGTTTACAAAATCGTTAATATGAAAAGAGAGGGCGATCGTCGTTCCTTTCTCATCGGAACTTGCCCTAATGCCGATCCCCAGCTTGTCGCAAAGCCGCCTGCAAAGGTACAGGCCGATCCCGGTGGAACTTTTGATCTTCCGCCCGTTCTGCCCGGTAAAGCCTTTCTCAAAGACACGGGGCAGATCGCTTTGCGAAATGCCGATGCCGTTGTCCGCGACCGAAAGAACGATGCTGTCATTCTCCCGGACGGCAGAAAAGCGTAAAACCGGCTGGCTTGTACGGTATTTGACGGCATTGCTGATAAGCTGGTCCAAAATGAACCGCAGCCACTTATCGTCCGAATAGATGCTGTAGTCCACCGTCTCGACCGTGACGGTCACATTGTTTTGACGCAGAAGATATTTGTTGTCTGCGATGGCCCCATGCACCACATCGCTCAGGCTGATCTCGCGGACGGAGTAATCCTTCTCGGTATGTTCGCTGCGGGCATAGTACAAAGCCTGCTCCGTGAAGCGGTCGATGTTCTCCAACTCGGTCATCAGGTCGCGGGTAAAAGAACAGCGGTTGTTCTCGCAGATCAGTTTCATGGCGGTGATGGGCGTTTTTACTTCGTGTATCCACTGTTCAATGTATTCTTTATATTCCTGCCGCTCCCGCTGCACCGTGCCGATGCGTTCCAGCATAGATTTTTCGGCCATCTTCATGATCTGGTAGAATACCTGTTCGTCGGCCCGTTCCGGCTCCGGCATGATCTCCGGCAGCAGATACCGTTCTTCCAACTGTCGGGCCATATCCAATAATTCGTTCAGACGTTTTTTGCGGGAAAAATAGGCCCCCAGCAAATAGAGAACAAGGGCGAGCAGCCAGACCGCCAGGATAAACAGGACCGTTTGGAAAGGATCGCCGCTTGCAAGCAAAAACAGCGCAAGGGCGGCCATCCCCAGCAGATGGATCAAAACGACGGGGAGCTGGTTTTTCCAATATCGCTTGCCGTTCATACTGTGTACCCCTGTCTGTGCTTTGTCTTGATAAAACCGGCCAGCCCGATGGAAGCCAGCTTTTCCCGGATGCGGGTCATATTCACGCTCAGGGCGTTATCGTCCACATAAAGCTGATTGTCCCAAAGAAAATCCACAATATCGCTGCGGGGGCATATTTTCCCCGCGTTTTTGAAAAGGTAGTACAGGATTTTCAGTTCGTTTTTCGTCAGTTCGGCTTTCCGGCCGTTGTATTCTATAAAGCTGCTCTCCAAATGCAAAACGGCGCCGTTCCATGTGAGCATTTCGGTCTGCCCGGAACCATACGCCCGCCGCAGCAGGGACGCGATCTTGGCAAGCAGGATCGCGGTGTTATAGGGTTTTGTGATAAAAGCGTCCCCGCCCAGCATGATGCTGTTCAATTCATCCATATCGGTGTTGCTGCTTGTCACGAACACGATGGGGACCGTGGAAAAGCTGCGGATCTGGGAACAGATCTCGAACCCGCTGATTCCCGGCAGTTTTATATCCAGCAAAACAAGATGGGGCGCAAACGCTTTGGACTGCTCGATCACCTTTGAAAAGTCGGTCACGGCGGCAACTTCATACCCGTTGCCCGCCAAAAGGGTCTGCAACTGTGTCTGTATCGTCAGATCATCTTCAATAATCAATATCTTCATAGATTGATCCCTTTCGGATTTATATTACCGGCTTTTCGCCGCCTTGATGATCCACAGCGCATAGGCAAGCGAAACGAAGCAGAGCAGCGCGGCGGTGAGCCCCTCGCGCAGCGGCGAGGAAGCGTCCACGGCCAGAATGCCCAGGCAGTTCGTGGCGGCATGGGCGGCGATGCAGGGCAGAAGGCTCTTTCCTTTATAAAAAAGGACCGTGAACAAAAAGCCGACGGCGGTCGCATAGCAGATCTGCAAAAGCGTGGGGATCAGGTCCTGACCATTCAGCAGGTTTACGATATGCCCCAGGCCGAAGGTGACACTGGAGACCAGCACGGCCAGCTTGACGTTATCCCGGCACAGGGCCCGGAAAAGAAAACCGCGGAAGATGACTTCCTCCAGAAAACCGGCGCAGGCCATGCTGAGGAGGAACAGGACGGTTTCGGCAGGGGAAGCCCGCAGGGCGATGCCGTTCCACAAATTCACGCTTGCGATCAGAAGCAGCGGCAGAAAGCAGAGGGACATTCTTGCGCTACCCCGGAACGCACAAAGCCCGTACCGCTGCCAAAGACCGTGCTTTTGGAGAAAGCCCAACACCAGCAGCACCAGAAGGATGCCCATGGGGGCGGTGACGAGCTTCGGCACGCCGACCGAAGCCGAAAGGCTGTCCGCCAGACTGAACAGGACGACATAGGCGGCGATGCAGACCAGCGCGAAGTCCAGTTCGCTTTTCTTGTACAGGCGATCCATCAGGCGCCCCCTTTCAGTGCATGAACGGTCCCGTCAAAAAGCAGCGTCAAATCGGATAAGACCGTCCGTTCGTCGTATGCCATCTCGTTGTTGGCCAGCATACTGGCATAGCCGTGCGCCAGCAGGAACACCGACCGAAACACCGTTTTGGCCTGCCCGGCGTCCATGCCCGCTTCCTGGCGGATCAGGGCGATCACGGGCTGTAATTCTTCCGCGTCGATCAGTTCCGCCATGTTTTTGCCGGAAAACCCATTGGACTGGAAAAGAAACCGGAACAGGTTCTTTTCCTCTACGGCGAACCGGATGTAATTCAAGCCGATATCCTGCAGGGGGGCGCTGCGGATGTTCAGAAGATACGCGGAATGATAGGCGTCGGCTTTTTCGTAGACGGCCCTTTTCAGTTCCTCGATGGTTTTGAAGTGATACATGACGGGCTGCGTGGAACAGTTCAGGGCTTTGGATACCGTTCGCGCATTGACCGCTTCGATCCCGTCGCTTCGGACAAGTTCAAACGCGGCGTCAAGGATCATTTCTCTGGTCACTTTGGCCCTGGGCGGCACAGAACCCACCACCTTTTATAATTTATGTTATATAACAATAATTATAATAAGTGGCAAGCCGTTTGTCAACAGGGAAAAGACGATCCTGCGGCATTTGCGGGGAATTTTGCGCCTTTCCGTGCCGGATGGGGAGCGAACGGGGGAGTACGTTCCGGCGCTTTTTATGCCGTTCCTGGCGTAAAAAAGGCAGGCTGGAATATACGGATTGTATATTTGTGAAAAATATTTTAATATTAGCGCTCTGCGGTTGACATTGCTAAAATAGATGCTATAATAGAGTCAGATCGAAAGGAAAGGCAGACAGCCCGACCGGACGATGAAAGCAAAAATGCCCGCAGACAAGCGGACAGGTAGCAAAGGCGGCGGGACGCCCACAGGGCGCCCGCAAGCATGACAGGAGGTAATGACCTATGTTGCCTAGCATTTTTGGTGAGAATTTGTTTGATGAATGGTTTGACGATGCGATGACCCCGTTCTTCAGCGGCCGAAACCCGCTGTACGGCAAGCACGCGCGCAATCTGATGCGGGCGGATGTCCGCGAAACGGACGACGCCTATGAGTTGGATATCGACCTGCCCGGCTTCAAGAAAGATGAAGTCAGCCTGAAACTGGACCAGGGGTATCTGACGATCCAGGCGGCCAAGGGGCTTGACAAGGACGATCAGGACAAGGATGGCCGCTATATCCGCCGCGAGCGTTACGCGGGCGCCTGCAGCCGCAGCTTCTATGTGGGCGACCAGGTGACCGAGAAGGACATCGCCGCGAAGTTTGAGGACGGCATCCTGAAGATCCATCTGCCCAAGGCCGCACCGCAGCTTCCGGAGCGGAAGGGCTATATCGCCATTGAGTAAATACCAGCCGGGACGGCCACGCCGCCCGGAACAGGCCCGCCGGGTCCTGCACAAGCAGGACCCGGCGGGCCTGTTTATTCGTTGGTGTTTGGGGAGAAAACAGAAAACCGGGAACAGCGTTTCCGCCGTTCCCGGTCTGTAAGTTGGTGGACGGTACAGGACTCGAACCTGTGACCTCCTGCACGTCAAGCATGCAGTCACCGCTCGAATAATGCGCCGTACACCTAATATTTTTTCAAATAAAGCCCACGCTATATTTGTCAATGTACATCTGTACCCAGGTGGAGCATAGGTACAATGCTATTATACCAAAACCGGGGATAATGTCAAGAGCGTAAAAACTATTTTTTGCTTTACCTCAAAAAGAAAAAATGGCCGCTGCACTTAAAAAAGGGCGCACTTTCCCCCTGTTTCTGTCGTTGCCGCTGTCTATGTTATTGCTACCTTACTTGTCGTTTTTTTCTCTCTTTGAGGTAAGACGTTGCATCTAAGTATTGTTCACCAAAAATTGCACAACCCAATTTAGAAAAAAAGGTCTTGACAAGAAGTAAAATCCATACTACAGTAAAGATGCGATGAAAGCGCTGTGAATCCCCCTCGTTTGTGCCCACAAACGGTTCCAGGGGGGTTCCTTTTTTTATGGATTCACATACCTGCATTACAGTGTAAAGGTTGTGACGTCCTTTCCAGAGCGCCCCTTTAACGATAGCACCGAGCCTGGCAAGGCGCTTTACCGCCTCATGGACAGTGCGCCGCGCCAGGCCAACAGCGGCAGCAATCATGTGCTGACTGGGCCAGGCTTTGCCACTGTATGCCACACGCTGCTGGCACAGGTATGCGTATACGATAAATGCGCTTTTATCCATCTTAAAAGGGTTTACCCCCAGCCAGAGGCGAAACCACTTTCCCCCTAATTGACGGAGTGCGAACTGTGTAGAGATGAAGCGGCCACCTTCCCCGTGCCGGTGCTTGCGTCGGATAAGGCCGCGTTGTTCCAACCGCTCTAAGGCTGTGCGCACGGTCGTGGCACTTGCAATGGCGCATTGCTCACAGATCGTGCGCACCCGCACAGTAGCCGTGGCTAAGCAATTTTGACATTTCGTCAGAAATAGATAGATCTTCAACTCGGTAGGGCTGAGTTGTAGATCGAAAATTTGATGCGACACTTTCAAGAATTGCATATTCACACCTCACGGATTTTGTTTTCTTCTCTTTGGGCTTCTGCCAGGCACTTTTTACAGATCGCTCTGCCGCCGATCGGAACCAGACTCTCTTTAGAACCACACACCATACACTTGTTTGAGAGCAGGAAGTGCAAGGTGTAGGAATCGGCACCGCTGCGGAATAGCTCAACACGGGTGCCAGGTGTAATGCCAAGGCTGTCGCGGATCGCTTTCGGAATAAGGATTGCACCCTCATGATTGACACGGCAGGTTGCGTGCGCTACATTAAAGTCGAAAATCACCATGATTTATATTCCTTTCTTTTTTAGCTTGAAGTTCCATCACTGTACGTTGCTGGGCAAGCAGATCAGCTTCTTTGTGTTTGAGGTCATCAAGGCGTTGGGAGTCCAGTTTGATTTGACGCTCACGGTCTTGGACGAGGTTCTGGACTTTTGCGGGATCGACGTCCGGGCGGACGTCCATACGTTCAAGCTGCTCGACTGCTGCACGGTAAGCGTCCAACTCTGATTTATGCTTGACTTTATATATTGCTCGCATGGGGGCGGGGGCAGATGCGTATTTTTGCCAAATGCCTTTGTATGTTTGACAGGTGTTCAAATGCCGCGCCGCTAATGCGTATTCCTTGTTTTTTTGTTTGGTTTCGTTAATACGGGTGGAAACTGCCTGTATCTCTTTTTGAATTTTTCTCAATTCTGGAACGAAATCTTTAGCTGTGTGCATATTGCCCTGGCTCATGGTATTTAGTGTAGCTGCCAAGTGATGGACGTTCGCCAGAGTAGCTTTGCGTTCGACATAGGCAATTCTTCGTGTTAGGCTATCGTCTGGCTGTGGCTGCTGGAAAGAGTAGAGGGCGTCAATCAGTTGGGTGCCTTTTATGGCTTTTCGCTCCGGCTTCACTGTGCCGTCCGATGTGGGCAGAACACTATAATCCCAGTTTTTATAGATTGCCACCTGACAGATTCCGGCGGCCTTGTCATAGCGGACTTGGTCGGAGGGAATGAATGCCCGATCAATACCGGCCTGGGGCAAGGTGACGGTTACGCCTTTCAAACTCATGGATCTTATCGAACTGGCGGTTAGGGTGACCCATGTGGGAGTGACGCCGTTTTCACGCTCAATGTGCTGGACAAGATCACCGCCGCGCATAACGCCATGCTGCCCATCGGCATATACGATGTCGTATTCATAGGCACTGCCGAGGGCGATTTGTACCGTCCCGTCTGGCTGGCCTTCGACATGGTCGGCATCAATCATAATTCGCGCGGCATTACCGTTTTTATCGCACACTGCCAACAACAGGCCATCTGTACTGGCCTGTAAGATTTGTTTGCTCGTGACAGTAATAAGGGTATCGGCCGTGGCGGCATTGCTTCGTTCTTTGGCCTGGTACAGAGCAAGCAAATCGTCAGCGACGGGGGGCAGGTCAGCAAGTAGTGATGTGTTGCCTGTTTTAATAGCATCGAGGATAGATGCCTGATTCATGCCGGGGCCAAGAGCATCTTCTGGCACGCGGCTTTCATCGGCGTCGTCCATAATGTAAGAGAGTGCCCCTCGTTTGTCTTTCTTTATGCGTATGCCCAGACTGAGCAGATTGCTCTGATATGCAGATATTGAGGATGCACCACCAATGACGGCGAGAATGGAACTTCGTAGTTTGGTAATGTTGGCGGTATTGATCGCAAGTTGCTCCTTGATGCCATCGGGCAGATACTTGTCGGTGTCTGCCAGCTTGTTGCCGCGCACGGGCTTTTTGGCTCCGGCATATAAGTAAGTGATGTGTTTGCCGTTATCCAGTACGGTGATGCCGAGCGCTGCGGCCATTGCTTTGAACTGCTCGTAGCTGGTCGCGCGTGCCAGGACGAAGTTAAGTCGGCGCCGTACTTGGGTACGCATGGGAATGGTTTTGTGTTTTTTGATGTAATCGGAGTATCTCTGCCCGATTTGACTGGGTTCTTCCAGCACGGATAACTCTGCTTCTGCGCATAGGCGATCACTGATGGCCCGGATTTGGCGCGCGGTCCGATAGGGGACGGTGCGCAGTTTCTTGTAGTCATAGAACGACGTGGCGTTTATGATGATATGGTTGTGTAGCTGGTTCTTATCAAGGTGTGTCGCAACTACAAACTCGTAGCGTCCACCTGTAAATTCTGCCGCGAGTTTGCGTCCCAGTTCGTGAGCCTGCTCCGGAGTCAAATCGTCGTCTGGTGAGAACGATTGTATTAAGTGATACGCCAGATTGCCCTTACGGCTGCTGGTACTGCGGTATGCTTTGCGGGCCAGAGTGGCAGTCATCTCGAAATCAAGAGAGGCGGTTTGAGGCTCTGTATTATAGCCGGAAACATATAGTTGCCCATCGGTTTTGCGTGGGTTTTCGATATAGGCAATCGCCTTGCTGAGTGTAGATTTGATGTAAGCGTCAAATAGAAATTTAGAAAAGCACAAGGGTGGAGTTTTGCCTCCA
>SAMEA3387515__coassemble_2177_pt1 | contig 20060 bp, 18 predicted proteins | sample SAMEA3387515__metabat2_high_PE_016 | metagenome-assembled genome bin SAMEA3387515 (sample SAMEA3387515) | Felis catus | biome: Faeces | place: United Kingdom | collected 2012
CGCAGAATGCAAGCGCCGCACCAAGGCGCGCAGCATGATGCGTCAACCGCAACCCAGCCAAGGCCGCGCAGCGGCCTGAGGGGTCTTTCTTCCCGGCCTGCCCCCTGACGGAACACGAACGCAGCCCCCTACAGGCTCCATCTTTGTTTTTGTTTCATTCTCCTCGCCTTGTAAGCCCTTACAAAATATTTCGTTCTCCTTTGCCAAAACGCTCAAACAATCTCCATGCTATTGACTTTTTTACCCTCCCTGTTATAATAAAATTATAGTAAACGCTTACAAACATTTTTGTAACCCCCACACCACGAAGCAAAGGAGCTGCCAACGATGAAACGTGTTCCCTATGAAACCATGGTATCCGAATTTGCCCGCGTGCTCGAAAAGCACGGCTTCACCCCCGCCGACGCCCGCGACGCCGCCGTCATCTTTGCCCAGAACAGTCTGGCCGGCGTGTTCAGCCACGGTCTGAACCGCTTCCCCCGTGTAGTCAGCTACCTGGAAAAAGGCGAGATCGACCCCGGCGCCCGCGCCACCTGCGAGATGGCTTTCGGCTCTCTCGAACGGTGGGACGGCCACCGCGGCTTCGGCCCGCTGAACGCCAAGCGCGCCATGGACCGCGCCTGCGAACTGGCCAAACAGAACGGCGTGGGCGTGGTCGCCCTGGGCAACAACAACCACTGGATGCGCGGCGGCACCTACGGCTGGCTGGCCGCCGACCAGGGCTGCATCGGCATCTGCTGGTCCAACACCATGCCCAACATGCCCGCCTGGGGCGGCAAGGACCGCAAGATCGGCAACAACCCGCTGATCCTGGCGGTGCCGCGTTCCAACGGCGAACACGCCATGATCGACTGCGCCGTGAGCCAGTTCAGCTACGGCAAGATCGAGGACTGCCGCCTGCGCGGCGTGCAGCTGCCGGTGCCCGGCGGCTACAACGAAAAAGGCGAACTGACTACCGACCCCGCCGAGATCGAAAAGACCTGGCGCGTGCTGCCCATGGGCTACTGGAAGGGCAGCGGCCTGTCCATCGCGCTGGACCTGATCGCCACCGTGCTGACCAACGGCAACTCGGTGCAGAAGATCGGCACCTTCGGGGACGAGGTGGGCCTGACCCAGATCATGATCGCCATCGACCCCAACCGCTTCAACACCCCGGAACAGACCGACGCCATCGTGGACGCCATCCTGGCCGACGTCAAGAGCAGCGAGCCCGCCGTGGAGGGCGGCGAGGTGCTCTATCCGGGCGAACCCGAACTGAAAAACATCAAAGAAAACAAAGAACTGGGCGTGCCGGTCATTGAAGAAGTCTGGCAGTCCGTACTGGAGATGTGACCATGCTGCAAGGCGCACTGTTTGATATGGACGGGCTGATGTTCGACACCGAGCGCATCGGCCGTGACGGCTGGCAGGACGCCGCCCGCCGCCTGGGGCTGACGATCCCCGAAACGCTGATCGCCTCGATGCGGGGCACCGGCACCAACGAAGCCCGCGCGCTGTTCAACGCCGCCATTCCCGGCGGCCGCTACGACGAAGCCCGCGCCCTGCGCCTGCGCTATGCCGAAGAAATCATCCGCCGGGAGGGGCTGCCCGTCAAACCCGGCCTGACCGAGCTGCTGGACTGGCTGCGGGGGCAGGGCATCCCCGCGGTGCTGGCTACTTCCACCCGGCGGGAACTGGCGATGGACTACCTGCGCATGGCCGGTGTGGCGGACTACTTTTCCGCCGCCGTGTTCGGGCCGGAGATGCCCCGCCCCAAACCCGCGCCGGACATTTTTCTGGCTGCGGCGGCCGCCGTGGGCGCGGACCCCGCCGCCTGCGCGGTGCTGGAGGACAGCCCCAACGGCCTGAAAGCCGCCCGCGCCGCCGGGTGCCGCCCCATCGCCGTGCCCGACCTGACCCCCGCCCCGCCCGAATCGGACGGCCTGTGGGACGCCTGCGTGCCCACGCTGCGCGACGCCGTGCCGGTGCTGGCGCGCTGGCACGCCACCCCCTGACCCCTGCCCTTTTGCCGCACAGGCCGCTGCACGCGATGCAGCGGCTTTTTTCTGTGCCTTGCCGGGGCCGCGGGCGTTGCGTTCCGCCGCGGAATCTGGTATGATAAGAAAGTGACAAAGGTTTTCCTGAAACGCAGCCGGGGCGCGCGTTCCGCCGCCCCCGCCCGGGCGCCGAGGGGGAGTCGTTTGCCTTTTCCGGGGGAGGCCCCACCACACACAAGGCGCGCCTGTGCGGCAGGCGCGGGAGAGGAAGGCTTTTATCTATGGAATCCATCTTGTACCTTTGCGTCAGTTTCTTCGCCTCCGTGGCCGGGGCCATCTGCGGCATCGGCGGCGGCGTCATCATCAAGCCGGTGCTGGATATGTTCGGCCTGGCGGCGGTGGCGACCATCAGCTTTCTTTCGGGCTGCACGGTGCTGTCCATGAGCTGCTACACCGTGGGCCGCAGCGTCCTTGCGCGGGACACCAGCGTGGATTTCCGCACGGCCACCCCGCTGGCCCTGGGCGCCGCCGTCGGCGGCGTGGTGGGCAAGCAGATGTTTGAGGGCATCTCCGGCCTGTTCCCCAACCCCGACACCGTGGGCGCCGTGCAGTCCATCTGCCTGGCGATCATCACCATCGGCACCTTCGTCTATACGCTGTTCAAGGCGCGCATCCACGGCCTGCACATCCGCAACCCGCTGTTCTGCGTCGTCATCGGCCTGCTGCTGGGCATCATGTCCAGCTTCCTGGGCATCGGCGGCGGGCCCATCAATCTGGTGGTGCTGTTCTTCTTCTTCAGCATGGACACCAAGACCGCGGCCCAGAACAGCCTGTACATTATTTTGTTCAGCCAGATCGCCAGCCTGCTGACGACCCTTGCCACCGCCAGCGTGCCGGAGTTCACCGTGCCGGTCCTGCTGCTGATGGTGGCGGGCGGCATCGGCGGCGGCATCGCCGGGCGCGCCATCAACAAGCACATCGACAGCCGCGCGGTGGATAAACTGTTCCTTGTGCTGATGGGCGTCATCATCCTCATCAGCTTCTACAACACCTGGCGGTATCTGTCGCTGTAACGCGCCGCCGGGCCAAATTCAGGGAGGGATCACCATGGATACCGTCTGCGGCATGGACTGCTGCGCCCAATGCCCCCGCCTTGCAGAATGCGGCGGCTGCCGCAAGGCGGACGGGCATCCCTTCGGCGGGAACTGCATCGCCGCCGAACAGATCGGGCGCGGCGGGCAGCCCGGCTTCCAACAGTTCAAGAAAGACCTGATCGCCGAGATCAACGCCCTGGGCATTCCGGGCCTGACGATCCGCGACCTGAACCTGCTCAACGGCTTCTTCGTGAATCTGGAATACCCGCTGCCCGGCGGCCAGACCGCTAAATTCCTGAAGGACAACGACGTATATCTGGGCAACCAAATCGAGGTCCCCGGCTGCGAGCGGTGCTACGGCGTGGTCGGCGGGGAGGATTTTCTGCTGGTCTGCCAGTACGGCTGCTGCGGAAAGGACCCCGAGGTCATCCTGTACAAAAAGCGCCTGCCCGCCAAGGCGGCCGGCGCCGCGGAAGGCGGTCCCCGATGAAAGAATACGTCGCCAGCAGAAAGCTGAGCAAAAAACTGTACAAACGCCTTCGGAAGAAGCACCGGCGCTATACATACGGCATGGCGGTCTTTGCTGTGATCCTGCTGGCGATGGCGGCAACGGTAGCGTCCCATCTGACCCGGCTGAACAGTCGGGAACAATTCGTGGAGTACATACCGCTGGGCGTCGCGGTGATCCTGCTGTTCAGCATCCCGGCCTGTCTGGTGTACGCGGCCGCCATTTCGGGCGGCCGGGAGGCGCTGCTGACCCAGGGCGAGAAATGCGTTCCCGCCGGGCAGAAGTTTGTCCTGCGCCGCGAGAACATCGAATATCGGATGCGGTACGAGGATATCCGCAGCATCACGGCGGAGGAGCGTTCCGGCCGTCTGGCGCTGTGCGGGGCCTATCAAGTCCTGCAATACCCGGCGCCGGACGCACAGACGCCCTATCTTTCCTGCACCGTCGACGACCCGCCGCTGTATCTCTATGAATATTACCCGGAGTTTGCACAGCTTCGGGAAGAACTGCGCGCGCATGTGCGCCCGGACGTGTACAGGGCGTAAGGCAGGGGTGCGCTGCTTCGCGGATTCGGCAAACAGAAAAGGCCCCGTGCCGGAGATTTCTCCGGCACGGGGCCTTTTTATGTCGGCTTTCTACTTTAGGGGTCAGCCTGCCGCATCCAGCAATTTCTCGTTGATACGGTTCTGCACTTCAAGATAGTAGGCAGTCTCTTCGTTGCTCATGGTCCCGTCATTCCAGGACTGCATATCCTGCATCGTATCGGCGTATTTAGCCATAAAGTCGGCATAATCCGACAGCAGGCTCATGTCGCTGCCGTCCGAAGCACTGTACTTTTCCATGAAGGCGCAGTATTCATCCATGAACGCTTCGTAGCTGTCCATAGCCTGCTGAAATTCCGGGCGGATGCCTGTGGCTGCGGTGCTGTCTGCCGCGGTGCTGTCCGATGCAGCGGGGGTAGGCGTCGGTTCGGCCGTTGCGGTCGGGGTGGGCGCAGGCGATTCCGCCGGTTCTTCAATCGGAGCCCCAATCTCTATCCGCATGACCTGATTGCCCTCGTACCGCACAGAAAGGTGATACCCTGCATCGTTATCAGCACTGTAAGTATTATCCGTTTTTTCGTAATCCACAGTGAACCCTTTTGCAGAGCAAGCTGCCACATAGGCATCGTAATCTTCCGGGGAAGTATTGCCAATGTAGGCGAGAAGACCTTCCGAAGATTCCTGTTCGATTTTTCCGGTCGTGGAAACCGGTACCGGCAACCAAGCGGCGATCTCGCTGGCAGGCCAGACAATCGTTTCCATCTCGATAGGCGCTTCGAGCTGAATGTCCATCTCTTCATCCAAATAGCTCAGATTCAGTTCGTACCCGTCCGCATTGAAGGCCGTGTAATGTCTTTCCGAAGATTCGCTTTCTTCCGTAAATCCCTGTTCCTGGCAGGCTTTTACATAGTCATTGTATTCCCCCTGCGAAGTATTGTAAACGTCCAAAGAAAGGCTGTCCTGCGAATTGGACCAGATCATTCCTACCCGCGACTTGGGTTTTGGCAGCATCGTTCCCAACGTCATATCGTCCCAAACGATTTTTTCACGCGGTGTTCTGTTTGCAAATTTCACAGCCGCCACGATCACTACAACAATCACCAAAGGAATGAACCACCCCCGCTTATAAAAAGGTTTCTTATTTTTTGCTCCGCAGGAAGGACACACCTTGGCCCCTTCCGGGAGCGGTGCATGACAGTTTCTGCACAAAGTCGTTTTCGTCTGTTTGCTCATCGTCGTTTTCTCCTTTTCGATCAAATTTTGATCAGAGTTTCAGTCCATCCGCCAAGATACGTTTTTTCTCGGCGTCAAATTCCGACTGTGTCAAAATTCCTTCGTCCAGCAGCGCCTTCAATTCCCGAAGCTGCTCGGCTTTCGCCTTTTCCGGGGCAGGCGGGGTGGCCGCGGTCGTGTTGGTCTGGATCTGTTGGGCCATCGTACCGCCCAGCGCCATTCCAGCCCCCAGCCCGGCAAGGCCGCCTTCCTGCCGGGACGCATCCCGCATGGAACGCGCCGTCTGATACTGCATGAAAGCCGCCATATCCTGTTTAGCCATACCAATGCCGGATTGCTCGTCGATCAGGCGTTCCACCGCATTGGGCAGGGAAATATTTTCGATCAATACTTCCCCGAAACGAATCCCGATCACATCCGTCTGCGCGTTCAGCTTTTCCTGAATGTCCGCCGCCAGCTTTCGGTATTCGGCCGCCAGATCCAAAACTGACATCGGACTTTCGCCTACCGCAGCGGCAAAGGTTTCGGTCACCATGGAGGAAAAATACTCCACGATGTCGTAAGTCATCACGATGCCTTTGCTGCCGAAGATCTCCCGCATGAAGGCAGCCACATCCACGATCTGGAAAGAAAATTTGCCAAATGCGCGGATGCGCACCATATTCAGATCTTTATCGCGCTTCAAAAGGGGATTTTTGGTTGCCCAGCGGTTATCCACAAACTGCCGCGTACTGACAAAGTACAGGTCCGCGATCACCGGCGACACAAAGAGGTACGGGAACGCCCGCAGCGTGGAAAGCACCGGCATATTCTCAGTTCTGAGGGAGTAAGTACCCGGCGGCAAAACATCCGCAAGCTGTCCCCCTTTCAGAAAAACCGCCGCCTGACCTTCCCGCACGATCACCTTGGACCCCTGCTTGAGTTCATTGTTGCCGCTTTCCCTCTGATATTTGGAAACGATCAGCTTTTTGCTTTTATCCTCGTATTCAATAACATCCAGAAATTGATCCTTCACTACTTCCAGAAATCCCATTCCATCCTCCTTATTCCCGCAGGGGCAGGCCGAATTCGTCCCGGAATACACCAACGGCGATCATCACAAGATCCACGATCCAGCCAATACCAAACAGCCCGCCCGTGATGAGATAAACCAGGCCGGTCCCCACCTTGCCGACATAGAAACGGTGTGCACCGATCCACCCAAAAAACAGGCACAGCAACAGCGCGAACCACTTCTTTTTTCTGCTGCACACCGGGAACGGCGGGGTCTGCCCGCTCCCGTGGTCCATCTGGGAAAAGGGCGGCGGCGGGACCGGCGGCACATCCCGCCGCCCTGGATCGGGCGGCGGGCTTTCCAAATTTTCATTTTCGGTATGTTCCATATAACCGCAATAGCTACAGACGCCGTCCTGCATAGGCGCGCCGCATAAAGGGCACTTTTCCGACATAGGCAATAGCCTCCTTGCATCATAATGAAAACGTGTACTTTTTTGTAAGTGGGGAAACAGGGCTTTCCGCGGGGCGGAAAATTCTGATTTTTGCGGGGAACGTATAGCTTTTTCCGTACAGGTGTGCTATACTTTTCCCATATCAATTCACCGGGCCTGTTACAGGAAGGTACACCTTTCTGTAACAGGCCCGGTTACGATAACAGGGTCTTTTCGTAAAGTTCGGCCCGGTAGCGGAACGTAGCCAGCGGCATACCGCAGGCGGCGGCCGCCGCCTTGCCCGTGATCTGGCCGGCTTTCCAGCGACGATAGACCGCCGGGAAATTTTCCGGCAGCGGCTTGGGAGGCCGCCCGAACCGGACGCCCCGCGCCCGCGCCGCCGCGATGCCTTCCGCCTGACGCTGGCGGATGTTGGCGCGCTCGTTCTCTGCCACAAAGGACAATAGCTGCAGCACGATATCGGCTATGAACGTACCGATCAGGTCCTTGCCGCACCGGGTATCCAGCAGCGGCATATCCAGCACCACGATGTCGACGCCTTTTTCCTTTGTAAGCACCCGCCATTGTTCCAGTATCTCCGCATAGTTGCGCCCCAGACGGTCGATGCTCTTGATGTAGAGCAGATCGTCTTTTTTGATCCTGCGCAGCAGTTTGCGGTACTGCGGCCGGTCAAAGTCCCTGCCGGAACGCTTGTCCAGATAAATGTTCTTTTCCGGCACCGCCATCTCCCGCAGGGCGATGCGCTGCCGGTCCTCGTTCTGGTCTTTGCTGCTGACGCGAATATAGCCGTAAACGGTCGTTGCGATGGTTTTTCCCTCCTTTCTTTCACCGGGTCCTGTTTCTATCGTACCGCAAACGCGCCGCCCCGCTCCAGGTTTTCCCTGGCCGGGGCGGCGCGTTTCTCGGTTTTCGTTTTTGTTTCGGCCCGGCCCGCGTCCGCCGGAAAGCCCTTCCCCGCAACAGACTTTGTTTTTTTCGCGAAGGGGCCGGGCACTTTTTTTGCGGGGCGCGGGCGGTTTCGCGTCTTTTTTCCGGCGCGGCGGGGCATACTATCTTCCGGCCGGGGCATTTTCAACGCCGCGCCCCGGCGCCTTTTACCGCAACGAGAGGAGGACCCCCATGCCGATGAACCCTTTTGAACAGAAGCCCCAACCGCTGGACGCGGGCTTCATGAACTGGAAAACGCTGGCCGCCAAACCCTACGACAAGCGCGAAGCCGACCCCTACACCCGCGTGCGCACCATTTTGATGAACGGCACCGAGTTCGAGGCCGTCTGGTTCAGCCACCAGTTCCACCGCCACTGCCCGGACAACGACCTGCGCCGGGAACTGGCCGTGCTGCGGCGGCAGGAACAGCAGCAGCAAAAACACATCGCCGCGCTGAAACCGCTGGACGAGAACGTGCTGGAACACACCATCGGGTATGAGCAGCTTGCCGTGGACCTGACGGCGCGCATGGCCCAGTGCGAGCCGGACGCCCATGTGAAGCAGGCGCTGGACTTTGCACTGCTGGAGGACTTCGACCATCTGTACCGCTACGCCGACCTGCTGGAGATGGACGACGGCGTACACGCCGAGGACCTTGTGGGCCGCTATACCGAGATCATGCCCGCCCGGCCCACCATCGCGCACCACCGCTGGCCCGCGGATTCGGTCAAGACGCCGATCCAGGGCAAAAAAGCGTCGATGCTCACCAAGCTGCACGTGAACATCATCACGGCGGCCGAGCAGCAGACGATGAACTATTATATGAACCTGGGCAACTTCTACCCCAGCGACCGGGGCCGCAGGCTGTACACCGAGATCGGCATGGTGGAGGAACAGCATGTGACCCACTACGGCAGCCTGCTGGACGTGAAATACACCTGGCTGGAAAACCTGCTGATGCACGAATACACCGAATGTTACCTGTATTACAGCGCCTTTGAGACCGAGACCTGCCCCGCCGTCAAGAAACTCTGGGAGATGCACCTGGAACAGGAGATCGCCCACCTGCACCATGCGGCCCACCTGCTGGAAAAGTACGAGGGCAAGCAGTGGCAGCAGGTCATCCCCGACGGCACCTTCCCCGATGTGCTGGAACTGGGGCCGAACATCGAGTATATCCGCGGCATGCTGGCGGACACCGTCACGCTGACCGCCCGCGGCGAGGGCTACGCCCCGGTGGACGAGCTTTCCCCCGACGCCGATTTCTTCCGCTATCAGGAGATGGTCAACGCCCCGGTGGCCGGGGTCGCCAGCCACACGGTCATTCAGGACGCCATCGCGGAGAACGGCCAGGACTACCGTTTTGAAACGGCCGAGAACCCCATCCCCGCGCTGCGCAGCCGCACCAAAGACAACACCGCGCTGGGCCGCAAAGCCTGACCCGGCGCGGGCCTGTGCTTCTGCGGGCCGCCGTCCCTGCCCGGACGGCGGCCCGCTTTGCTGCGCCTTTGCCCCTCCCCGAAACCGGCGCGCCCAACTTTTTTGCCCCGATGCGGGGCGGCGGCTTTGCGGACGCCGGGTTTTTATGCTATAATGGGGGAAATTTTGGCAGGAGGCGGTCTTTTGTACCGGATCATGATCGCGGATGATGAGGAAAGCATCCGCAACGGCATCGCCCACACCCTGCCCTGGCAGGACTGGGGCTACGAGGTATGCGGGCTGTGCGCCAGCGGCCAGGAAGTGCTGGACCGGCTGGCGGAATGCCGCCCCGACGTGGTGCTTTCCGACATACGGATGCCGGGGATGGACGGCGTGGAACTGATGCAACGGCTGAACCGCGACTACCCGCAGATCAAGATCGTGATCTTGAGCGGCTACAGCGATTTTGAATATCTGAATATGTCGATCCGCAACCGGGTGGCGGAGTATCTGCTCAAGCCCACCGACATCGACGAGTTCAAGGAAGTGTTCCGCCGCCTGAAAACGACCATCGACGGGGAACGGGCGCGCAGCGCAGAACTGAACGAGAGCGTGCACCGCCATTTTCTGGAATGGCTGGGCGAACTGCTGCGCGGCACCGCCCCTGAACACGACACCGAGCGTTTTCTGCCGATGCTCAACGAACAGGGCATCGACCTGGACAACCTGGTGGTGGCGCTGTTCACGCTGGACGGGGGCGGCGGCATGGAAAAACCTGCCCTGATGCACTGCTGGCGCCGTGTGCTGCAGGCCGCCCAGGCGGCCGCGCCCAGCCCGCTGCACCGGCTGCTGTTCCTGGACGGGGACGAGGCCATGGTGGGCTTTTACAGCAGCGGCCGGGACATTCTGCCGCAGGAGATCCACGACGAGGTGGCGGGCGTCCAGCGCGCGGCCGAAAGCGTGGGCGCCACCCTTTCGGCCGGGATCAGCAACCTCTGCACCGAGCCGGGCATGCTGCCGCAGGCGTATGAGCAGGCCAACTGCTGCGCCCGGCAGAGCGTGTTCTCCGGCCCGGGCAGCGTGTTCGCGTTCCACCAGCTCAACGCCCAACAACCGGAAAGCCTGGCCTACTTCAACACCGAACTGCTGGAAAAAGCCCTGCTGGCGCAGGACTACGCCGCCGTCCGGGCCGAGGTGGACCGCGTGATGGCTACCTACGACACCCCCATGCGGGAATACCGCTACCTGGACCGGCTGTGCCTGTCGGTGCTGTTCCATGTATCGCTGTGGGGGCTGCGGTACGGCGTTTCGATGGAGAAGGTGATGCGTTCCATGGGCGCCGCCTACACCGACATCTACGCCTGCGACCCCCTGCAGACCAAGCGCACCTTCGTGCTGGCGCTGCTGTACGCCTACCAGCAGGAATTGGGCCGCCGCCGCGCCCACGGCCACGCGGCGGGCAGCGTCGCCATGCGGGTGCGGGAATATGTGGACGCCGAGTTTTGTTCCAACACCCTCTCGCTGGAAACGGTGGCCGACCATGTACACAAGACCCCGGCCTATGTTTCCCGCGTGTTCAAGAATGAGCTGGGCTGCAATTTCAGCGACTACCTGACCGAACGCCGGATGCGCCGCGCCGCCGAGTGCCTGCGCGACCCCGACGCCAAGGTGTACGCCATCGCCCAGCAGTGCGGCTATGCCGACACCTCCAACTTTATCCGGGTGTTCAAACGGTTCTACGGCGTCAGCCCGGCCGAGTACCGCACCCTGCAGGGCGGTCCGCTGTGACGGCGCGCAGTTCCAGCCTGAAGCGGCGCATGATCGCCATGCTTCTGGGCTGTTTCATCCCGATGATCCTGGTCATCACGCTGCTGTTCTTCCAGGCTTTGCGCGAACGGCAGAAAGCGCAGAGCGAGTCCCTGCGCTACACCGCGCAGAACATCAGCCTGGCGCTGGACCGCTACGCCGCCGGGGTGTACGGCGTGTCGGACGCCTTTTCCACCGACGCCACGCTGGTGAATATGCTGGAAAAGGACTACAGCACCAACCCGCTGGCCAAGCAGTGGGCCATCGTCCGCATCAACAGTTCGCTGTTTGAAAGTTACAACCGCCTTTTGCAGCAGAAGACGATCGACGCCATCTACCTGCCCAACAAGCAGGACGTGTTCGACTTTCTGGACCCCAACCAGGACGTGGCGCTGCTGATCGAAAAGCTGCAAGAGCTGGGCGTCAACGACCGGGAAAAACTGGGCCAGTTCTACTGGTACCCGCTGATGACCAACTTCCTGACCACCAGCACCCACGGCGAGACCCGCCGGGACCACGTGGTACTGGGCAGCCGCCGCGTGTACTCGGCGCTGAAAAGCGGCTACCCCTATGTGCATCTTTTTGCGGTGCCGGAACAGGACCTGTACGACCTGTATGCCGCGCAGGCGGCGCAGTTCGGCGCGTCGGTCTACGTTTTAGACAGCAACGGGGGGCTGATCTCCTCCACCGACAAGGGGGCCGTGGCGCGCTGCGCCGCCCCCGCCAATGTGACCGCGAGCCTGTCCGCGCTGGAGGGCAGCGTGGGCATCCTGCCCATGGACGGGAGCGATTACAGCATGGCCCGCGCCGTGGGCAGCCAGACCGGCTGGACCACGCTGGTCATGGTGCCCACCGCCGCCCTGACGCAGGAGACCGCCGAACTCTACCTGCAAATTCTGGCCGTCATCGGCGTATGCATGGCGGTGGCGTCGGCGCTGGCGCTGCTGATCTACCGCCGGTTCATGGCGCCGCTGGCCATGCTGGAGCAGTCCATCCTGCGGGTGGACGCCGGGGACCTGCGCGCCTATGTAAAGACCAAAGGCCCCGACGAACTGACCCATATGCTGCAAAGCTACAACACGATGCTGGACAGCATCCGCGTGACGCTGGCCCAGCAGCTTGACTTACAGCGCCGCAAACAGGACCTGGAAATGCAGGTCCTGATGAGCCAGATCAATCCCCACTTCCTGTACAACACGCTGGAGACCATCGTCTGGAAGGCAGGCGAAGCCGGCCGCCCCGACATCGGCAAGCTGGCCGCCAGCCTGGGCAAGCTGTACCGTCTGAGCATCGCGGGCGGGCTGTTCCTGCCGCTGCAGCAGGAATTGCAGCACGTGCAGATGTATATGAACATCCAGCAGAGCCGTTACGGCAGCCAGGTGGCCTGGGACGTGCGACTGCACGGCTGCGACGCCTCGGCGGTGGAAACGCTCAAGCTGGTCTTGCAGCCCATTGTGGAAAACTGCCTGCTCTACGGCATGGAGGGGCTGGACCATACCCTGCGCATCCGCATCAGCGTGCGGCGGCGCGGGGACTGGCTGGAACTTTCGGTGACCGACAACGGCGTGGGCATGGACGAAGCCGCGCTGGAAAAGCTGCGGGACCAGATCGCCCACGGCCGCGCGCCGGGGGCCGAGAAGAACCGCCGCAGCACGGGCATCGGGCTGCACAACATCCAGGCCCGGCTGAAACTGTACGCCGGCAGCCAGAGCAGCCTGACCGTGTGGAGCCTGCCCGGCGTGGGCACCCGCGTGACGCTGGTGCAGCCCTGGCGGCCCACCGGCTCCCCCAGCGCCGAATGACCCCGCCGCCCGCCGGGCGGCCCGCAGCACTATAATCTTACCCCCGCCGCATATCCTCACGGGTATGCGGCGGTTTTTGCGTTTTCCGGCGGTTTTGGGCGGCGTTTGGGCGCTGTAAACTGCTGCGCAACCAACTTTTGCGGGATAGTTGGTAGCGGCAACCGGCCTTTTGGGGGTACACTGGGCCTGCAAGCAGGACAGCGGCGCACCTGCAAAACGGGGCTGTGCCGGGCACGGCCATCCGCCGCAGGCGGCACTGGATATTTGCGCCCGTTTCCTGTACAATAAAGCCACACCGCCGGGGCGCGCCCCGGCCCCCGCGAAAGGAATATTTTTATGAAATCCATCGTAACGTTCTTGCCGTTCATGTTTGCTATGCTCTATCTGCTGTTCTGGGCCGCCGTATTCGGGGCCATCGTCTACCTGTTCATTCTGGTAGTGCGGGCGCTGAAAAAATACATCAACTCCAAAGAGGTGCGGGAGGAAAAGAAGCTGGTCGCCCGTTCGCTGGGCGAAGCCCTGAAAGAACACCGTCTGCGCTGCCAGATGACGCAGGAGTTCGTGGCTGAAACGCTCGGCGTCAGCCGGCAGGCTGTGTCCAAGTGGGAGAACGGCACCAGCGACCCCAACACCTCGAACCTGATGGCGCTGGCGAAACTGTACCATGTTTCGGCCGAAGAACTGCTCAAATGCGTGGAGGACCCGTCCCGGCAGGACGCCAACCCCCAGTGACGCGCGCGGGCGGTCCCCGCCTGCCCCCTGCCCGGCACGCCGCAAAACGCAAACAGGCCCCAGACCCCTGCCGCACGGCAGAGGTCTGGGGCCTTGCTGTATATTGTCTGCGATTTTGCTGCGCCGGGCGGGGGTCCGCTCAATAGACGCAGATCTCCCGCAGGGTGGGTTCGGTGCGGCTGGCGTCCAGGCAGATCGTCAGTTCGGTGCAGGTCACCGTCTGCCCCAGGTCGCAGATGCGGCGCGCGCCCACCACCGTGAAGCGCGCGGCTTCCCGCCCGTCGGCCAGAACGCGGCCTTCCTCGATGCGCTGGCCCACGGTCAGTTCCTCCCGCAGCGAGAGATACCGCACCGGCGTGGGCGCGTCGAACCGCAGCGTCAGGCGGGCGGTCTGTTGCCCTGCGGCCGCCTGCCACCAGCCGGGCACGCCGGGGTGCGCCTGCCCGGCGTCGTGGCCGGGGGCGGCGGTATCGGCGGCAAAATGGGCGGCGGGGGCCAGGTCCCGGCCCAGGCGGGCGCGCAGCAGCGCCCCCAGTTCCCGCAGGCTGGCCAGATCCGGCTCCGCCAGGCGGCCCGTGGGCATGGGCGGCAGGTTGAGCAGCAGCGACGCGTTGCCACCCACCGCCTGCACATACAGGCCGAACAGTTCCTCGGCCGTGCGCACCTGGGCGTCCTCCTCCGGGTGGTAGAACCAGCCCGGCCGGATCGATGTGTCCACCTCGGCCGGGTACCAGGCCAGGGGGCCTGCGTGTTCCAGCGCCGCGCGGGAACCCAGGTCGTCGTCCTGCGCGTCAAAATGGCGGGCAAAGTTCCCGTCGTCGGCCTGCTGGCTGCGGGCCGCAGTATAGTCGGGGTCCTGCAGCGCCGCGGGGACCACGCTCCACTCGGCGGGGCGGGTATGGCCCGCCTCGTTGCCGCACCAGCGCACGTCCGGCCCGCTGACGCAGATCACCGCCCCCGGCTGGTAGCGGCGCACCGCGTCATACCAGCCCTGCCAGTCATAGTGCTGCACCCGGCCGTCCGGCCCTTCGCCGCAGGCGCCGTCCAGCCAGACGCAGAACAGTTCGCCGTAGCCGGTCAGCAACTCGGTCAACTGGTTCAGATAGAAGCGGTTGTAGGCTTCGCCGCTGCCGTAGGTGGCCTCGTGCCGGTCCCAGGGGGACAGGTAGACCCCGAACCTGATGCCCGCCCGGCGGCAGGCTTCGGCGGTCTGGCGCACCACGTCGCCCTTGCCGCCCTGCCACGGGCTGGCCGCCACCGTGTAGTCGGTATAGCGGCTGGGCCACAGGCAGAAGCCGTCGTGGTGCTTGCAGGTCAGGATCAGGCCGCGCATCCCGGCGGCGGCCGCCGCCTGCGCCCACTGGTCGGGGTCCAGGTCCTGCGGGTCGAACAGGGCGGGGCTGGCGGTACCATCGCCCCATTCCCGCCCTGTGAAGGTGTTCATGCCGAAGTGGATAAAGCCGTAAAATTCCAGTTCCTGCCAGCGCAGTTGGCGCGGGCTGGGGGTGACGCTGGCGGCGCGGCGCACCGCGTCGGTCAAAGGCGGCTGGTTTTGCATAGGGGGTCTCTCCTTTTAGGGACTTTTGTACGGGCCGGGGCGCGTTCTATGGGTAATAGGGGCAGCTTATGGCAGCAGTATAGACATTTTTGCGCAAAATGTACATCCGCATTTTTTGCGGTCCATAGTCAGCCCTTGTCATAACTCTGTCATTAAGTCAAAAAAAGCGGATAAATATAAAAAACCGCCTATGGTAAAACCGCTGGACACGCTGTAAAATAGGAACGCAATCCGGGGCGGGCACTCCCCACCCAACCAAATCACAAAGAAGGAGTTTCGACATGAAAAAAGCACTGGCTCTGACGCTGGCGGCCACGATGACCGCCTCTCTGCTGGCCGGCTGCGGCTCTTCCTCTTCCACTGCGGAAGAGACCAGCTCCGCCGCTGACAGCACTTCCGCCACCGCGGAAGCCGCGGACCCCAGCAAGCCCTACGCTGGCGTGACGCTGCACTATGCCGCCACCGACACTGAGGCCACCGGCCCTGAAATGCAGGACCTGGTCCAGATGGTCAAGGACAAGACCGGCATCAACATCGAGTTCACCATCATCCCCAAGGCTGCCACCGGCGAAGTGGACAAGCGCCTGGTCAGCCTGCAGGCCGGCGACGAGCTGGACCTGATCTACGGCACCACCGCCCAGCTGAAGGTCTTCTACGACGCTGGCGTGCTGACCCCGCTGGATGAGCTGGCCACCGCCGCCAACTACGACATGAAGTCCGTGTTCGGCGACAACCTGGCTGTGTACGACGACGGCCAGACCTACGGCCTGCCCGCTTACAACGACATCTGGTGCACCTTCATCAACACCAAGGTGTTCGAGAAAGCCGGTGTGGAAGTTCCCACCGCCGACGGCTGGACCTGGGAGAAGTACGTCGAGACCGCTCAGAAGCTGACCAACGCGGATGAGGAGATCTACGGCTCCCTGATGCTGGACTACGACACCTACAACTACATGTACGCTCTGCAGAACGGCGCTGAGCACTACAAAGAGGACGGCACCTCCAACTACGACGATCCCCGCTTCAAGGAGAGCGTTGAGTTCTTCTACAGCCTGGGCAACGATCTGAAGATCCAGCCCGACATCACCACCTACATGGCCGGCGTTTACCCCTGGAACGCCTTCGTGACCACCGGTGTGGCCAACGAGGACGGCAGCTACGACAATGCCCAGTTCGGCATGTTCGTCTGCGGCGGCTGGGTCGCTTCCATGCTGCCGGATACCGAGAAGTATCCCCGCGACTGGACCTGCACCATCCTGCCCATGCCTTACCCGGAGGGCCAGGAGCCTTCCACCTTCGCGGTGACCGGCTGCTACGCCATCCCCTCCACTTCCCAGAACAAGGAAGCTGCCTTTGAGGCTCTGAAGTGCATCGCCGAGAACCAGTACACCCTGGGCTACGGCCGTGTTCCCGCCCGTGTGGACCTGACCGACGAGCAGAAGAACGACTACATCGAGAACAACATGGTTCCCACCTACGCCGAGTGCGACGGCATCCCCGCCGAAGCCCTGAAGGCCGCCTGGTTCGATGACAACCGCAAGATCCTGTCTGAGAAGATCGTCGGCACTGCCGATACCACCCTGAGCCAGATCTGGACCGAGGAAGCCCCGCTGTACGGCATGGGCCAGCAGGACATCGACACCACGATGCAGAACATCCTCGACCGCGCCAACGCCGCTATCGAAGAGGCCGGCGCCTGATCGGGTCTGACCTGATTTTTTCCTCTCTTCTCTTCTTCTCTGAACTCTACTGTTAACAGGAGCCGCCGCACGCGTGCGGCGGCTCTTTTCACAAGGAGGCTGTGTATTATGGCAAAGACCCCGAAACTCCACAGCCGGTCCAAGCGAAACGAAGCCCTGACCGGGTACCTGTTCATCACCCCGTACCTGATCGCCTTCGTACTGTTTACCGGCATCCCCTTTGTTTCGGCGTTCCTGATGTCCTTCGTGAACATCAAATTCATCTCCCGTCTGGACGACCTGCAGTTCGTAGGTCTTGACAACTTCATCCGCTTCTTCCAGACCCCGGAAGATGTGGCCGCCCTGGGACGTTCGGTGATCTACTCGCTGATCTATGTGCCCGTTATCATGGTGCTCAGCTTTGCGCTGGCCTTCCTGCTGAACAAGGGCGTGTTCTGGTCCAAGGGCATCCGTTCCATGGTGTTCCTGCCCTACGTTTCCAACACGGTCGCCGTGGCCGTCGTGTTCCAGCTGCTGCTGGGCCCCCGCGGTCCCTTCTACCTGCTGCAGAAGTTCTTCGGCGCAGAGAACCCCGTCATCCCGCTGCTGGACCAGACCTGGGCATTGCCCACCACGGTTTTGATCGCCGTGTGGAAGGGCATCGGCCTGAACTTCTTAGTCTACCTGGGCGCATTGCAGGGCGTGGACAAAGCCCTGATCGAAGCCGCCGAGATCGACGGCGCCACCAAGTGGCAGCAGATCAAGAACGTGGTGATCCCCGCCGTGGCGCCCACCACCTTCTTCCTGACCATCAGCTCCATCATCACCAGCCTGCAGAACTTCACCATCATCCAGGCTTTGACGGACGGCGGCCCCGGCCAGGCGACCACCGTTATGTCGGTCAATATCGTCGATACGGCCTTTGTCCAGTATGACACCAGCTACGCCGGTGCCCAGGCGCTGGTCATGTTCATCATCGTCATGATCATCACCCTGATCCAGTGGCGCGGCCAGAAAAAATGGGCAGACCAGTAAAGGAGGCCAACGATGCGTAAAAAACAACTGACGATCAAATGGATCCTGACGATCATCATGCTGGTTCTGGGCATTGCCTGCATCTACCCGTTCCTGTTCATGCTGTCTTCCTCCTTCAAGCCGAGCGGCGACGTTCTTTCCACCCCGCTGCAGCTGATCCCGAAGAACTTCACGATGATGAACTTCGACACGTTGTTCAACAACGAGTTCTACGACTTCTTCCTGTGGTACGGCAACACCATCGTCATGACGGCGCTGACCCTGATCCTGAAGTTCTTCATCATCACCATCACGGCCTACGGCTTTGCGAAGATCCGCTTCCCCGGCCGCGACGCCATCTTCCTGGTACTGCTGGCTGCCCTGATGATCCCCAGCGACATCATGATCATGCCCCGGTACATCATGTTCAAGCAGCTGGGCATCCTGAACTCCATGTGGTCGCTGATCCTGCCCGCCGCGGTGGACGTCTACTTCGTCTTTTTGCTGCGCCAGGCCTTCGTTGCGGTGCCCGACGCTTTGAGCGAGGCCGCCCGCATTGACGGTTGCAGCCACTTCAAGATCTACCGCCGCATCATCCTGCCGCTGTGCATGCCGCAGATCTCCACCATGCTGCTGTTCAGCTTCGTCTGGAGCTGGAACGACTACATGGGTCCCTACCTGTACATTTCCGACATCAACAAGCAGATGATCTCCGTCGGTATCAAGCTGTTCGCTTCCGGCCAGGCGCAGGACTACGGCGCCCAGATGGCCGGCGCCACCCTGGTACTGGTGCCCGTTATCATCGCGTTCTTCCTGTGCCAGAAGTACTTCGTCGAAGGCATCACTTCCGGCGCGGTCAAGGGCTAATCATCCCCATCATTGTTCCATGGTTCGCGGGGAGCAAGGGTCACCCCCCGGCTCCCCGCATCTTTATTGCAGACAAATGCAGAAAAGGAGTTTTTTCCCATGAACGATCGTGAACTTCTGCCGCGCAGCGGCAGCTTTTACAAGGCCAACCTGCACTGCCACACCATCAATTCCGACGGTCACTGGACCCCGGAACAGGTCAAGGCCGAATACCAGAAGCGCGGCTACTCCATCGTGGCTTACACCGACCACCGCCACTACGGCTGGTACCCCGAACTGATGGACGACACCTTTGTGCCGCTGGCCGCCTACGAGGGCGACCTGAACGAGCCTTTCCGCAAGCCGGGGGACTTCCAGCGCGTGCGCACCTACCACATCAACTTCTACGACACCGACCCCGCCGGGCGCGGCGGCTTTACCGCCGTGCAGCCGCCCCAGCGTTACGGCGACATCCACAGCCTGAACCAGTTCCTGTTTGAAATGAACGAGAAGGGCTTCCTGGCCTGCTACAACCACCCCTACTGGTCGCTGCAGAACTACACCGACTACAAGGACCTGTGCGGCGTGTTCGCCATGGAGATCTACAACCACGGCTGCGAGCTGGACGGCCTGTACGGCTACCACCCCCAGGCCTATGACGAGATGCTGCGCGCCGGCACCCGGCTGTTCTGCGTGGCGACCGACGACAACCACGACTGCTACGCCCCCGGCGACCCGCGCTGCGACTCCTTCGGCGGGTGGACCATGCTCAAGCTGGACAAGCTGGACTATGCCTCCGTCATCGAGGGGCTGCGCAAGGGCAACTTCTACTGCTCCACCGGCCCCGCGCTGGAGGAGCTCTACATCCAGGACAACGCCCTGCACATCAAGTGCAGCCCGGTGGAGAAGATCTACGTCATCACCGAGGGCCGCCGCTGCATGATGAAGCTGGCCGAGCCCGGCCAGACCGTGAGCGAGGCCGTGTTCCCGCTGCGCGGCGACGAGGGCTATGTGCGCGTGGACTGCCGCGACGCCCACGGCTGCCACGCCTACTCCAACGCCTACTTCCTGGACACGCTGTGAAAGGAGCCCTCTATGGACCGTTTTGCCGAAGCGCTGCAGGCGGCCGCCGCCCAGGTGCGCCGCACCCTGCCGCTGTTTGAGGATTCCTTCCCCCTGCCCTGCACCGAGGGCGGGATCTACCCCGCGGGCATCAATACCGACTGGACGACCGGCTTTTTCACCGGCGAATGCTGGCTGGCGTGGGAAGCCACCGGCGACGAGACCTTCAAGCAGGCCGCGCTGCGCCAGGTGGACAGCTTTGCCGAGCGCCTGGCCGTCAACGAGAACCTGGACCACCACGACCTGGGCTTCCTGTACACGCCCTCCTGCGTGGCGGCCTGGAAGCTGACCGGCAGCGAGACCGCCCGCCGCGCGGCGCTGGACGCCGCCGAACGGCTGACCCGCCGCTACCAG
>SAMEA3387515__coassemble_2186_pt1 | contig 19784 bp, 14 predicted proteins | sample SAMEA3387515__metabat2_high_PE_016 | metagenome-assembled genome bin SAMEA3387515 (sample SAMEA3387515) | Felis catus | biome: Faeces | place: United Kingdom | collected 2012
AGTCTGGCCGCTGTGGCCGCCGGGCTTCTCTGCTTCCTGTGCGCGCAGCGCCGCAGCTGCCCGGCAGCGCCATAAACGCCCCCCTGCAACGATAAAACGGCAAAAACCCGCCCACCGGTCCTACGGCCGGTGGGCGGATTTTGTTATATTCCTGTGTAAAATTTTCTGTTGCCGTCCCGGCGTTTTCCGGCGGGGCGGTTTTACCGGGGGCTGCCCAGGCGGGTCTTGAAGTCCCCGTAACCGAAGGACCGCAGGCAACGGCAGGCACCCGCGGCATCCCGCGCCCAGATGGCGGGCAGCGGCATCCCGTTGAAGGTGTTGTTCTTGCAGGTGGTGTAGATGGCCATATCCCCGAACACCAGCAGGTCGCCGGGGCGTGGCGGCGCGTCAAAGCTGTAATCCCCGATCACATCCCCCGCCAGGCAGGTGGGGCCTGCCAGCCGCACGGTGCAGGGCTTCTCCCCCGCGTCGGCGGCATAGAGCAGCGGCGGGCGGTAGGGCATTTCGATCACATCGGGCATATGGCAGGCGGCGCTGGCGTCCAGGATGGCGACGGTCGTATCGCCGTTTTGCACCACGTCCAGCACACGGGTCAGCAGATACCCGGCGTTGAGGGCGCAGGCTTCGCCCGGTTCCAGATAGACCGTCACGCCCCAATCCCGCTGTGCGCGGGCGATGCAGCGTTCCAGCGTGGCAAGGTCGTAACCGGGGCGGGTGATGTGGTGCCCGCCGCCCATATTGAGCCACTGCATCTTCGGCAGCAGGTCCCCGAATTTTTCCGCCACAGCGTCCAGCGTCACGGCCAGCGCGTCGGCGTCCTGCTCGCACAGGGTATGGAAGTGCAGCCCGTCCAACAGACCGGCAAGGCCGGGGTCTGCGGCCACCGCCGCGTCCCACTGGGCGCGGGTGGTCCCCAGGCGGCTGCCGGGGGCGCAGGGGTCATAGATGGCGTGGCCCTCCTGCGTGGAACATTCCGGGTTGATGCGCAGCCCCACGCTCTTGCCCGCGGCCCTGGCCGCCAGGCCGAACGCCGCCAACTGCGCCGGGGAGTTGAACACGATATGGTCAGCCCAGCGCAGCAGTTCCTCCATCTCGTCGGCGCGGTAGGCCGCACAAAAGACGTGGACCTCGCCGCCGGGCATCTCCTCGGCGCCCAGGCGGGCCTCATACAGCCCGCTGGCCTCGGTGCCCGCCAGATAGGGCGCCAGCACCGGGTACAGGTCATAGTTGCTGAACGCCTTCTGCGCCAGCAGCACTTTGCAGCCGGTGCGCTGCGCCAGCGCGCCCAAAATCCGCCCGTTGCGGGCCAGCGCGCCCTCGTCCAGCAGGTAGCAGGGCGTGGGCAGGGCGGCCAGTTCCGGCGGGACCGTGCCCCCCAGCGCGGCAAAGGGCGCGCGGGTATCGGGCGCGGGCATCAGTCCACCAGCGCCGGGGCGCGGTTTTCGCTGCGGGGCAGGCCGTACTTGTCCAGCGCGTCCAGGAACGGGTCGGGGTTGAACTCCTCGACGGTATAGACGCCGGGCTTGTTCCACTGGCCGGTCAGCATCATCAGCGCGCCGCACATGGCCGGTACGCCGGTGGTGTAGCTGATGGCCTGGCTGCCCACCTCGCGGTAGCAGGCCTGATGGTCGCAGACGTTATAGATGTAGTAGGTCTTGGGCTTGCCGTCCTTGGTGCCGGTGAAGATGCAGCCGATGTTGGTCTTGCCCTTGGTGCGGGGGCCCAGGCTGGCGGGGTCCGGCAGCAGCGCCTTGAGGAACTGGATGGGCACGATCTCCTGCCCGTTATACTGCACGGGCGTGGTGGACAGCATGCCCACATCCTCCAGGCAGCGCATATGGTCCAGATAGCTCTGGCCAAAGGTCATGAAGAAGCGGATGCGCTTGACATCGGGGAAGTTCTTGCCCAGGGACTCGATCTCCTCATGGTGGAGCAGGTACATATCCTTCTTGCCCACCTGGTCAAAGTCGTATTCCCGCTTGATGCTCATGGGCGGGATCTCGACCCAGCGGCCGTTCTCCATGTAGCTGCCGGGGGCGCTGACTTCGCGCAGGTTGATCTCGGGGTTGAAGTTGGTAGCGAAGGCATAGCCGTGGTCGCCGCCGTTGCAGTCCAGGATGTCGATGGTGTCGATGGTGTCGAACTCATGCTTGGCCGCGTAGGCGCAGTACGCCTGGGTCACGCCCGGGTCAAAGCCGCAGCCCAGCAGGGCGGTCAGGCCGGCGTCCTCGAACTTTTTCTTGTACGCCCACTGCCAGGAGTAGTCAAAGTAGGCCGAGAAGCCCTGCTCCTTGCAGCGTTTTTCGTACACGGCGCGCCAGGCGGGGTCGTCGGTGTTTTCCGGCTCGTAGTTGGCGGTGTCCATGTAGTTGACGCCGCAGGCCAGGCAGGCGTCCATGATGGTCAGATCCTGGTAGGGCAGCGCGATGTTCATGACAAGGTCCGGCCCATAGCCCTTGATGAGGGCGATGAGCTGGTCCACGTCGTCGGCGTCCACCTGGGCGGTGGTGATCTTCGTCTTGGTGAGGGGGGCCAGCTTCTCGGCCAGGGCGTCGCACTTGGATTTGGTGCGGCTGGCGATGCACAGCTCGGTGAACACATCGCTGACCTGGCAGCACTTCTGGATGGCGACGCTGGCGACGCCGCCGCAGCCGATGACAAGAACTTTGCTCATGGTGATAACTCCTTTATGTACGATTTTTTGAACGAATATTCCAGAACAGGGTGGTTACGGGAGAACGGCGGGGTCAAGACCCCGCCCTACGGGTCGACCCGGCAGGGGACGGTCGCGGGGCGGGGAATCCATCCTCGCCGGACCGTTCTGTTCCCTTTTAGATATTGGGCCGGCCGTTCGCAAGGGCCAGCAGCAGTTCCCGCAGTACCTTGCAGGCCGTGGCGGTGGACACGCCGCTGGCGTCCAGCATGGGGGCCAGTTCGTTGAGGTCCGCGCCCACGATGTTGGCCCGGCTGACCGTGCGGATGGCCCCCAGCAGTTGCAGGAAGCTGACGCCGCCCGCTTCCGGCGTGCCGGTGCCGGGGAACGCCGACGGGTCCAGGCAGTCCAGGTCGATGGTCAGGTAGACCGGCACGCGGGCGTCGCACAGCCATTGGGTCAGTTCGCCCAGGCCGGAGAAATCGAACCGGTGCATATCGGTATGGGCAGCGGCGAAGTCAAATTCCTCCCGGTCGCCGCTGCGGATGCAGAACTGGTGGATGCGCCCGTCGCCCAGCAGTTCATGGCAGCGGCGCAGCACGCAGGCATGGCTGAGTTTGGCGCCCAGGTAATCGTCCCGCAGGTCGGCGTGGGCGTCAAAGTGGATGATGTGCAGGTCCGGCCAGCGGGCCGCCACCGCGCGCACCGCGCCCAGCGTGACCAGATGTTCGCCGCCCAGCAGCAACGGGAACTTGCCGTCGCGCAGGATCTCGGCCGCGCGGGATTCGATATCGACCAGCGCGCTCTCGCTGCTGCCGAAGCAGAGTTCCAGGTCGCCGCTGTCGAACACTTCGCAGTCGGTCAGATCGGCGTCCTGGTAGGGGCTGTAAGTTTCCAGGCCGTAGCTTTCGTGCCGGATAGCCGCCGGGCCGAACCGCGCGCCGGGGCGGTAGCTGGTGGTAGAGTCGTAGGGCGCGCCGTACAGCACGATCTGGGCCGTGCGGTAGGCGCTGTCGCACCCGATAAAGTTTTCAACATTCCGTTGCAGCATTCAGTGTTCCTCCACTTCCCGCAGCATCTCTTCCAGGAACGCGGGCAGGTAGAACGCCCCCACGTGCAGCCGCGTGGTGTAGTAGCGGGTGCGCATGTTCAGCGCGTTCCAGGCCGGGGCGTCCAGATCGTCGATGGGGTGATATTTTTTGCTGGCAAAACCGAACAGCCAGTAGCCCGCCGCAAAGGTGGGGATGTGCGCCTGATACACCCGGCTGATGGGGAAGGTGCTGGCGATGCGCTTGTGGCTGCGCTGCATGGCGCTGGCGTCCTCGGCATAGAAAGGGCTGCCCTGCTGGTTGACCATGATGCCGTCGCTCTTGAGGGCGTTGAAGCAGTTGCCGTAAAATTCGCGGGTGAACAGCCCCTCCGACGGACCGAACGGGTCCGAGGAGTCCACGATGATGAGGTCGTACTCATCCTCGCAGCGGCGGATGAACTTGAGGGCGTTCTCAAAGTAGATATGCACCCGGCGGTCGTCCATACGGCAGGCGTTGCCGGGCAGGTAGGCGCGGCAGGCTTCCACCACCTGGGGGTCCATCTCCACCAGGTCGATGCGCTCGACGCGGTCATAGCGGGTCAGTTCCCGCACCACGCCGCCGTCGCCCGCGCCGATGACCAGAATGTCCTTCGCGTCGCGGTGGACCGACATGGGCACGTGGGTGATCATCTCGTCATAGATAAACTCGTCGCGCTCGGTCAGCATGACGTTGCCGTCCAGCGTCAGCACACGGCCGAACTCCGGCGTTTCAAAGATGTCGATGCGCTGGTACTCGCTCTGTTTGGAATAGAGCTGGCGGTTGACGCGGATGCTGTGCTTGACATCCGGCGTGTGAAATTCCGAAAACCACATTTCCATACGGAAGCCCTCCTGTTCAGGCCAGCACGTTCAGGCGCAGGATGTCGGGGTCTTCCGGCCCGGTCATGCTGCAGCCCTTGGATTTGGCGTACTCGATATAGTCAAGAATTTCGGCGGTGATGCGCTCGCCCGGGGCCAGAATGGGGATCCCCGGCGGGTAGCACATGACGAATTCGCTGCACACACGGCCCACGGTCTGCCGCAGGGGCAGGCTGACCTTGTCGGCATAGAACGCCTGCTGGGGGCTGGCCACCACTTCGGGGTCGATGTACTCCTGATTCAGCAGGCCGGTGCCGTCGGTCTGGTAGCGGCGCTTGATCTCGGCCAGGGCACTGACCAGGCGTTCCAGTTCCTGGGGGCGGTCGCCCATCGACAGATAGGCCAGAATGTTGCCGATGTCGCCGAATTCGATCTGGATATCGTACTCATCGCGCAGGATGTCGTAGACTTCGATGCCCGCCAGCCCGATGTCACGGGTATGGATGCTGAGTTTGGTGGTGTCGAAGTCGAAGATGGAGTTGCCGTTGCACAGTTCCTTGCCGAAGGCGTAGTACCCGCCGATGGCGTTGATCTCCTCGCGGGCATACTCGGCCATATCGGCCACCTGATGGAACACCTGCCGCCCCCGCAGCGCCAGATTGCGGCGGGAGATATCCAGGCTGGACATGAGCAGATAGCTGCCGGAGGTGGTCTGGGTCAGGTTGATGATCTGCCGCACATACCCGGCGTGTACGTTGGGGCCGGTGAGCAGCAGGCTGGACTGGGTCAGGCTGCCGCCGCTCTTGTGCATCGAGACCGCGGCCATATCGGCCCCGGCCGCCATGGCGGAAACGGGCAGCCCGCCGCCGAAGTAGAAGTGGGTGCCGTGGGCTTCGTCCGCCAGGCACATCATGCCCGCCTCATGGGCCATGCGCACGATGGCGCGCAGGTCGCTGCAGATGCCGTAGTAGGTGGGGTTGTTGACCAGCACGGCCACCGCGTTGGGATGCTCGGCGATGGCCTTGGCCACCTGTTCCCGCCGCATACCCAGCGAGATGCCCAGCCGCTGGTCCACTTCGGGGTTGACGTAGACCGGCACCGCGCCGCACAGCACCAGCGCATTGAGCACGCTGCGGTGCACGTTGCGGGGCAGGATGATCTCATCCCCGCGCTTGCAGACGCTCAGGACCATGCTCTGCACCGAGCTGGTGGTGCCGCCCACCATCAAAAAGGCGTGGGCCGCGCCGAAGGCATCGGCGGCCAGTTCCTCGGCTTCCCGGATGACCGACACCGGGTGGCAGAGGTTATCCAGCGGCTTCATGCTGTTGACGTCCACCCCGACGCACTGTTCCCCCAGGAAGGCCGTCAGTTCGGGGTTGCCGCGGCCGCGCTTGTGGCCGGGCACGTCGAACGGCACCACGCGCATACGGCGGAAGTTTTCCAGCGCCTCATGGATCGGCGCGCGGCGCTGGTCCAGGTGGGTGCGGTATCCATTCCCGTTCATTTTTTCCTCCGTCCCATGGTCCCTTTGCAAACAAAAAACGCAAGCCGCACCCCTTGGGTGCAGGCTTGCGTCAGATTCGACCAAATTCGCCGCAAAACACCCCGTCCCGGCTAAACGGGGCAAGGCGGCTGCTGCGTTACAGGCGTATCGTGTCCAGAGTCTATATAGCAATTCTACTTTTACTACTCTTATTGACCGTTTCACAAGTCTGCGTGCGGGGCACACAATTTCTGGTTATAAAGGAACCAACTTATAAAATTTGAGCTTTTAACTCCATCAATAAGGCAACCCAAGTTGCCAATCGGCAGTGGACCCGGCTGTCCGTATGGCCTTAGCCCCTGGCGGGCGGTCCTGTGTAAATTGCTTTGAAAAACTCCTACGCGATTCGTCTTTCAAAATCGTGGTTATCGTACCACACCCCGCTGCAAATGTCAAATGGTTTTTTTGCGCAGGACAGCCGTTCTTTCAGCCTGTCTCGCGCACCTGTTGCAGCGTCCATGTTCCGGCAGGGTCGCTGGCGGAAAAAACAGCCTCCCGGCGGCCCTCAGGGGCCTGGGTCAGCGTCAGGGTCCAGCCGTCCTCCTCCCGCGTAAGCGCCGTCGCGCCGTCCAACCAGAGCACCTCCTCGCCCGCCAGCAGGAAATCCCGCGCCTGGCCGGTCAGCGCCGGGTCGTCCCAGGGCATCGTCAGCTGTTGCCAACTCTGCCCGCCGTCCTGCGTCAAAAACACCATGGGCCAGGGATCGTCGCTGGCCGTACCAAGCGTCGCGACCCCCGTCTGCTCGTCGATAAACAGCAGGCTGGTAACAGGGTGGCTGAGGTTGTTTTTCAGCGGCGCAGCGCAGGGCTGCCAGCTCTTTCCTCCGTCCCGCGTGGTATAGATGCCCACGCCGATGCCGGTGGCCGGGGTGGAGCCGCTGCTGACGGCGGCGTAGCCGAAATCCGCCCCCAGGAAGCCCAGGTGCATCTCTTCCACCGGCGGCACATCCGTAAAATTGGCAAGTTCGCAGTCGTTCCAAGTCGCGCCCTGGTCGGTGGTGGTATGTGCGACGACCCAGCTGCCCCTGCCCCAGTCCAGGCTGGTGAGGAAAGCGCCTACTTCCTCAGTGATGACGACGGTGTCCTCATCCAGCGGCGCGGGGACGAGTTCGGCCCCCGCCGGGCGGCTGACGGTCTGCCCGCCGTCCCAGGTGAAGTAAAGCCCATCATTCGTCAGGCGAGCGTCCACCGTAGCGTCGAACTTCACATCATCCAGCAGCGGGTGGGTCGCCGCCGGGGTGGGGACCGGCGGCAGCGTGGGTTCCGGCGTCGGGGTCGGCTTCGGTGTCGGGGTAGGTTCCGGGACGTGTTCCGGCGCAGGCTCCGGCGTGGGACGGGGCGGCAAAGAGGGGCCTTGTCCCCGCTGTGTTTCCACACGGATGAGTGCAATCGTTGGCGTTATCTGCAATCTATAATGGAAGGACAGGTCGGCCAAAACGACCAGCAGAAAGAGCACCAGCCCGGTCGACAAGCCCCTCCACACGATCGAAGGCATTTTTTCATAGTACCGGAATTGTGCCCGGGGCGCGGCTGCCCGCAGATTTTTCCAAAAAATATTCCCGTTGTCTATACAGTCTGAGTCCTTGACGATCAAAGCCCGCGGATGCCGCCAATCCCCCCAGACCAGTACTGTACAGCCGGTATAGCGGCAAATGGCTTTCAGGCGGCGCAGCGGCACACGCTGCCCATCCTGGAAACAAATGCCATCCGGTCCGATTTCCGCCGGTGGCCGCGCCCGCAGCCAGCGTTCCATTCTTTTCCACAACCAAAGCGTGCCATCTGCACCGGTAAGCAGCAACAGCCATCCCGCGCAGATTACGACCACTGCCGGCAGCACCCCCAACGCCCCGCGCGGCGGACCTTCCAGCAGGCATCCGACCGAAACCGCCGCCCCCATACACATCAGTACCAGGCCAAGCGCCCCCGATGCACCACGCGGCACAGCCATACCGGGCACCTGACAGCAGCAACGCCGCATGGCCGCCCACTCCCTTACCGTCATCCTTGCGCGGGGCGCTTTGGCCCAGACCGGCGCAGTCGTGCTTTCTTTTTCTGACGATGCCATGGCGTTCACACTCCTTTTTCGTTTATTGTACACCCCCGCCGCCTCGGCTGCAAGCAAGCGGCAAACCGGAAGTTCCTTTTATTTTACCATATCCCGGCGCAAGTCCAGGTTGTTTAGAATCATTTTACGTTCTTTATCTTCTGCATCCCGTTCCTGCGGGCGGATATACTGAAATCGGTGCCGCACTGACCCACAACAAAAAAGCGGGGCGGGGCCTTAAAAGGCCCCGCCCCGCGGCACTTGCCTGGGGGAAAGCGGGTCATACTGAGTTTATTACAGGATCTCGATCTGGGTGGGTTTCTTTTCCGGCAGGGGCTGGGGCTGCGGTTTGGGCAGGCTCAGTTGCAGGATGCCGTCCTCAAAGCGCGCCTTCACGTCCTCGGGTTTGATCTCCTCGCCCACATAGAAGCTGCGGGCGCAGCTGCCGCTGTAACGCTCCTGGCGGATATAACGGCCCTTGTTGTCCCGTTCATCGTGGTCCTGGCTGCGGCTGGCCGTGATGGTCAGGTAGCCGTTCTTCAGGTCCAGTTTCACATCCTCTTTCTTGAAGCCCGGTAGGTCCACGAACATCTCGTACCCGGCGGCGGTCTCCCGCACATCGGTCTTCATCACATGGGCGCTGCGTTTGCCAAAGGTATTGCGCGGGTCAGCCGCCTGCATCATACGGTCAAAGTCGCGGTCCCAATCGTCCTGGAACCAATCGTCAAACAGTGCATCGTGAAGCATATAAGGAACCATCATCATACGTCATTCCTCCTGAATTTTATCGGATGCCGGTGAAATCCCGGCCCAAAGAATCATATTTCTTCCGCGGGCGGGCGCCCGGCGGGCTTGCCCTGTTCCCTTGGAACGCCCTTATTATAGCACCGCAAAATTAGCACTGTCAAGCACGGAGTGCTAATGTTTACATTTCATGCAATAATCGTTCACAAAATATACGATTTTTCCCCGGACGCTGTACAAATCCGCCCGCACTTTGTATAATAAAGGTACATTATGACAAAAAAGGAGGCGACCTAAATGGTATATCAACTGATCTTCAGCCCCACCGGCGGCACCCAGGCCGTCGCGGCTGCCCTGGCGGGCGGCCAGATGGTGGATCTTTGCGACCGCAGCCTGGATTTTGACGCGGTAGCCCTGACCGAACAGGACGTGGCGGTCATCGCGGTGCCCTCCTACGGCGGACGAGCCCCCGCCCCCGCTGTGGAGCGCCTGCACCGGGTGCGGGGCGGCGGGGCGCGGGCCGTGCTGGTCTGCGTGTACGGCAACCGCGCCTATGAGGACACCCTGGTGGAACTGGCCGACACCGCCCAGGCCGCCGGGTTCCGCACGGTGGCGGCGGTGGCCGCCGTGGCCGAGCACTCCATCGCCCGCCGGTATGCCGCCGGACGCCCTGACGACGACGACCGGGCCGAACTGCGGGCGTTCTGGGGCAAGATCCAGGCCAAACTGGACGCCGGGAACACCACCGCGCCCATCCTGCCCGGCTGCCGCCCCTACAAACAGCGCGGGGTGCGCAGCATGGTGCCCCAGGCGGGCAGCGCCTGCACGGGCTGCGGCCGGTGCGCCGCCGTCTGCCCGGTGGGGGCCATCGACACCGCCGACCCCCGCGTTACCGACAGCAGCCGCTGCATCAGTTGCATGCGCTGCATAGCCCAGTGCCCGGCACACGCCCGCACGCTGAACCCCGTGCTGCTGGCCGGGCTGGAACTGGCGCTCAAACCGCTGTGTTCCGCCCGCAAGGACAACGAACTGTTCCTGTAACGCCGCCGTTTTTTGCGCGGGGCGTTCGCCGCGAACCTTTTATCATCGACTGTTTTGCCCCCGGCGCCCGCCGGGACCGCTGAAACAGAAAGGAGCCCTTCCATGCGAAACAAAAAGCCCTGGCTCTATCTGGTCGCCGCCGCCGCGATCCTGCTGCTGCTCAAATACAGCGACGCCCTGCTGGACGGCGTACACCTGTTCTTCTCGCTGCTGATGCCGCTTCTGCTGGGCTGCGGCATCGCCTACGTGCTGAACATTCTGGTGGCCCGCATCGAGCGGCTGCCCGCCCTGCGCGACCCGCACAGCAGGATCTACCCGGCGCGGCGGGCCATCAGCATCACGGGGGCGCTGGTCATCATCCTGGTCGTGCTGGCCCTGTTGGTGGTCATCATCATCCCGGAGATCGCGGATGCCTTCCGCGTATTGCTGGTCAGCGTGCCGCCCGCCGTGAACCGTTTTCTGGCCTGGCTGGATTCCCTGAACATCACGCTGCCCCAGTTGGAAGAACTGCTGCGTTCGCTGAACCTGAACTGGCCGGAACTGCTGCAAAACATCACGAGCCATCTTTCCTCCGGGCTGGGCAACGTGTTCAACTCCGCCCTGGGCCTTTTGAGCAGCGTGGGCGGCGTGGTCATGCAGGTCATCATCGCGCTGATCTTTGCGCTGTATGTGCTGGCCGGTAAAGAGCGGCTGGGCCGCCAGTTCCACGCCCTGACCAGCACCTACCTGCCCGCCCGCGCCTGCGACCGGCTTTGGTATGTGCTGGGCACCGCCCACGACACCTTCACCAAGTTCTTTGTGGGCCAGTTCACCGAGGCCATCATCATCGGCGTGCTGTGTACGCTGGGCATGCTGCTGTTCCGCCTGCCCTACGCCAGCATGGTCGGCACGCTGGTGGGCGCCACCGCGCTGCTGCCGGTGGTGGGCGCTTACCTGGGCGCCGGTGTGGGCGCGTTCATGATCCTGACCGTGAACCCGCTGCAGGCGTTGGGCTTTCTGGTATTCATCGCCATCCTGCAGCAGTTGGAAGGCAACCTGATCTACCCCCGCGTGGTGGGCACTTCCATCGGCCTGCCGGGGATCTGGGTGCTGACCGCCGTGACGCTGGGCGGCGGGCTGGGCGGCATCGCCGGTATGCTGCTGGCCGTGCCCCTGACCGCGACCGTCTACCGCCTGCTGGGCGCCGACGTGCGGCGCCGCAATGCCGGCAAGGCCCCCAGCGACCCGGCCTGACGCGGCCACGAACTTTTTGCATAAATCACCCGGCAGGATGCCGGGAAACGCCAAGGCGGGAAGGCCCGAAAAGGGCCTTCCCGCCTTGTTCTGTAGTATTCGGTTTATCGTGCGCAGCCGCGCGGGCGGATCATTCCAGCCCCAGCGCGATGGCGTTGACGGCCTCGGTCAGGTCCACCGCCAGCGAGCGGTCCAGCAGGCCCAGCGTTTCGCCGTCCAACTGCGCCAGGCAGTTCTCGCCGTCGTACTGGTAGAGCGCCACGGTCAGTTCCGGGTAAGCGTCGTTGTCCAGGTGGACCGTGAAGGCGATCTCCTGCTTTTTGGCGGGCGTTTCGCTGTTGAAGGTGTTGATGGAAAGCGCGTCGATGGCGCTGCTCACATCGTCGAAGGTCACCTCAGTGCCGTCGATCTTCCAGGTATCGCCGCTCTTTTCGGCGGTGTAGGTCGCATCGTCGATCGTGAAGTCGATGCTCTTCACATCGTCCCAGTTCAGCGCCAGCACTTCGTTCGGGCGCAGGGTGTCATACCCGGCTGCGGCCACATCGTCGGTGTAGGCGTCGGCGTCCACCCGGTAGACGATGGGCGAGTCATCCATGCGCAGGTAGTGGTTGCCGTCGCCGTCCTGCCCAAAGGCCAGGGCGTGGCTCTCCTGCGCGTCGTCCAGCGTGGTGGTGACCGTGAAGGTCAGCGCCGGGGCGTCCAGGCCGTAGTCCCCCAGCGTGGCGCTGTCGGCGGTATAGGTGGCGTAGTCGCTGCGGTCAAGGCCGTTGAGGGTATCGACCAGCCCTTCCACCTTGTCGGAATCCAGCGGTTCATAGTTGCCGTTCTCGTTGAGGTAATACTCGTAGGCGTCGGTGTAGCACAGGTCCTCGTCGGGGCGGTGCTCAACGGTGAAGGCCGTCTCGCCGGTCGCCACGATGCCGTCCAGCGTGTCATAGTCGGGGATCAGGTCCTGGCGCATCATCTCGTCACGGTCGGTGACGGCGTACTCAGCCAGATCGTCGTCGATCAGGTAGACCGTGCCGTCGCCCAGCGTCACATAACGCTTCTGGTCCATCGTGGAGAAGTCGCCCAGCGAGAGCACGGTATCCCCGTCGGGGCCGGTCAGCGTGATGGTGCAGGACGGGTCCGCCAGGCCATACTGGGCGAAGTCCTCCACATCGTCGATGCGGAAGCTGGCGTGGACGCTCTCGAAATGGGCCAGGAAGTCGGCCATTTTATCCTGATCTACCGGGAACGCCGCGTCGGAACCGTCCTGCCAGACGCCGTCGGCCTTGGTGAAGGAAAGGCTCTTGCCGTCCTTCGTCCAGGAGACCGCCGTCAGTGCGTCGGGGTCGGCGGCCACGATCTCCTCGTCAATGGTGGAAATGCTGTCGATGTGCTTCTGCACACCGGAAACGATGGCGATGACCGCGCACAGCGCGACCAGCACGCCCACCAGGATCAGCAGTTTTTTCTGGCGATTCATACTTTTTTCCTCCTGCGCAGCACCTCATCGACGCCCAGCAGCAGGAAGCAGACAGGGACCACGCCGATCATACAGATCTTCAGCCAGGTGGCCGAGGAGGAGCTGATGGTCAGATAGTTGTAATTCAGGGATTTGGTGCGGATGGAGACCGCGTCGGTGTCCCCGATCATCCAGGACATACTGTTCATCGCAAAGTCCAGGTTCGCGCCGGACGAGAAAGCGTTATACTGCGCGTCCAGCAGGTAGTCGCTGGCCACCCAGACCACGCGGCCGCCCGCGGTGCTGTCCTCGATGGAGAGCGCCAGCGTGAAGGGGCCGTCGATGTCGCCGTCCTCCTTGTCATAGGTGGACATGGCGTAGCCCGCCAGCTTCGAGAAGGAATCCGCCGAAGTCTGCAGCAGCGGGGTCACGGTGGCGGTGGTGGAATCGCCCACGGTCAGGCCCTGGGCGATGGGCACGATCATATGGTAGCTGCCCTCCACCAGCGGGTCGGTGATGGTGCCGGACTGGATCTCCGGCATCAGGATATAGGGCGCGGTGAAGGCGTAGTAGTCCCGGTTGGGGTCCACCACGACGCCGTCGGCCACCGTGACGCCGTAGCTTTCCAGCACGCTGTTCAGGTTGGGCAGGTCGGTGTCCGGCTGCGGGCCGGAGAACACCATCAGCTTGCCGCCGCCCTGGACGTACTCTTTCAGCATCGTGCTTTCTTCCTGCGAAAGGTCGCTGGTGGGCGCGTTGATGAGCAGCACGTCGCAGTCCTCCGGCACGGCGTCCACGTTCAGCAGCGAGAAATCCTCCACCGTGTCGTAGTTGCTGCGGGTCAGTTCGTCGGCAAAGGCGTCGGGAAGCGCCGCTTCGCCGTGGCCGCTGAGCAGGTAGATCTGGGGCACGTCGGTGGTCACCACATAGTCGATGGCCGAGGTGATCTGCCCTTCGCCGTCGAACTCATAGGCGATGGTGCCCTTGGAATAGTAGTCGTCGGTATCGGCCTGGTAGATATCGTCATAGGCGATATAGCGGCTCTTGTCGCCGGATTCCACCACCAGCGAGTTGTTGGTCACCGTTTCGTCGGTGTACTGCTGGGCGAAGGTGGGGTACACATCGGGGTCCCGCTTGGCGACCGTGATATGGTCGGACAGTTCCTCGTACTGTTCCAGCAGGCGGCCGATGACTTCATCCTCCTGCCCGGCCTGGGCGATCCAGTAGATCGTCACATCCTGCTGCAGGTTGGTGGCCACCACCTTGGTGTCCGACGTGAGGGAATACAGCCGCGCGGCCGAAATATCAAACTGCGTCCAGCTTGCGGGCAGTTTTTCGACCAGCACGTTGACGGCGATCAAGATCGCCAGCACCACAAGGCTCAGCACAAAGCTGTAGCCGCCCACGCGGGCGGTGCGGGTGCTCAGGGACTGGCGGTTGCGCGCCATCATGCCCTGCCACTTGTTTTTCCAGTTCATTTTCATCCGTTATACCTCTTTTTCTCCCAGGATTGCACGCAGAGGAACAGAAAGAATACCGCCACGCTGACGAAATAGACGATGCCCGTCACGTCGAACACGCCGTTGACGAAGGTGTAGAACCGCGCAAAGGGCGACAGTTTGCTCATCAGGTCCGGCAGCAGCGTTTCCAGCGAGTCGGGGCTGACGAACCAGGTGACGGCCACCGCCACGACGCACAGCGCCAGCACGATCAGCCCCGCCGCGTCGGAACGGGTCAGCCGCCGCACCACCAGCGCCAGCAGGACGGCCAGCACCAGCAGGGCGACCACGTTGAACGCCGTGGACGTGATGTAGTTTGCCAGGTCGGCGCTGAAATAGCAGAACAGCATCGCCACCACGCACAGCCCGGCGGCCATGCCCTGGGATTCGGTCAGCGAGGAGATGAACATGCCGATGGCCAGCAGCGCCATGCCCAGGCAGATGAAAGCGAACAGCGCGCCGTAGGAGGTGGGCAGGTACACGTCGCCGTACAGCGAGAAGATCAGCGGGTAGACGCAGGCCACCAGCATGGGCGCGATGAACACCAGCACCATGGCGAAGTATTTGCCCAGCACGATGTCGGTCCCGGTGATGGGCAGCAGCGAAAGAAGCTGGTCGGTCTTTTGGCGTTTTTCCTCCGCCATGACGCGCATGCTCAGCACGGGCACCAGCCCCACAAAGCTGATGCAGAAGGTGCCCAGCGCATACTCAAAGTTCGCCACGGCGCTGTTGATGTTGTACATCATCGCGCCGATGCCGATAAATTCCAGCAAAAAGGCCCCGAACACATAGGCCAGCAGCCCGTGGTAGTACAGGCTGATCTCATGTTTGAAAACTGCTTTCATTCTTCGGCGCCTCCTTTCTGGGCGGATTCGTCCTCGGTCAGTTCAATAAAGATGTTTTCCAGGTCGGCATGCTCCGGCGTCATCTGGAGCAGCGCGCAGCCCGCGTTGGCAAAGGCGAAGAACACCCGGCGGCTGGCGGCGTTCATCTCGCCGTTCAGCGTCAGCGTGGCCCGGCATACGGGCTGGGCGGGTTCGGCTTCTTCCGCCGCTTCGGCGGCTTCGGGGGCAGGCTCGGATTCGTCCGCGGTTTCGGGGGCTTCTTCCAGAGCTTCCGCTTCTTCGGCCGGTTCCACCGGTTCGGCTTCGTCCGGGGTCTCGGCCGCTTCGGGGGCGGGCACGGTTTCCGCCGGGGCCGCGTCCGCGGTCATTTCGGCCGGTTCGGAGCCAGCCGGGAGCGCGTCGGCGGGCGCTTCGGGGGCGCCCGCCCCTTCGATGGCGTATTCCGCCACGGTGGGCTCGCCGTCCAGGATGGCGCGCATCTGGGCCGCGTTGGCTTCCGCCGTGATGCTCAGGCGGTTGCTGGCGGCCATGGCCTGCTCCAGATTCTGGGGCGTGTCGAAAGCCACCAGCTTGCCGTGGGCGATGATAAGCACGCTTTCGCAGATGGCCTGCACTTCGCTGAGGATATGGGAGCTCAGGATGACCGTGTGCTTCTGGCCCAGTTCGCGGATCAGGTCGCGGATCTCGATGATCTGCAGCGGGTCAAGGCCGACGGTCGGCTCGTCAAGGATGATGTACTTGGGGTTGCCCAGCAGCGCCTGGGCGATGCCCACGCGCTGGCGGTAGCCCTTGGACAGGTTGCGGATCAGGCGGCCACCCATCTCGGTCAGGCGGGTCTCCTGCATGACGCGCTCGCTCTCGGCGGGGATCTGGCGGGCGGGCACGCCCTTGGCCTGCGCCACAAAGCGCAGATATTCCTCCGGCGTTTCGTCGGGGTACAGGGGCGGGATCTCCGGCAGGTAGCCGATGCAGCGTTTGGCCTGCCGGGCCTGCTCAAAGATGTCGTAGCCGTCGATCCTGACTTCGCCGCTGGTCGCGGCCAGGCAGCCGGTCATGATGTTCATCGTGGTGGACTTGCCCGCACCGTTGGGCCCCAGAAAGCCGTAAATGTGGCCGTCCTGGATGGTAAATGAGATGTCGTCCACTGCGGTGAAATCGCCATACCGTTTGGTCAGGTGTTCAACCGTAATCATGGAATCGGATTCCTCCTTTGTGTTATAACAGTTCTGGAAATTATTGTAGGATCGAAAGCCGAAAAACTTCTGAAAATTCTGTGTTAAATTTGTGGAATCTGCACCAAAGGGGCGGCTTTTTATGGTTGCGCCCCACTTAAAGGCTCCCCTGCCAGGGGAGCTGGCCGCGAAGCGGCCTGAGGGGTCTTGCAACTTTGGGACGTGTTCCATCTACCGGGAAAATTGTCCCCTTACGGATCGTTTGTAGGGCGGGGTCTTGACCCCGCCGCCTTTTCCCTTACCTGCTGTACACCTTTTACCGAACCCCTCCGTCTGCCTGCGGCAGACACCTCCCCTGGAAGGGGAGGCTTTACTCTACTACCCGTTAAAGGCTCCCCTCTAGGGGCTGCGGAGTCGAGCGCCGCCTGCGGCGGATGCAGCGAGACGAAGCAGGGGCCGCGGTCGCAGAATGCAAGCGCTGTACCAAGGCGCGCCGCATGATGCGTTGCCGCAACCCGGCCAGGGCCGCGCAGCGGCCTGAGGGGTGAAAGCCGGGCCGCGCCCCCCGTCACCCATCGTCGCCCCACACCTCGCTCACCAGGCCAATGACCTTGCGGTAACTCAAATGGTTGGCTTTGGCTTCGGCCACAAACCGCTCCACCAGCCCGCGGGTCATCTCCTCGTCGATGGCCGCCCGCAGCGCCGGGGTCAGGTGTACCACGCTGCCCGCGTTGCCGTCGGTGCGCACATAGCCTTCCTCGGTCATCAGGCGGTAGGCTTTCTGGGCCGTGTTGGGGTTGATGCCGGTCTGGGCCGCCAGTTCCCGGCGGCTGGGCATCGGGTCGCCGTCCTGCACGGCCCCCAGCAAGATCTGCCGTTTCAGGTATTCGGCGATCTGCTGATACACCGGCGCGCGGTCATGGAACCGCACGCCGCGAAAATTTACCATGAGATCGCCTGCCTTTCTGTGGGATTTGAGTGTATTATACGCATAGTACACGCGCCCTGTCAACCGCCCGGCGGCGTCTTTGTGCAGTCTGACGGCAATACCGCCCAAAACTTGTGCAGAATATACAAGGCTCGCGCCGAAAGTTGTAAAAATTACGTCCTACGGCGGGAAATACTTCCCTTTTGGGCGCGGAATGTGATATACTGACGATACATATTCAATTTTTGTGCGGAGTGCCAAAACGCCGCGCCCCTTTTCCGGGGCGGCGCGTCCCTGCCCGCCCAAGGAGGTCTTACTGATGAAAAAACGACTGCTCGCACTGATCCCCCTGCTGGCGTTCTGCCTGACGCTGTACCCGTCTGCGGCTTTGGCGGCGGCAAACACCCGGGCGGGCGGCATGCGGCCCGCCGCGTCCGCCACGGTGCGGGCGACACAGGGGACCGAGGACACCGCCGCACTGACGGTGGGCGGTGTGGACGTTCTGGCTGGCGGCTTCTGGACAACGGACAGCGAGACCGGCGCGCTGGCGGACTGCAAAGAAACCGAAAACTGGAATGTTCGGTATGACGCGGCATCTGCCACGCTGACGCTGCGCGATGCCACGATCAAGGGCGCGCAGACGGCCGGGCGCGCCCAGACCGGGAACGGCGCGGGCATTTATGTGAAAACCAGCGGCTCGGCCTCCGTGCTGACGATCGTGCTGGAAGGGGAAAACCAAATCTCCGGGACGTATGGGATCTATGTGGAAACCTCGGCAAACTCTGCTGCCGGACTGGCCATCCGGGGCGGCAGTCTGACCGCCAGCGGCACAAAGGCGGGGATCTTCTATTCGCTTGGGGAAGAAACTGCCGCGCCCGGTGCACGTGCAGCGGCCCCCGAGCTGACTGTCGGTGATAACGCTGTGGTACGGGCGAGCGGGATCACCACGGATAGAGAAGAAAACCCCAAGCCGGCCATAACAGCCGCGGCTGGAAATGGCGGCATCGTTTTTGACGGTGCCGCTGGGACCGTGTACGGCGCTGTGACCTTGCAGGATGATTTGACCGTCGGCGCAGGCGAGAGCCTGACGATCGGACAAGGCGTCACACTGACTACAAACGGCCATGAGGTGATTGTAAACGGCGGCACGCTGAAAGGTGAAAATATCCCTACCGAGGGCGTAGTCTACAAGGTTACAGAAGTAAAGCTGGACAAGGACAGCTTGACCCTTGATGTGGGCGGCAGTGAAAATCTCGCCGCTACCATCACGCCGAGCAATGCCACAAACAAAAATGTGACGTGGAGCAGCGATAATCAAAATGTTGCCACGGTGGAAAACGGAAAAGTCACCGCCGTAGGTGCGGGCAAGGCCACCATTACCGTTACGGCCGAGGACGGCAACAAAACCGCTACCTGCGCTGTTACAGTCAATCCTATCTCGGTTACGGGTGTAACGCTGGATCAAAGTGCGCTGCCTATCTCTGTCGGCGGCAGTGCTGAACTCAAAGCAAATGTCACGCCAGAAAACGCCACCAACAAGACTGTGACATGGAGCAGTGATAATACCGCCGTAGCTACGGTGGATGCAAGCGGCAAGGTCACTGCTGTGGCTCCCGGCACGGCCACCATCACCGTCACCACCGCGGACGGCGGCAAGACCGCCAACTGCACCGTGACGGTCACCCAGCCGGTCAACGATGTGACGCTGGATAAAACTACTATGGACCTGTTTGTGGACAACGGCGGAACCCTTACCGCCAAGATTCAGCCGGATAATGCCAGCAATAAGACTGTGGACTGGACTACCAGCAACGCAGGCGTTGCTACAGTGGATGCAAACGGCAAGGTTACTGCCGTAGGTGCGGGCAAAGCCACCATCACCGCCACCGCTGCGGATGGCAGCGAGAAAAAGGCTGCTTGCGAAGTGACCGTCACCGCCAAGACCTACACCCTCACCGCCGACCCGGCGGCCATCGGTTTCGGCAGCGTCCAGACCGGCTACAGCCAGCCCGCCGCCCAGACCGTCACCGTGAAAAACACCGGCAACCAGAACTTGAACCTCAACCAGCCCGCTGCCTCGAATTATGAGGTGGGCGCGCTGTCCAAAACGCAACTGACCCCCAACGAAACCGCTACCTTCACCCTGCGGCCCAAGGCGGGCCTGGGCGCGGGCAGCTATAACGAGAGCATCACTGTTTCCGCCAACGACGGCGCCAAAGCGGTGGTGAACGTGAACTTTGCTGTTTCGCAGCCGTCGGGCACGGCCCCCACGGCCACGCCTGCCCCCAAACCCACCCCGCTGGAACAGCATACGCTGCACTTCAACACCATGGGCGGCTTGCAGATGAACGATGTGGTGCGCGGTCTTGGCGCGCCGGTGGAACTGTGGCCCTACACCCCCGTGCGGCCCGGCTACCTGTTCCAGGGCTGGTATGCGGACGAAGCCCTGACCAAACCTGTGAGCAGCGTCGTGCTGGTGGATGATACCACCGTCTACGCCAAGTGGGCCGCCGACCCGGCCGCTGTAAGCGGCAGCGGTTCCGGCAGCGGCACGGGCGGCGGTTCGGGCAGCGGTTCGGGCGGCAAGGCCACCCCGACCCCCACGCCCAGCCCCAGCCCCACGCCGACCCCGACCCCCACGGCAACGCCTGCGCCGACCCCCACCGCGACCCCTGAACCCACCGTGACCCCGGCCCCCGAAGAGCCGGAAGATAAAGGCGGGGTCCCGGTCGTGCCGGTAGTTGCCGG
>SAMEA3387515__coassemble_2323_pt1 | contig 17288 bp, 15 predicted proteins | sample SAMEA3387515__metabat2_high_PE_016 | metagenome-assembled genome bin SAMEA3387515 (sample SAMEA3387515) | Felis catus | biome: Faeces | place: United Kingdom | collected 2012
CTTCACGCTCTTGGCGGGCTCTTTGGCGGCGCGGACGGGCGGCGCGACCTCCTTTTCCAGCAGACGGTCGGGCACGGGTTCCAGCCGCCAGAGCTGGTTTTCACCCGCCACATCCTGCCAGATCTGGGCCTGGGTGCCGTTTTCCACCCGCATGCCCACCAGGTCCAGCACCTTGTCGGCCAGCACGTTGCGCAGTTTGACCTTGCCACCGCCGGACTCCACGATCTGCCAGCGCTGGGCCGCGCCGGAAGTGCGGCTCCACTGGTGGACCCAGGTGCCGTTCGTCACGCCGGACAGCGCCAGGTCCATCACTTTGCCGGTAAAGCGGTTTTTGATGCGGTACTCGCCCTCGCCCGATTCCTCAAACTGCCACTGCTGCCAGGGCTGGCCCTCGTAACTCCACAAACGGACCGAAGCCCCGTTCTCGGTATTGAAATCGGCCACCTCCAGCACACGGCCATTGGACGCGGCAATGGTATAGTATGCGTCGGGACGAATGATCGTCTGGGCAGATCTCTTCATAAGTATGGCGCCTCCTTTTGGCGGGGCGCTTTGGGGAGCGCCCGCTCATGATTTTCTTTATTATAGCATGTGGACTGCGCGCGGTTTTGCCAAAGTTTGGCGGCGCCTTTTGGTGAAAACGACAAGAAAAATGGGCGAATACCCCGGCCTTTTGGCGTGTTTTGCGGGTTGGGCCTTGCATTTTGCGGCAAAGTAGCTTATCATATAAAAGACAGTATTGCTTGGGGCCGTCCGCGCGGCCCCGTAGAGGGGAGAAACCGTATGAGGATCGCTTTGATCGCCCATGATTCCCGCAAGGAATTGATGGCGCAGTTTTGCACAGCCTATGTGCGGATCCTGTCGGAAAACGAGCTGGTTGCCACCAGCGTGACCGGCAAGGTCGTCCGCGACGCTACCGGTTTGCCGGTGCGCTGCCTGTATCCGGGCGGGCGCGGCGGCGCGGAACAGATCGCTGCCATGATCGCCTGCGGCGAAGTGGACATGCTGCTGTTCTTCCGGGACCCTGTGGGGGCCAAACCGGGGGAACCCAATGATATGACGCTGCTGCGCCTGTGCGATATGCACACCATCCCGGTCGCCACCAACATCGCCACCGCCGAGGTGCTCATCCACGGCCTGGAGCGCGGGGACCTGGCCTGGCTGGAATTGCAGCACGGCCGCAAATAACGGCAGCCTGCGCCACACAAAAAAAGCCTGCCCGGCATTTGCCGGGCAGGCTTTTTTGTGCTGCTTATTGGTAAACGATGGCCTTGCGCACCCGGTCGGAGGCTTCGGCCCCGGCCAGCACGCGGGCCAGCGCCAGGGCAAAGGGGATCGCGGCGCCCAGGGCTTCGCCGGTGATGATGTTGCCGTCGATGGTCAGCGGCAGGCCCGTGTAGGCTGCGCCGCCGGCGGTCAGCGCGGCGTCCATGCCGGGGTAGACGGTGGCCTTTTTGCCGTCCAGCACGCCGAAGGCGGCCAGCGCGGTGGGCGCGGCGCAGATGGCGGAAACGATCTTGTCCGCCGCGGCAAACTCGCAGCAGACTTTGCGCACGGTGGCGTCGGCTTTCAGGTTGTCCACACCCGGCAGGCCGCCCGGCAGGATGCAGGCATCAAAGGCGGCATAGTCCAGTTCCTCGGCCAGGGCGTCGGCTTCGATGCGGACTTTGTGGGAGCTGACGATGGTCCGCTGCCCGCCGACCGCGGCGATGGTCACATCCACGCTCGCGCGGCGCAGCAGGTCCACACACAGCAGGCCCTCGCATTCTTCCAGGCCCTGGGCAAAAAAGATAACGGCTTTCGACATAGGGAATACCCTCCTTTTACAAAACCAGTCTTTATGTACTATTGTAGCGCATTTGGGGGACTTTTTCAATCCGTGCCGCCGGGGGCTGCCAAAAAAGGCGCCGGAATCCGGCGCCTGGAAAAATTTTGTGTGCGCCGCGGGGCGCGGGCTGTTTACTGGGGGTCTACCGGGACGGTCCAGCCCTTGGTGTCGGGCAGTTTGCCCCACTGGATGCCGGTCAGCGTGTCGTACAGCTTCTGGGTCAGGGGGCCGATCTTGCCGCCGCCGATGTGGGCGACTTTGCCCTCCCAGTCCAGTTCCTTGACGGGGGAGACCACCGCCGCCGTGCCGGTGCCGAACACTTCCTCCAGCTTGCCTTCGTCGGCGGCTTTCATCACGTCGGCAATGGCCAGTTTGCCCTCGATGACTTCATAGCCCCAGTCGCGCAGCAGTTCGATGATGGAACGGCGGGTCACGCCGGGCAGCACGGTGCCGGTGCAGGGGGCGGTATAGATCTTGCCGTCGATCTTGAACAGGATGTTCATGGACCCCACTTCTTCGACGTACTTCTTCTCGACGCCGTCCAGCCAAAGCACCTGGCTGAAACCGCGTTCCTCGGCCAGTTCACCGGCCTTGATGGACGCCGCGTAGTTGCCGCCGCACTTGGTGAAGCCGGTCAGGCCCGGCGCGGCGCGGATGTACTCGTCCTCCACATAGATGCGCACAGGATTGAGGCCCTCGGCATAGTAGGCGCCGGAGGGCGAGCAGATGATGGCGAAGCGGTAATGGCGGGAGGCGTGCACGCCCAGGCCGACATCCGTGGCGATGCAGAAAGGCCGGATGTACAGCGAAGCGCCGTCCGTGTGGGGCACCCAGTCCCGGTCCACATCCACCAGCGCCTTGACCGCCTGGACGAAATCCTCCGGCGGGATGGCGGGCATGCCCAGACGGTCGGCCGAATCGTTGAAGCGGTTGGCGTTGCAGTCGGGGCGGAACAACTGGATGCGCCCTTCGGCCGTGCGGTACGCCTTCATGCCCTCAAAGATCTCCTGGGCATAGTGGAACACCGTGGTGGCGGGGTCCATCTGCCACGGGCCGTAGGGCACGATGCGGGCGTCGTGCCAGCCTTCGCCCGCGGTATAGTCCATCAGGAACATATGGTCGCTGAAGATCTGGCCGAAGCCCAGCTTGCTTTCATCCTGCGGCCGCGGTTTCGGGGCCGTCGTTCTGGTGATCTGGATGTTCAACATGATTTACACTCTCCCTTAGCTCTGTTGATGCCGCAGGCGGGCCGCCGCACAGCGACCCGGAAGCAGTTTTCTCCATTATAGTGCTGTAAAGCGGTAAAAACAAGCCCCAATTTGCGCGCCCCATGCGCCAGCGGGCCGAAAAAATCCGCCGCCCCGGTTGCGGCCCCGGCCGAAATGCGGTACAATACTTCTATCAGGATACAAAGAGAAAGGCGGCACCCCCTATGATCCAAGGTGTGATTTTTGATATGGACGGCCTGATGTTCGATACCGAGCGCCTGTGGGATACCCTTTGGGAACCCACCTGCGAGGCGCTGGGCATCCCCATGCCGGAAGATACGCAAACTTTTTTTGCCAACGGCCGGGGCCTGGCGGGGGAGAAGCTGCGGGCCCATGTGCAGAAATACTTCCCGCAGGTGGACCCCCAGCGTATGCTGGATAAGATCTGGCAGATCGGCACCGAGCGTTTTGCCCAGGGCGTGCCCTGCAAGCCGGGGCTGCGGGAATTGCTGGCCCTGCTGGAAGAACGCGGCATCCCGCGGATCGTGGCCAGTTCCAGCCCGCGCAATATGATCGAGCAGAATTTGCAGACCACGGGCACGGCGCGCTATTTCCATGATGTGGTCTGCGGTGCAGACGTGAAAAACAGCAAGCCCGCGCCCGATATCTTCCTGGAGGCGGCCCGCCGCCTGGGGCTGGATATCCATGCCTGCCTGGTGCTGGAGGACAGCTTCAACGGCGTGCGCGCCGGTCATGCGGCCGGGGCCGTGACGGTCATGGTGCCCGACCTGGCCCAGCCCGATGCGGAGATCCGCAGCCTGTACACCCGCTGCTGCAAGGACCTGCTGGAAGTGCGCGATCTGCTGCAGGCGGGGGCGCTGTAAAAATATCGTGCTTTTTGACCGGCCGCTTGTAACGCGGCCGGTTTTGCGCTATACTGGACTTGGCAGGCCGCCCGGCCTGTACGTTTTGCACTGTACTCCCGATATGTAGGAGACGGCAGCAGGAGGAAATTGAATATGAAACACACGAACGACCGATTTAAAATGCCGGATACCCGGACCCTGACCGAACTGGCGCTGCTGACCGCCGTGGTGCTGGTCATGGCCGCCACGCCGCTGGGCTACCTGCGGGTAGGCCCGCTGACCATGAGCCTGCTCACGGTGCCGGTGGCCATCGGCGCCATGTTGGCTGGCCCCACAGGCGGCGCGTGGCTGGGCTTCGTCTTTGGCATGACCAGCTTTGGCAACGCCGTCAACGGCACCGGCGGGCTGACGGCCTTTGCGTTCCAGTACAACCCCATCCTTTGCTTTTTGACCTGCGTGGGCACCCGCGTGGCCTGCGGCCTGTGCTGCGCGCTGCTGTTCCGGGCCGCGTCGCGGCTGCTGCCGTCCCGTCCCAAAACGGCCTGCCTGGTCGGCGCGCTGTCCGCCCCCATCCTGAACACGGTCTTTTTCATGGGCTGCCTGCTGCTGTTCTTCTATAACATGGAGCAGATCCAGAACATGATCGCCGCTTTCAGCGTGCCGAACCCGTTGCTGCTGGCCGTGTCGATGGTGGGCCTGCAGGGCGTGATCGAAGCGGCGGTCTGCGGCGTGGCGGCGACTGCCGTTACGGTGCCGCTGCGCAAAATTTTGAAGGCGCGGTAACAGGGATCTGCGCCCAGGGAGGATTACCGATGTTTCGTGAAATGCGCCGCAAAAACCAGCAGCTCAGCCCCGAAGAATGCGCGCAGATCCTGCGCCAGGGCACATCCGGCGTGCTGGCGCTGGCCGGGGACGACGGCTGGCCCTACGCCGTGCCCCTGAGTTATGTGTATGACGGGCAGACGATCTATTTCCACAGCGCCAAAACCGGCCATAAGATCGACGCCGTCGCCGCGGAACCCCGCGCATCGTTCTGCGTTATCGCGCAGGATGATGTGATGCCCGAAGAATTTACCACGGCCTACCGCAGCGTGATCGTGTTCGGTCGGGTGCGGGTGCTGGAAAATGACGAGGAAAAGCGTGCGGCGGTGGAAAAACTGGCCCTGCGCTATGCCCCCAACGTCCCGGACGGGGACCGCGAGGCCGAGATCGCCCGCTACTGGCCGTCGCTGGCGATGCTGGCCCTGACGCCTGAACAGATCACCGGCAAGGAGGGCCTTGAACTGGCGCGCCTGCGCGGCAGCGCGCAGTGACCGCGTTCTGCCCGCCCGGTGCAGCCCGGCGCCCCTGTGCGCCCTGCTTTCGCCCCGCCGCGACAAACTCTTCTGTTTCGCTCTTTCCCCAAGATCGCATATCGTGCGATTTGTCTGGAATTTCTTTGGTCCTTTCTTTGTAAAGAAAGGACGAATAGAAAAAGCAGGCTGCCCGGCGGGCAGCCTGCTTTTTTGTTTGAAGTTTGCGGCGGCATCACAGATGCAGCACGCGGTCCTTGATCTCCTGGGTGCGGCCCTGGTTCCAGAACTGGGTGCCGATGTAGCCGCAGGTACGGCGGGCTACGTTCAGCTTGTTCTGGTCGCGGTTGTGGCACTTGGGGCACTCCCAGATCAGCTTGCCGTCCTCCTCGACGATGCTGATCTCGCCGTCGTAACCGCAGACCTGGCAGTAGTCGCTCTTGGTGTTCAGTTCCGCATACATGATGTTCTCATAGATGAACTGCATGACCTTGATGACCGCTTCCAGATTGTCCTGCATGTTGGGCACTTCCACATAGCTGATCGCGCCGCCGGGGCTGAGTTTCTGGAACTCGCTCTCGAACTTCAGCTTGGTGAAGGCGTCGATCTGCTCGGTCACGTGGACGTGGTAGGAATTGGTGATATAATTCTTGTCGGTGATGCCGTCGATCACGCCGAAGCGTTTCTGCAGGCATTTGGCGAACTTGTAGGTGGTGGACTCCAGCGGCGTGCCGTACAGGCTGAAGTCGATGTCATGCTGCTGCTTCCAGGTCTGGCAGGCGTCGTTCATGTGCTGCATGACCTGCAGGGCAAAGGGCTTGGCGGCCGGGTCGGTGTGGCTCTTGCCGGTCATATACTTGCAGCACTCGTACAGGCCCGCGTAGCCCAGGCTGATGGTGGAATAACCGCCGTACAGCAGCTTGTCGATGGGCTCGCCCTTCTTCAGGCGGGCCAGCGCGCCGTACTGCCACAGGATGGGCGCGGCGTCGCTCAGGGTGCCCTTCAGGCGGTTGTGGCGGCACATCAGGGCCTTGTGGCACAGTTCCAGCCGCTCGTCGAAGATCTTCCAGAACTTGTCGAAGTCGCCGCCGCTGGACAGCGCCACGTCCACCAGGTTGATGGTCACGACGCCCTGATTGAAGCGGCCGTAATACTTGGGCTTGCCGTCGTAGTTGCCGGCATTGGCGATGTTGTCCCAGCCGTTGCCGGAGCGGTCCGGCGTCAGGAAGCTGCGGCAGCCCATGCAGGTGTACACGTCGCCGTGGCCCTCGGTCTCGCCCTTGGAGAGCTTGAACTCCCGCATCTTCTTTTCGCTGATATAGTCGGGCACCATGCGCTTGGCGGTGCACTTGGCGGCCAGCTTGGTCAGGTAGAAGTAGGGGGTGCCCTCGCGGACGTTGTCCTCCTCCAGCACATAGATCAGCTTGGGGAACGCCGGGGTGATCCAGACGCCGGCCTCGTTCTTGACGCCCTGGTAACGCTGGCGCAGCATTTCTTCAATGATGATGGCCAGGTCGGATTTCAGGCGCTGGTTGTCGCCCGCTTCGCCCAGGTACATGAACACCGTGATGAAAGGCGCCTGCCCGTTGGTGGTCATCAGGGTGACGACCTGATACTGGATGGTCTGCACGCCGCGCTTGATCTCTTCCCGCAGGCGGGCTTCCACGATCTCGGAAAGTTTTTCCTCGCCGGGGTCGATGCCCAGTTCGCGCATTTCGGCTTCCACATCGCGGCGGATCTTCTTGCGGCTCACGTCCACAAAGGGAGCCAGATGGGTCAGGCTGATGCTCTGGCCGCCGTACTGGCTGGACGCCACCTGCGCGATGATCTGGGTGGCGATGTTGCAGGCGGTGGAGAAAGAATGCGGCTTTTCGATCAGCGTGCCGCTGATGACGGTGCCGTTCTGCAGCATATCGTCCAGGTTCACCAGGTCGCAGTTGTGCATGTGCTGGGCGTAGTAGTCGGCGTCATGGAAGTGGATGATGCCTTCCTCGTGGGCCTTGACGACCTCCGGGGGCAGCAGCATACGCATGGTCAGGTCCTTGCTGACCTCGCCCGCCATATAGTCGCGCTGCACGCTGTTGACCGTGGGGTTCTTGTTGGAGTTCTCCTGCTTGACTTCCTCATTGTTGCACTCGATCAAAGCCAGGATGCGGTCGTCGGTGGTGTTGTGGGTGCGCTTGAGGTTCTGCACATAGCGGTAGGTGATATACCGGCGGGCGACCTCATAGGCGCCGGTGGCCATGATGGCGTCCTCCACAATATCCTGGATCTCTTCCACGTTCATGGCGTGGCCGCGGCCCATGCAGGCGGTCTGCACCTTGTCGGCCAGGGCGATGATCTGCTGGCTGCTCAGGCGCTGGCTTTCCGCCACGACGTTGTTGGCCTTGTTGACCGCCGCGATGATCTTGGTAATGTCAAATACGGCTTCGCTGCCGTTGCGCTTGATGATCTTCATGCTCGATTCTCCTCAATGCTGCCGCAATATATAACATAACGTATAATTGAAAAAAATAGTTCGCAACGTATTGGTTCCCTTGCGAGCACATCTATCTTACCGCGCGCCCCGCAAAAAGTCAAGGGGAGAAACCACAATATGTAGTGGTGACTTGTAAAAACGAAACAAAATGTTCTGATTTCGGCGTCACATCGCGCAAAAAACGAAGTGACGAAAATGATCCCTGTTTTTTGGTAAATTTGAGAACAAGTACACAAAACGACGGTGCAACGACTGAAAAATGACGACCCGGCCCCGCGCGGGGCTTGCGGTGCGGCCCGGGAACTGCTATACTGGGAATACCCTTTGGGGAGAAACCGCAGGCCGCCCACAAGATACAGGGGCCCTGCGCGCAAAAGGAGTCTGTACGGCATGAATTATGCTACGATCAAATACTGTGATATTGCCAACGGCGAGGGCGTGCGCACCAGCCTGTTCGTTTCGGGCTGCCGGCGGCGCTGCCCCAACTGCTTCAACGCGGTGGCGTGGGATTTCGACTATGGGGAGCCTTTCACCAGGGAAGTGCGCAACAAGATCCTGGAAAGCCTGGCCCCGGATTACATCAACGGCCTGTCGCTGCTGGGCGGCGAACCGTTGGAACCGGAAAACCAGCGGGCGCTGCTGCCTTTCCTGAAAAACGTGAAGGTGCTGTACCCGCACAAGACGGTCTGGTGCTACACCGGCAACAGCTATGAGCGGGACGTTCTGCAGCCCGGCCCCGGCCGCTGTGAAGTGACCGACGAACTGCTGCAATACATCGACGTGCTGGTGGACGGCGACTTTGTGCAGGCCAAGTATGATATCAGCCTGCGGTTCCGCGGGTCGAGCAATCAGCGCATCATCGACCTGAACCGGAGCCGCGCGGCCGGGCATACGGTGCTCTGGCAGGACGACCCCATCTTCGCGGACCACAAGATGTAAGCCCCGGCCAGGGCAGGCTGGCGCAGGGCGCGCCTTTTTATAAGAATGTGTGCGGGACCGCGGCAGGGCGGCATGGCGAATGGCCGTGCCGCCCTGGCTTTTCTTTGCCGGGGCGGCGCCCTGCCCAAAGCCCGGCGGCGGAGCGGAAAGAGAGGAACGACCTATGAGGATCTTACTGATCGAGGACGATGCAGAGATCAGAACGATGGTGCAGGATTATCTGTCCGGCGATTTTACCATCTGTTCTTTCAGCGACGGGGGCAGCGCCGTGCGGCAGATCCAAAACTACAATGCGTATTCGCTGGCGCTCATAGACCTTATGCTGCCGGATATGAGCGGCATGGAGATCATCAAGACCATCCGGCAGACCAGCACGATCCCCATTATCATCATCACCGCCAAAGACAGCGATACCGATAAATCGCTGGGCCTGAATCTGGGGGCCGATGATTATGTGGTAAAGCCGTTTTCCCTGATCGAACTGGCGGCAAGGATCAAGGCGAACATCCGGCGCGCCGGGACTTATCAGGCCGTGCCGGGCGGCGCGGGCGTCAGGATCCGGGATCTGGAGATCGACCCGGCGGCCCACACCGTCAGCCGGCAGGGGCGGCAGATCGACCTGACGCGCACCGAATTTGAGATCCTGTATCTGCTGGCGTCCCATCCGGGGCAGGCGTTTTCCAAAGAGCGGCTGTATGAACAGATCTGGAAGGAACCGTATTTCGGCAACGAAAACGTGTTGAATACGCACATCAACCGGCTGCGCCTGAAACTGAAAAAAGGCGAACAGGACACGACGCCCTATATCAAGACCCTGTGGGGGATCGGCTATAAGATGGAGGAAGCGTAAATGTGGATCGTGTTTGCCGTGCTTTCGGCGGCGCTGCTGGCGTTATTGGCCTGGCAGCGGGCGCAGTACAGGAAATTGCAGCGGGAGATCGACTACATCAGCGGGCGGCTGGGGGCGCTTTCCATCGCGGCCGAAAACGGCTTTGTCCTGCTGCCCACGGACCATGCCTGCATCCGCAGACTGGGGGCTGCCCTCAACACATTGTTGCAGGACTTCTATGAAAAGAAGGCGGATTTTGAGCAGGCGCAAAAGGCCATGGCGCAGGTCCTCACCAATATCTCGCACGACATCCGCACCCCGCTTACGGTGCTGAAAGGCAACAGCGAGATGCTGGCCGCCAGGGTGGAAGCCCTGCCGGTGCCGGAGGATGTTCACGGGATGGCGGCCAAAATCGACCGCAAGGCGGACGATCTGATCGCAACGATCAACGACTATTTTACGATGTCGAAGATCGCTTCCGGCGATCTGCCCCTGCAACTGAAAAAGGAGAACATCGCCGGGCTGTGCCGCGATACCATCCTGGAATATTACGACCTGCTGGAAAAAGAACAGTTTGCGGTCGATATCCAGATACCGCAGGCCCCGGTCTATGCCGATACGGACCGGGACGCCCTGCAACGCATTTTGAAAAACCTCATCGACAACGCGGTCCACCATGGGGGCGAGGGCCGGTATATCGCCCTGCGCCTTACGGCGGACAAGGGGGCCTGTATTATCGAAGTGGAGGATCACGGGAAAGGCATGTCGCCCCAGCAGCAAAAGCAGATCTTCACAAGGAACTACACGACGGCCCCGGGAGCGTCCGGGAACGGGCTGGGGCTGGCGATCGCCAAGAAGCTGGCCGAACAGACAGGCGCGGAACTGCGGGTGCGCAGCGTGCAGAATGAGGGAACGGTTTTTGCGGTCGTTTTGAAACGTTAGAAAACCGTTAGATTTCCGGCAGGGAAAAGAAAAGTCTGTTGTATATACTGTTATCCGAAAGGAGGCAGGCAAAATGGAATATATCATGGAAACGCACGATCTGCTCAAATCCTATAAGGGCAAAACCGTCGTGAACGCCGTGAACATCCATGTAAAGAAGGGCGAGATCTATGGTTTTGTCGGGCCAAACGGCGCGGGCAAAAGCACCGTGATGAAGATGATCTTGAACCTGATCCAGCCGGATGGCGGGGAAGTCCGTCTTTTTGGCGAAAAAGTTACCGACCACAGCTATGAAAGTTTCAAAAGGGTGGGTTCTATCATTGAAAACCCGTACTTTTATGACAAAATGACGGCGCGCCAAAATTTGGAACTGCATTGTGAATACATGGGGTTCCCAAACAAAAACCGGATAGATGAAGTTTTACAGATGGTGGATTTGCAGAACGTGGAGGGGAAGCAGATCTGCCATTATTCATTGGGCATGAAGCAGCGGCTGGCGATCGCAAGGGCGATTTTGGCAAGGCCGGAATTTCTGATTCTGGACGAACCGATCAATGCGCTGGACCCCGAAGGCATCCGTGAAATGCGGAACCTGTTCCGGCGGCTGAATCAGGAAGCGGGAACGACGATTTTCATATCCAGCCACATCCTGTCCGAAGTGGACCTGATAGCGGATCGCATCGGGATCATTCAGCACGGGAAACTGCTGACGGAACTGTCCATTGAGGAGATCCATAAGCACCAAACCGAGTATATCAGTTTGCAGGTCGATGATGTGGCCCGCGCGGCGACTGTGCTGGAACGCATGGGCATTACAAACTTTACGGTACTGGATAAAGCGTTCCTCCGCATTTACGGCACGGATATTGCGGGCAAAGACCTGTCGAAAGCCCTTGTTGAAAATGGCGTGGGGCTGGAGAGTCTGGGCCGCAAACAGGATACGCTGGAGGATTATTTCTTCCAGCTTACAGAGGAGGGCAGATAACATGGCGCACCTGATCAGACTGGAATTGAAAAAGTTTGGGATCGCGCGGAATGTCATTTTCACGTTTGCTGCGATCCTTTTCAGTATCCTTTTTTATTACGGTGTCCCTGTGGGACAGCGTGACCGACCCGGAACAGACCAAAGACACGTTTGAAAGTACCTATCTTGTCATCGGCCTGCTGATGGACTTTATTTTTCTTGTGTATGCGTCGGTTTTGACGGCGCGGCTGGTCATTGGGGAATATAACCAGCGAACGATCACGATCATGTTCGCCTACCCTTTGAACCGTATGGAATTGATCGCCGGTAAGCTGATCATCATTATGGTGTACACTGCGGTTTCCATGGCGGTCGGCTATATCTGCTGCAGCGGCTATATCATCTTTGCAGATCGTTTTTTTGATATGCTGGAAGGGTCGTTCCAGCCCTCCATGCTTCAGACGTGGATACCTATGGCGGTCACCACGGTGGTCGTATGTACGGTGCTTTCGCTCTGGCCGTTCATCATTGGCATGGTCCGAAAATCGGTCCCGGCGACCATCGTCACTTCTTTGATCGTGATCGTGTTCCGGCAGGTCATCATCACCAAAAACCCGACGAATCAGGAATCCCTGTTGCAGGTCCTTTTGGTCGTTGCCGTTACTGCCGTGTTCACGGTGCTTGTTTTCAAAAAGAAGGTGCCGGAACTCTATTGATCCGATCCCGCCGGGCAGCGGCAAAAGAAAAAACGCCGCGCCCCGGCACTTTCTGTACCGGGAAAACGGCGGGCCTGCACAAAGGCCGAACGGCGGCGTGTCTTTTGCGCTCTTTGAGCGAGGGCGTTCACAGCGCGGCGATGCGGGCGGCGGTCTGTTCCGGCGTCCGGCCCAAAACACAAAAACAGAAAAACAGGCTCCCGGCCGCACCGGGAGCCTGTTTGCATTGATGGAAAAAATTACAGGTGGAAATAACGCTTGGCGTTGTAGTAGCTGATGCCTTCCACGATCTTCTTCAGCGACTTTTCGTCGTTGGGGTATTGGCCGTTCTCCACCCAGTTGCCGATCAGGTTGCACATCAGGCGGCGGAACAGTTCGTGGCGGGTGTAGCTCAGGAAGCTGCGGCTGTCGGTCAGCATGCCGATGAAGTTGCCCAGCAGGCCCAGGCGCGCCAGCGTTTTCATCTGCTGGTACATGCCGTCGTCGGTATCGCAGAACCACCAGGCGGAACCCAGTTGGATCTTGCCGGGCACCTCGTCGTCCTGGAACGCGCCCATCAGGGTGCCCAGCATATCAAAGTCGGAGGGGTTCAGGCTGTACAGGATGACCTTGGGGCATTCGCCGGTGGCGGTCAGGTCGCTCAGCAGGCTGCTGATGGTGGCGCTGCAGTCGGTCACGGCGATCATGTCAAAGCCGGTATCGGGGCCGAGCTTTTTGTACATCGGGTCGTTGACGTTGCGCAGGCAGCTGTAGTGGATCTGCATGACCACATCGTACTTTTTGTACAGGCGGCCCAGCGCCAGCAGCAGGTAGGTGGTGTAGGCGTCGCCCTCGGCCTGGGTCAGCGGTTCGCCGGCCATGGCTTTCTTGAAGGCGGCGGTAGCCTTGTCGGCGTCGGTGGCCACATAGGGCACGTAGTCCAGGCCGTGGTCGGCGGCGCGGCAGCCCATCTGCACAAAGAACTGCAGGCGTTCGTCCAGGGCTTTCACCACGCAGTTGACGCAGGCGAACTTGCGGCCCACCACGTCCTCCAGCTTGTGGATGTAGTCGGCAAAGCCGGGCTTGCGGATGTTCAGCGCCTTGTCAGGCCGGAAGGACGGGGCCACCGTGACCTGAATGGTGGGGTCCTCCTGGATCTTCTTGTGCCATTCCAGCGAGTCGATGGGGTCGTCGGTGGTGCCCACCATCGCCACGTTGCTCTGCGCCAGCAGGCCGCGGACCGTCAGGCTGGGGTCGTTCTGCAGCTTTTCGTTGCACAGGTCCCAGACCTGCTGCGCGGTCTCGCCGTTGAGCACGCCCTCATAGCCGAAGTATTTTTTCAGTTCCAGGTGGCACCAGGTGTACATGGGGTTGCCGATGGCCATTTCCAGTGCTTCGGCAAATTTCTGGAAGCGTTCGCGGTCAGGCTTGTCGCCGGTGATGTATTCCTCCGGCACGCCGTTGGAGCGCATCACGCGCCATTTGTAGTGGTCGCCGAAGTAGTAGTCCGAACCGTCGGCCAACACCTGATGGCCGCCCAGCCAGACCTGGGCGATGTTCTCAAAGCGGCGGTCCTCATAGATCTCCTGCGGGGGGATGTGGCAGTGGTAGTCCACGATGGGCAGCTTGGCCGAATAATCGTGGTACAGGTGCTGGGCGGTAGGGGTCTCCAGCAAAAAGTTTTTGTCCATAAAGGCTTTCATGTACAAACGCTCCTTTTTATATAGGTCAACGTCACGGCGGAATGGCTGCGCCCCGCGGCGCACAGCGCAAAGTTTGCGCGGTATGGGCGGGTCAAAAGCGCATACTCTGCTACTATTATACATAATCCGGCCCGGCGCAACAAGCCGTAAACGGCGGGCAAAAATAGAAAAAATAACCAAAAAATGGGGCCGTCTGTTGTACAAGATGTGGAAACGAAAAAATATGGCCCCCGGAGCGCAAGATATGTTCCTTTGTGTGGGAAACTGCCTTGACGGACCCTGACCGTAATTTTACAATGTTGAATATATGGCAACCACATGGCGCGCCGTGTGACGTGATAGAGTGAAAAAGGAGAAACGCTTATGGAAACTTTGAATTATGAAGTGCTGAAAAAATCCGGCTACGACGGGTATATCCTGAAGGACGCGCCGGAAAAGGTCCTTCAGTTCGGCGAGGGAAATTTCCTGCGCGCGTTCGTGGATTACTGGTTCGACCTGGCCAACGAGAAAGCGGGCTGGAACGGCAAGTGCGTGCTGGTGCAGCCCATCGCCCCCGGCCTTGCCAAGATGATCAACGAACAGGACGGCCTGTACACGCTCTATCTGCGCGGCAGCGAGAACGGCCGCAAGGTGGATGACAAGCGCGTGATCTCCAGCGTGTCCCGCTGCCTGAACCCCTATGAGAAGGACGACTACGAGAAGATGATGGCCGTCGCCGCTAGCGAAGATCTGGAGATCATCGTTTCCAACACCACCGAGGCGGGCATCGTCTACGACCCCGCCTGCCGGAAGGACGACTGCCCGCCGTCCAGCTTCCCCGCCAAGCTGACCCAGGTGCTTTACCACCGCTACCAGGCGGGCCGCAAGGGCATCCTGATGCTGGCCTGCGAACTGATCGATGACAACGGCAAGCAGCTTCTGCGGTGCGTCAACCAGTACATCGACCAGTGGGAACTGGGCGATGGCTTCAAAAAGTACGTCAATGAGGAATGTACCTTCTGCGGCTCTCTGGTGGACCGCATCGTGCCCGGCCGCATCCGCGACCCGCAGGAAGTGGCCGAACTGGAAGCGAAGAACGGCTACGCCGACCCGCTGACCGACGTGGGCGAGGTGTTCGGCGTCTGGGTCATCGAGGGCGACCCCAAACTCAACGATGTGTTACCCTTCCGCAAGGCCGGGCTGGAAGCCAACGTCTTTGTCACCCCCGACATGAGCCCCTACAAAAAGCGCAAGGTCCGCATCCTGAACGGCGCGCACACCGGCTTTGTGCTGGGCGCCTACCTGGCCGGGTTCGACATCGTGCGCGACTGCATGCATGACGATACCATCCTGCGCTACATGAACAAGATGCTGCTGGACGAGGTCGTGCCCATCCTGCCCCTGGATCAGGAGGACTGCCGCCGGTTCGCCGCCGCCGTGCAGGACCGCTTCAACAACCCCTTCGTCAACCATGAGCTGATGAGCATTTCGCTGAACTCCACCTCCAAGTGGCGTGCGCGCAATATGCCGTCCTTCCTGGAATATGTGGAGAAGAACGGCGCCCTGCCCGCCTGCCTGACCATGAGCTTTGCCGCCTACATCGCGTTCTACAGCAACGATGTGCAGGAACTCACCGACGCCGGGCTGGTCTGCAAGCGCGCCAAGGGCAACACCTACACCGTCAGCGATGACCGCTGGGTGCTGGAGTTCTACAACGAGCACAAGAACGACGCGGTCCCCGCGCTGGTCCACGCCGTCATGACCAACGAACAGATGTGGGGCCGGGATCTGACCCGGGTGCCTGGCTTTGAGGAAGCCACCGTCAAAAACCTGACGATGATCCGCGAACAGGGCGCGCTGGCTGCCTATGCTTCCTGCCTGTAAGGCCAAACCCCATCCGGGGCCGGGGGACGCCCTCCGGCCTCTTTTTCAACCTGTGTAACCGCAAAGGAGAATACCCCCATGCCGCTTGCCATCAAGATCCATCCGCAGGACAACGTCGTCGTTGCGCTGCATCCCATCGCCAAGGGGACCGCCGTGCCGGTGGACGGCGCGGCCGTCACCGCCGTGGAGGACATCCCCCAGGGCCACAAGATGGCCATTGCCCCGATCAGGAAAGGGGAGAACGTCGTCAAGTACGGGTTCCCCATCGGCCACGCTACGTCGGACGCCGTGCCCGGTACCTGGATGCACACCCATAACGTGCACACCAACCTTTCGGGCGAGATCGAGTACAGCTACCACCCCCAGGTGCGCCCGCTGGCCCCGGTGCAGCCCGAAACATTCCAGGGCTACCGCCGCAAAGACGGCCGCGCCGCCATCCGCAACGAGATCTGGATCATCCCCACGGTGGGCTGCGTCAATGACTGCGCCAAGGCCCTGGTGCGGGACAATCAGGATCTGGTGACGGGTTCCATCGACGGACTGTACACTTTCCCCCATCCTTTCGGCTGCTCCCAGACCGGTCATGACCACGCCCAGACCCGCAAGCTGCTGGCCGCGCTGGCGCGGCACCCCAACGCGGGCGCGGTGCTGGTGCTCAGCCTGGGGTGCGAAAACCTGACCCACGACCAGTTTTTGGCCGAACTGGGCGAATATGACCCCGACCGCGTCAAGTTCCTGACCTGCCAGGACGTGGAGGACGAACTGGCCGCCGGGCGCGCGATCCTGAAAGAGCTGGCCGCCTACGCCGGGCAGTTCCGGCGCGAGCCCATCCCCGCCAGCGAGCTGGTGGTGGGCATGAAGTGCGGCGGGTCCGACGGGCTTTCCGGCATTACCGCCAACCCCACCATCGGCCGTTTCAGCGATATGCTCTGCGCCCGGGGCGGTTCCACCGTGCTGACCGAAGTGCCCGAAATGTTCGGCGCCGAGGGCTTCCTGATGGACCGCTGCCAGAACGAGGAAGTGTTCGGCAAGGCCGTCCGGATGATCAACGGCTTCAAGGAATACTTTATCAGCCATAACGAGGTAGTCTACGATAACCCCAGCCCCGGCAACAAACAGGGCGGCATCACTACGCTGGAGGACAAGTCCTGCGGCTGCGTCCAGAAGGGCGGCAGCGCGCCCATCATGGACGTGATCGGCTACGGCGACCCGGTGGTGACGAAAGGGCTGAATATGCTCTACGGCCCCGGCAACGATCTGGTCTCGGCCACGGCGCTGACGGCGGCGGGCGCCCACCTGATCCTGTTCTCCACCGGCCGCGGCACGCCTTTCGGCGCGCCCGCGCCCACGCTGAAGATCGCCACCAACACCCAACTGGCGGAAAAGAAGAAGAACTGGATCGACTTCAACGCCGGGGTGGTGGCCGACGGCGCGCGCACGCTGGACGAGGCGGGCGCCGACCTGTATGCGCTGGTGCTGGAAGTGGCCAGCGGCAAGCAGACCTGCGCCGAGCGCAAGGGCTTCCGCGAAATTTCCATCTTCAAGGACGGCGTGGTGCTGTAAAACGCGCGCCCCCTGCGATACAAAAAAGCCCCGGCGGCTGCCATACGGCAGCCGCCGGGGTGTTGTTTTGTTAGCTTTAGCGCAAAGACAACCCCCGGCTCTGCCGGGGAGTGTAAA
>SAMEA3387515__coassemble_2378_pt1 | contig 16290 bp, 16 predicted proteins | sample SAMEA3387515__metabat2_high_PE_016 | metagenome-assembled genome bin SAMEA3387515 (sample SAMEA3387515) | Felis catus | biome: Faeces | place: United Kingdom | collected 2012
GCCCTTTCTCTCGCGCTGGCCGCTTTGCTGCTGGCGGGCTGCACCGCCGCCCCCGCCGCCAGCGGGGACGCCGCCGCAAGCGCCGACCCCGCCCCCTCCCCTGCCGCTGCCGAAAGCAGCGAAGCCACCGCAGCGCCCGCCGCGACGGCCAGCACTGAACCGCTGCGCCTGCTACAACAGGGGGATGAAAAGCAGTATTACCTCATCGAACCAGCCAACGCCGACAAGACACTGGAACGGTTTCGTATCGTCGATTTGACGACGGGCGAAAACACGATCCCCTGCGATGTAGAAGGCTGCACCCACGATAATGAGGACTGCCCGGCCGTCTGGTCCCGCGAAACCTGGGATTTTGGTGTTTCGGCTTGGGTACTGGACGAAGATACGCTGCTGATCATTTCCAACGCTTCCGACCCCTACAAGACTGTATTTTATCTTGCCGATCGAAACTGCCAGAATCTCACCCCCATTGCCACCACAGAAGAAGCTGTGATAGGGTTAGCTCAGAAATGCACGGACGGGACTTCGCTGTATTTCCTCATGTCAATAGAAGGCGGCCCATATAAGATCTGCCGCCTTTCCTTTGCCGACGGTTCCCTGACTGTTCTGTGGGAGGGAACGGAATATCCCGTTCCGGGTGTGATCGGGCGCAATTATGTGCTGAAAACCTCTGACCTCACCGACCCCGCCCCCACAAGCGACCCGGACACTGGGATCATGCCCCTGCCCACTGGCACCGTCACCCACAGCCTGCTGAATGTGGATACCGGCGAAATACGCGAACTGTACACCTATTCTTCGGACGAGTGGAACCTGAAGAATCTGGACGCCTACCTGGTGGACGGGCAGTATTACCAGATCGACCGCGCCGCGGGAACCCTCTGCACCCTGGACCCTGATACCGGCGAGCGCCGCCTGATCACCGACGGGCTCCCCACCGCCAGCATGGATGACTACAACCTCGACTATCAGATCAAAGCTAATTTGAACGGCTGGCTGGTGTTTTATGGCCTGCCCGTGATCGTCAACGTGGAGACCGGCGAAGTGCGCCAGCGGATCGACCTGCCGGAAAACTACTGGAACGGTTACGGTCACCAGCCCGGTATCTATTTGCAGTTGAAAGACCGCCTGCTGGTGGACTGTCGGTACGAACCCTATACCCGCACCGACATGGGCTCCAATGGCACACCGGTTTATACAGAAACCCATCACGTGTATCTGGGCCTGATCTCCATAGAAGATTTCCTCAACGGTGTGCCCAACTACACCGAAGTTTGCCAACGCCCTGACTGATTTACACAAAGGAGGCTATGCCATGAAACGAGCCTTTTCTCTTGCACTGGCCGCTTTGCTGCTGGCGGGCTGCACCGCCGCCCCCGCCGCCAGCAGTGACGCCGCCACAAGCGCCGGACCTGCCCCCTCCCCTGCCGCTGAAAGCACCGAAGCCACCGCGACGGCCAGCACCGAACCGCTGCGCAAAATGCAGAACGGGGACGAAGCGCAGTATTACGCCCAGCAAGATACCCCCAGCGGCCTGCTTGTGTACCATGTGGTAGACCTGACAACGGGCGAAAACACGATCCCCTGCGACGTGGAAGGCTGTACCCATGACACCGCAGACTGCCCCGCCGTGACGGACGAACTGCCCTCCGCCCAGCCGCTGGTCCTGGACGAGGACACCGTGGTCATATTCTCCTGGGCGGGGGAAGTGTCGAATATCACCCTTGCCGACCGCCAATGCCATGACCGCCGCCTTCTTGCTTCTATTCCGGGGACTCATCTGGAACTGAACAACGGCGTTTTTACCGACGGGCAGGCGTTGTATGTTTCCGGCCGGGAAAGCAGCGGCGTGTCTTTTTACCGCATCCAGCTTGCCGACGGCCGCGTGGATAAACTGGGCCAGAACCAGCCCGCCGCCTATTTGGTGGGGACCATGGACCGGGAACTGGTATATTGCTACACAGCCCCCTCTTCTTCCACCGGGGAGTCAGCCGCCTACGGCCTGTCTGCCGGGGCGACCGTTCACAACCTGCTGAATGTGGACACCGGCGAGGTGCGCGAACTGTACACCTATTCTTCGGACGACAACGCTGTGAACTATGGTGATGCCGCGGTGATAGACGGGCAGTATTATCTGCCGGACCGCACTGCCGGGACCCTCAGCACGTTGGACCCCGCCACCGGCGAAAGCCGCCTGATCACCGACCAGCTCCCGATCGTGGAACCGGACACCTATGCAAACTACAGGCCGCAAGCCGTGCTGGACGGCTGGATGGTGTTCTATGACCTGCCCGTCATCGTCAACGTGGACACCGGCGAAGTACGCCAACGCGCCGAACTGCCGGAAACCTACTGGAACGGCCGCGGTCACCAGCCGTCCACCTTCTTGCAGTTGAAAGACCGCCTGCTGGTGGACTGCCGGTACGAACCCTATACCCGCACCGATCCCGGTACGGACGGCACCCCCGTTTGTACGGAAACCGAACGCATGTATCTGGGCCTGATCTCCATAGAAGATTTCCTCAACGGCGTGCCCAACTACACTGAAGTTTGTGAAGGGCCCTACTGATTTTTGTTCAACACAAAGGAGTTTGGTATGAAACGAGCCTTTTCTCTTGCGCTGGCCGCTTTGCTGCTGGCAGGCTGCACCGCCGCCCCCGCCGCCAGCAGTGACGCCGCCGCAAGCGCCGAACCCGCCCCCTCCCCCGCTGCTGCCGAAAGCACCGAAGCCGCCGAAGCGCCCGCCGCCACCGGCGAAGCATTACGGCCGCTGCTGTGCGGCGACAAAGCGCAGTATTATATGACAGAATCAGTTTCCGAAGGTCGAATGCGTTATGTAGTGGCAGACCTGGCGAACCACACGACCGGCGTTCCCTGTGACATAGAAGGCTGTACCCACGACAATGAAAACTGCCCCGCCACTTTCACCAGCGGTGAGTGCGGCACGGCCTTCGTTCTGGACGAAGATACACTGGTTGCTTTCACCAACGATTTAACTTCCACGTCCTGCGAGGGCAGTATAACCCTGATGGACCGCAACTGCCAGAACCGTCGGGTACTTACCGCCAGTCCCGAAACCGCCTTTTTCGTCATGAAAGATGACTACCCGCCTTACACAGACGGACAGTATCTTTACTGCTTCGGCTACCACGGCGACCTTTCCGGCACGCCTGCCCTTTTCCGTATCGACATAGCGACCGGCGCCATGACCGACCTGATGGCAGATGCCCCCCTGCCGACGGCCATGTTTGTCGGTACCTTGGAACATAGTTTCGTTTTCACGGATTCCGACCTCGTCTATGCAGAAAGCACGGGCGACCCGGCCGCAGACGCCAAAAATCTGCCCACGGGCACCATCACCCACAGCCTGCTGGATATTGATACCGGCGAGGTGCGCGAGCTGTACACCTATACTTCGGATGAATGGAACCTTGCCAGTCTGGACGCTTATGTGGTAGACGGACAGTATTACCAAATCGACCGCGCTGCCGGGACCCTCTGCACGCTGGACCCCGCCACCGGCGAAAGCCGCCAGATCACCGACCAGCTGCCGGCCGCTGACCCGAATATCGCCACCACCGATTACGACATCACGGCCAATGTAAACGGCTGGCTTGTATTCAGCGGCCTGCCCGTTATCGTGAATACGGACACCGGCGAAGTGCGCCAGCGCGCCGAACTGCCGGAAAACCACTGGAACGGTTCCGGGCAACAGCCCCGCATCTACCTGAACCTGGGCGATACGCTGCTGGTAGACTGCCGGTGGGAACCCTACACCGGGACCAATATGGGGCCTGACGGCACGCCCTTCACGGCAAACAGCTATCATATCTATCTGGGCCTTATCTCCGCCGACGATTATCTCAACGGCGTGCCCAACTACACCGAAGTAGGCGAATACACCGCATAACACACAACAATAAACAGGCAAGGCCGCCCCGGCAGGGGCGGCCTTGCCTGTTGTTTACAGCGATACGGCGTCAGGCGTTTTCAAAATGCTGCGCCACTTTTTTCAGATCTTCGATGATGGGCAGATGCTGCGGGCAGACGCCCTCGCACTGGCCGCAGGCGATGCACGCACTGGCCTTGCCGAACTCTTTCGTCAGGTTGTCATAGTATTCCCGCTGGGGCGTCCAGTCCTTGCCGGGGAGTTCCTGCAGGTCGGCGTTATACAGCGAGAAATAGCGCGGGATGGCAATGTGCATGGGGCAGCCCTCGGTGCAGTAGGAACAGCCCGTGCAGGGCACCGCGATCCCGGCGTTGATGATGGACACCGCGCGCTGCACGCAGGCTTCTTCTTCGGCGTCCAGCGGGCGGAAGTCCTGCATGTACCCGGTGTTGTCCAGAAGCTGCTGCATATCGCTCATGCCGGAAAGCACCATCTTCACGTTGGGCTTGCTGGCCGCAAAGCGGATGGCCCAGGACGGCACCGAGGCCCCCGGCGTATGGACCTTGAACATTTCTTCCACCGCCTGGGGGACCTTAGCCAGCGTGCCGCCCTTGACCGGCTCCATAACAATGACCGGCTTGCCGTGCTTTTCGGCCACTTCATAACATTTGCGGGACTGCACGCCCTCGCTGTCCCAGTCCAGATAATTGAGCTGGAGCTGCACGAACTCCACTTCCGGGTGTTCGGTCAGGATGCGGTCCAGCAGGTCCGCATGGTCGTGGAAAGAAAAGCCGATATGCTTGACCAGCCCCTCGGCTTTCTTCTGCTGCAACCAGGTGAAGCAGTCCAGCTTCTTGTAAATTTCGTAGTGCTCGGCGCCCATGTCATGCAGCAGGTAATAATCAAAGTAGCCCGCGCCGGTCTTTTCCAACTGGGTGTTGAAGATCTTGTCCCGGTCCTCCAGCGTATGGATAAAGCCCGCGTGCAGCTTGTCCGCCAGCGTAAAGGATCCGCGCGGGTGGCGGCTGGTCAGGCAGGTCTTGACCGCGTCCTCGCTCTTGAAAGCGCAGTACATCCACGCCGTGTCAAAGTAGGTGAAGCCCCGTTCCAGGAAGGTATCCACCATCTGTTTGGTTTGCTCTATGTCGATGCTGCCCGCGTCGTTGGGGTCGGTCAGCGGCAGCCGCATCAGGCCGAACCCCAGTTTTTTGGCGTTATTGAAAAGTTCCATCGTACTCAAACCCCCGTTTTTCGGCACAAAGGCCGTATTTTCCTGTATTATACATCTTAAAGCATACTTAAAGTCAAGAGTGCGCCCCGCTGTTTCTGTTTTTTTACTGTACTTTTTTCCAAAATCGTGTATAATAGAGATTGCGTATGCAATTTACTACTATACACAGGAGAACCCCATGAAAAAGAAAGTATTGTTCCGCTCCACCGCCTGCGTGCTGGCTGTGAGCCTGACCGCCGCCCTGGCCGGCTGCGGCAGCACCGCCGAAAGCGAATCCACGGCCGAGACCGCCACCCCCGAAACTTCCTCCACCCCGGAGACCGCCGTGGATGAGTCCGCCTATGATTATCTGGCGGATTTCAGCTACTCCGACGGCTTTGACGAAAACGGCTATCTGAAAGGCGTGACCGCCGCCGACTACGTCACCCTGCCGGACGATTACGCTGCCATCACCATTGACGCGGCGCTGGGCGAAGTCGATGACGCGGACGTGACCGACTTCATCAACTCCAACATTCTGAACAACTTTGCCACCGAGAATCAGGTCACCGACCGCGCTGCGGCCGACGGCGACACGGTGAACATCGACTATGTGGGCACCATCGACGGCGTGGCCTTCGACGGCGGCGACACCCAGGGCCAGGGCACCAATCTGGTGCTGGGCAGCCATTCCTACATCGACGACTTTGAGGAACAGATCGTCGGCCATACCCCCGGCGAGACCTTTGATGTGAACGTCACCTTCCCCGAAGATTACGGCAACGCCGATGTGGCCGGCAAGGACGCCGTGTTCAGTACCACGCTGAACTACATCAGCGAGACCGTTCTGCCCGAAATGACCGACGAATGGGTGCAGGAAAACCTGACCGAAGCCATGGGCTTTGCCAACGCGGCTGACGTGACCGCCTTTGCCAGCAATCAGGTCTCCCTTTCCAACCAGTCCAGCGCCGTGTTCTCGGCCCTGTACAACAAAGCCACCTTTGCCGAGGAGATGCCCCAGTCCGTGCTGGATTACTACCGTGACGTGCTGCTGTTCGGCGTGCGCAACTACGCGGTGAACTACGGCGTGACCATGACCGACATCGTAAGTTCCGGCCTACTGGGCACCGCTTACGACACCGTGGAGGACTTCATCACGGACGCTGCGGGCGCCATCGAAGCCCAGGCACAGCAGGCGCTGCTGCTGCAGGCCGTGGCTGAGAAGCAGGGCATGAAGTGCGACGCCGCCATGATGGACGCCAACTTCACCAAGCAGTTCGCCATTGCGGACCCGTCCGCCCTGTTCCAGGTCTACGGCGAGAACTACGTCCACTCCCAGCTTTTGGACGCGATGGTGCTGCAGAATCTGGTCGATAACGTGCAGTACGAATAACCGCTTTCCCCTGCCCTTTCCCGGCGCACCCGCTGCGCCGGGATTTTTCTTTTGCTTTTTTGTTTTCGGCCCTTGACAACCGCCCGGAAAGGGTGTATATTGTAGCCACAGTAGTTAGAAGTTTATCTAATCATTTACTCATGGAAAGGAGGTACTACCATGCCGGACGCATTCAAGGCCCTGGCCGACCCTACCCGGCGCCGTATTCTGGAGCTTCTGGCGCAGGGGGAATTGACTGCCGGGGAGATCGCCGCCCACTTTGACATGACCAAGCCATCCGTCAGCCACCATTTGAACATACTGAAAGGGGCGGGCCTCATCAGCGATGAACGCCGCGGCCAGAATATCATCTACAGCATCAATCTCACGCTTTTTCAGGAACTGGTCAAGTGGTTCTATGACGCAAAACTCATAAAGGGGGAAAACGATGATGAAAAATAAAAAACTTCTGATCCTGCTGGGGGTGCTGTGCCTGATCAACTTTGCAGGGCACCTGTTCGTTTACCCCTCTTTGCCGGATACCGTCCCCACCCACTGGGGTTTTGACGGCCAGCCCGACGGCTGGGGCTCCAAGAGCAGCATCCTGTTCCTGGCGGCGCTGCCCTTCCTCATGCTGCTGTTGATCGGCGCGCTGCCCAAGCTGGACCCCAAGGGCAGCAACTTCCAGCGGTTCCAGCCGGTGTACCGCATTTTCCTGGTCCTACTCACGCTGTTTATGTGCGGGGTGTCCTGGCTGACGGAAATGACGGTCTTTGGCCTGATGCCCTTCGGCGGTGAGAGCGGCGTCAACCTCCTGATCGTGGGCGGTCTGGGGCTGTTCTTCCTGATCGTGGGCAACTATATGCCGCGCATCAAGCAGAACTATACCTTCGGTTGCCGCACGCCCTGGGCGCTGAACGATGAACACAACTGGGAACGCACCCAGCGCATGGGCGGCATCGTGTTCGTCATTATGGGCATCGCGCTGCTGGTCGCCGCGCTGTTCTCCACCCTGCTGGGCGAAACGCTGACGCTGATCCTGCTGGTGGGTTCGATCCTGGGCGGCATACTCTGGATCTTCGTATATTCGTATCTGGTCTACCTTGGCAAAATGAAATAAGCGGACAAAAAGCGGGCCGCCCCTTATCGGGGCGGCCCGCTTTGCCGTGTTGCAGCGTTCAGACCGCGCTTTCCCCCAGCACGCCGGCGATGAATCCCGGCACGTCCTGCGGGTCGATGCCCATAGTGTAGGCGACCTCGCTGTGCAGGATGTTCTGGGCTTCCCGCAGCGCGCCGTCCTCGTAGCTGGAAAGCTGCTTGCCCAGCGCATGGCGGTGGCGGCGCTCGGCATACAGGTCCCGGATCATCCGCAGCAGCGCGTGGCGGTCGCCGCTTTGCAGCGTGCGGCGGTAACTTTCTTTGCGCACGTCGGGGTCACTTTCGTGTTCCGGCGCAGGCTCATGCAGCAGTTCTAGAATTTCTTCCCGGCTGGGCAGGGCGCGCATACGGTCCACCAACACCTGACTGCCGCACGGCACGCAGATCTTCATGCTGCTGTCGTACACCGGCTTCAGGATGTAACATTCGCACGGGCGGCCCGCCAGCGTAACGCTCTTTTTCTCTGCGATCGTACACACACCACTGGTCCCGTAACTGACGGCATCCCCTACCTGAAACATGAGGCTTCCTCCTTTTTGTTTTCTCCTGTTTTGGCATATTTTTCCTTTCCTTTATAGTATAGTCCTTTTTTTCAAAAAATGTCATGGGCTTTTTTCACAAAAATAGCGGTAAAACGCCAGCATTCGCTGCGCCTTGCGGGAGCGCCCCGCTTTGGGGCGAACGCGCCCCAACAAAACAGCCCCCGCCCGGATGCCGGAACGGCATCGCAGGCAGGGGCCTGTGTCTGGTATTCTATGCGGCGCGCCCGTTTACAGGCTGGAATAGCCGAAGCTGTTCACCAGCGCGTCGATCCGCTGCCCGGCCTTGCACCACGGGCAGTCATGGGCGTCGTGGCTCTCATACCCCGGCAGGTCGTTGGGGTCAAAAATGCTGGTGATGGGGAAGCCTGCGCACTCCTTCCGGGTGGCGAAAAGCGCCGCCACCCCCACCGGGATGCCGCCATAGTAGTTGATGGCTTCGACCGCGCTTTCGGCCGTATAGCCGGTGGTGACCGACGCCGCCAGCACCAGGACGTGCTTGCCCGCGATCATGGGGGCGGTATTTTCCCGGAAAAGAAGCTGGCTGCCGACCGTGTGTTCCGGCGTGACCACATAGATGGTCTGGTGGGCGTTCATGTTGATGTACCCGGCCTTGGTCAGTTCGCTGGCCATGCAGGCGCCCAGGGCCTCGGTGCCGTCCAGGCAAAGGATGGTATCCACGACCGTCGTGTGGGCATAGGCCCTTACCAGTTCCGCCGCGGCGGCGCGTGCTTCCGCAAGACGGCACTTGGTCATCGTCACATCAATATAATAGTTGATGTGGCTGTGGCCTGTGACAAAGTGACCTTTGCAGACGCGCAGCAGAAGGTTGGATTTTCCGGTGGGCAGTTTTACAAGATTCATTGCCATTGAAGGAGTCCCTCCCTTACCTAATTTAATAAGTATATTGTAGATTTTTTTCCGACCGTTTGCAAGGAACGTATTACCCAAAAACACGCCCCGCTTTTTAGGCAGTTTTACCGCGCCGCCTTTACACTCCCCCGCCAAACTGATATAATAAAAGGACTTTGAAAGAGAAAGGGGAACTTTCGCAGCATGGCTTACAAACTGGCGCCCTATCACGGCGATACCCTGGCGGTGCCGCAGATCGTGCTGGCCCATCTGGCCCAGGCCGACGGCGACACCGTGCGCGCCGCGCTGTATATCCTGCAAACACGGGATACCGACCCGCGGACCATCGCCCGCGTGCTGGGGCTGCCCAGCGTCGAAGCCGCCCGCCGCGCCCTGCAATACTGGGCGGGCGCGGGGCTGCTGGAATCCGCCGGGCGCGCGGCGCCCGCCGCCCCGGCCGAGGAACGTTCCGCCCGGGTGGACCTTTCCAGCCTGGACGACCCGTATGTGGCCGTCCTGTGTGAGGAGGCGCAGACCGCGCTGGGCAAGGCCCTGAGCCGCAGCGAACTGCAGCGGCTGGTGGGGCTGTACCTGAACGAAGGCTGGAAGCCCGACGTGATCCTGCTGTGCTGCGCCGAGTGCGCCCGCCAGAACCGCCGCAGCGTGGCCGCCGTGGCCCGCGCCCTGACCCACTGGCGGGAAGAAGGCGTCGAGACCGGCGAGGACGCCGAGCGGCATCTGCGCCGGGTCAAACAGCGGGAGGACTGGTGTGCCGAAGCCGCCGCGGCGTTCGGCGTGGACCCGGCTTCCCTGTCCCGCTGGGAGCGCGGCGCCATCACCCGCTGGCACGAGGAATGGGGCATCAGCCGCGAAATGATCGAGGAAGCCCTTCTGCGCGCGGGCAACAAAAACACCGTGCGCTATGTGGACGGTATCCTGCGCAGTTGGCGCGCCCAGGGCATCACGACGGTGGCAGCCGCACGCGGGCAGGGGCAGCTTTCCGGCAGCAACATTCTGGCTACCGAGCGCCCGCAGACCGCGCCGCCCGCGGCTACCGCCCAGAACGACCTGTTCAACCGCAACTGGGCCGCCCAATTTGACGAGGAGGAATAACGGATGCGCACCAAGGATGAACTGTTCCGCGCCGCTTTGCGGGAGATCACAGCCCGCCGCCAGCATGCGGTGACCCAGGCCGAGACTGCCCGCCGTGCGGCCTACGCCGCGCACCCCGCCCTGGCTGAAGCCGATGACGCCCAGATGCGCGCCGGTCTGGCGCTGGCCCGTACCGCCGCCCTGGGCGGCGATACCGACGCCGCGCGCCGCACGCTGGCCCAGGCTGACCACGCCCTTGCGGCCGCCATGGCCCAGGCCGGATACGAGGCCGACGCCTTTGCCCCCCGCTATTCCTGCCCGCGCTGCCACGACACCGGCATGTACCAGGGCAACCCCTGCACCTGCGTGGCCAGCATCGCCCGCCGCCTGCGCCGGGACGAGATCAATGCCGCCAGCCCGCTGGGCCTGTGCCAGTTCGCCACCTTTGATATCAACCGCTACGCCGACACTGTGGAGCCGGAGCTGGGCATCTCACCTCGCGCCTACATGGAAAAGCTGCTGAACTTCTGCCGCCAATACGCCCAGAAATTCAGCAGCAAAAGCACCAACCTGCTGTTCATGGGCCATACGGGCCTGGGCAAGACCCATCTGGCGCTGGCGATCGCCGACGCTGTGCTGGAAGGCGGCCACGACGTGCTGTACACCAGCGCCGCCGCCCTGGCCGCCCGGCTGGGACGGGAGCACTTCGACTTTGACAGCGGCGACGAATGGCTGAACGCTTGCCAGGAGGCCGACCTGCTGATTCTGGACGACCTCGGCACCGAGTACATCACCCCGCTGACCATCAGCGTGCTGTATGAGCTGATCAACACCCGTATGCTCACCGAGCGCCCGACCATCTACACCACCAACATCACCGACCAGAGCGTTTTTGTGGCACGCTATACGGAAAAAGTCGCCAGCCGTATGCTGGGCGGTTGCAAAATTTTCAAGTTCTTCGGCAACGACCAGCGTTTGCAGACCGGCAAACGGTAAGGCCAATTTTGTCGCCTGGCGGGCGCGCCGCTTTTGGACGGCAGAAACGCGGACAGCAAAACTTTTCCAAACAGGCCATGACTATTACGGGGCCCCGGCAGCCCTCGCGTTCCTTAGGGGTCGCGGTGCAGTCACGGCCTGTTTTTTTGTGTATTCCCCTGCCGGAGTTGGAACCCCTGCGGGCGCAGGCAGCCGTGCCGATTCCGGGACAGGCGGCTCGGCGATTTGTCCGGCTTGTACGTTTGGTTTTATAAGGGGCCGCCCTCCACCGGGCGGCCTGATTTTTTTATTGACATTTACTATAATTTATAGTACTATCAATTATAGTAAAGGGAGGTGGATGTTTATGTCGTCCATTGATCTGGTGATTTTGGGGATCGTGCTGGAAAAGCCCCGGAGCGCCTACGAGATCCAAAAGGATGTGGAGTACCACCATTTTTCCCGCTGGACCCGCATCAGCGTCCCATCAGTTTATAAAAAGGTATTGCAGCTTCGGGAGCAGGGCTATCTTGCCAGCAGCACCGTGAAGGGCGAGCGTTCCGCCGAAAAAGCGGTCTATTCCATCACCGACGCCGGAAAGGCACGCTTTGAAGCCCTGATGGAGGGTATCGCCGGGCAGAACGTGCCGCTCGCCTTTGACTTCAATGTAGTCATTGCGAACCTGAACAAGATGGACAAGCCCCGCGCCCTGGCGCTTGCCGCCAAGCTGCGAAACAGCGTTGCCGTTTCCGCACAGAGGAACGAAGAATACGCCCGGCAGTACGCGGATATCCCGCTGACGGGCCGCACGATCTTTGACCAGCAGCGGCTTTTGTACCAGTCGTTGCTGGCGTGGCTGGATGAATTTTTGGCACAGTTTTCCCACGAAGGGACCGATCCATAATGGGGTACAGCAGCCTGACCGTATTCTTCGAGGACCCGTTCTGGGTCGGGGTCTACGAGCGCACCGACGGCGGCCGGTACGAAGCGTGCAAGATCACATTCGGGGCCGAACCCAAAGACTATGAGGTGTGGGACTTCCTGCTGAAAAACTGGGGCAGGCTGCGGTTCAGCCCTTCCCTCCCCGCCAGGGAGCCCGCCGAACGGAAAATCAATCCCAAGCGGATGCAGCGCACAATCCATAGCCAACTGCAAAGTTCGGGGGTCGGCACCAAGGCACAGCAGGCGCTGCAACTGCAGCGTGAGCAGCGCAAACAGGAACGCAAAACCGTCAGCCGCGAACAGCGCGAGGCGGAAAAGGAGCGTCGCTACACCCTGCGCCAGCAAAAACGCCGGGAAAAGCACCGGGGACGGTGAAGTCAATTTGCCGCTTGTTCGTCATCGGTGAAATAACCGTACAGAAAAAGGCGCAGCCTGCCGCTGCGCCTTTGGTTTTTATAAAAAGTCTGATGATGGATAGAAACGGATAGACCCACCTTAGCATTACGATCCCGCCCATGCGGCGAAAAAGTATAATATAAAGAAAAAGTGGGTAAGTTCTATAAGAACTTACCCATGGTCGGAGTGACGGGATTCGAACCCACGGCCTCTTGGTCCCGAACCAAGCGCGCTACCAACTGCGCTACACCCCGACAAAAAACCGCAGCAGCCTCGCTGCTGCGGTGTGGTTGGGGATGAGAGGATCGAACTCCCACGGGCGGAGTCAGAGTCCGCTGCACTACCATTATGCGAATCCCCATCGCGGTCGTTTCAGGCGCCGTGCCCTCAACGCTCATTTATTATAGCCATTCGGAACGGTTTTGTCAACACTTTTTTTCTATTTTTTTCATCTTTTTTTCTGGCAGCTTCTTTTCCATATTTTCGGCCCACAGGGTTGACAAGCTTTTGTCTGTGGCGTACTCTTATAGTAAGTACGCGCGGCGTTCTGCGCGCGGCAAACGGGAGGTAATGATATGGCTATTCGTGTTGGCGTCCTGACGTCCGGCGGCGACTGCCCCGGCCTGAATGCAACCATCCGCGGCGCAGCCAAGGCCCTGTATCACCGCATGGGCGACAAGGTGGAGATCATCGGCATCCAGAACGGCTACGATGGGCTGATCAACGGCAATTACCGGGAGATGGACCCCAGCGAGTTTTCCGGCATTCTGACAGTGGGCGGCACCATCCTGGGCACCAAGCGCACCCCGTTCAAAAAGATGCGCGTGATCGAGGACGACAAGGTGGACAAAGTGGCCACCATGAAAAAGACCTACAAGGAAGCCCGGCTGGACTGCCTGCTTTGCCTGGGCGGCAACGGCACCCACAAGACCGCCAACCTGCTGAGCCAGGAAGGGCTGAACATCATCGGTCTGCCCAAGACCATTGACAACGACATCTACGGCACCGATGTGACCTTCGGGTTCCACACGGCGGTGGACATCGCCACCGAAGTGATCGACCGCATCCACACCACCGCCGGCAGCCACAGCCGCGTGATGTGCATCGAGATCATGGGCAACAAGGCCGGCTGGCTGACGCTGTACTCCGGCATTGCGGGCGGCGCCGACATCATCCTGATCCCCGAACACCCCTATGACATCGAGAAGGTGGCCGCTGCGGTGGAGAAGCGCGCCCGCGCGGGCAAGAACTTCTCGATCCTTGCGGTGGCGGAAGGCGCATACTCGGTGGAAGAATCCAAGATGAAGCGCAAAGAGTGGACCGCCCGCCGCGCCCAGGACGGTTACACGACCGCCACCAACCGCATCGCCCAGCAGATCGAAGCGATGACCGGCGCCGAGACCCGCATCTGTGTACCGGGCCACATGCAGCGCGGCGGCAGCCCCAGTGCCTACGACCGCGTGCTGGCGACCCAGTTCGGCACCTATGCGGCCGGTCTGGTGGCCGACGAACACTACGGCGTGACCGTCGCCATGGTGGACCAGCGCGTGACCGCCAACCCGCTGATGGACATTGCCGGCAAGACCCGCGGCGTGCCCGACGACTGCGAGATGCTCAACGTAGCCCGTGCCATGGGTATCAGCCTGGGCTGATCTTTCCCGCCTGTCCCCTTTTTGTACAGGGCACTGTCTTTCAAAGACCCCGGAGCAGCGGGAATTCGCGCTGCTCCCAACGGCCAAACATCTGCAAAATTCCCCGGCAAGTACCGCCCTGCGCGGCAATCTTGCCGGGGCTTTTTGTTATCGTTGACAGCAGCAGGTCCTGCGCCTTCCCCTGCGTCTATTTCGCAATTTTCGTTTATTTTTTAATGGTAAACATTAAATTTCCGTTGACACAGGCGGTCCGCCCCTTTATAATGAAGATGGAGGTGATCCTGATGAAACGACCCCATCCCCTGCTGAACGCGCGGTGCGCAAGGGCGGCCGCCGGTTTTCTGCAATACGCCTGCTACTTTGTTATGGCGTTCTGCGCGCTGTGCCTGCTTTTGAGCTGCCTGGGGCGGCAGACCTTTGTGCTACATACTGGCACCGAGGTTTACGACGCCGCTATCTGTGCAGAGGAAAACCACGACTTCACATCCCGCAGCATGACGGTCTCGATGGAAGATCCCATCCATATAAGGGCCAACGAAGCCGGGCAGGTAGACCCCGGCACCCAGGCCGCTCTGACGCTGCTGTTTGCCGTGCAGATCGTGCCAATGGCCGTTGGCTACTGGTTTTTGAGCCGTGTATTCGCCAATGTACACCGGGGCCGCATCTTTGTGGAGCCCAACGCCGCCTGCCTGCTCTATTACGGGCTGCTGCAATGCTTCAGCGCGCTGTGCGTTCCCTTTCTCAAACTGCTGATCTGCGCAGCCGCCAACCAGTTCACCGCCAGCCAGATCTCGATCTCCACCGGCTCCGGTCTGCTCAACGATCTGGTGCCCGGCATTGCCGTGCTGGTAGCCGCCTACATTCTGCACCACGGCATCGCTTTACAGGACGAGGTGGACCATACGCTATGATCGTGATTCGTCTGGACCGGGTGCTGGCGGACCGCAAAATGCGGCTGAACGACCTGGCCGCTTTGGTAGGCATTTCCAACGTGAATCTTTCCTACCTGAAAACCGGCAAAGTCCGGGCGGTGCGCTTCAGCACGCTGAACGCCATCTGCAAGGCGCTGAAATGTCAACCCGGTGATATTCTGGAATACGTGGAGGACGACGAAACCGAAGCTCCCTGAAAAAAGGCAGCCTTCCCTGTGGGAAAGGCTGCCTTTTGCCGTTTTATGATTCCAGATAGAAGTCCCGCAGGGCGGCCAGACGGGGACCGTCCAGCCCATACTCCGCGGCGAAATACGTTTCAAAGCTGCCGTAGCGGCGCAGGATCTCGTCGATCGCACCGTCGCCCATCGGCGCGCTGACGCCCTCGACCGAGCGCAGCAACTCCCGTTCCTCTGGGGAGCGGCCGCGCAGCGACGCTTCGATGATCGCATGGCGGTACTGATTGGTCAGCATGTAGTCGGCCAGCGCCGTCTGCCGGTCTACGCCCAGTGCCAGCAGGATCAGCACGGCCGCGATGCCGGTGCGATCCTTGCCGCAGGTGCAGTGGAACAGGATGGGCGTTTGATGCTGCTCCAGCATGGTGAACAGCGCCTGATAGGCCGGGTTTTGGAACGGCATTTGACGGTACAGGGCGCTGAACCATTCAAAGTCGTGCACGGGATGCCCGGCTTCCCGCTCGAAGGCGGCCTTCTCGGCGGCCAGCCGCTCGATGCCGGTGGAGGAAAAATCCATCTCGGTGCCGTCCCGCATACGCATGGCGCAGATCCGCTGATAGCTTGCGCCGGGCACATTGGGGTCCGGGTGTTTGACGGCTTCCCCCTCGCTGCGCAGGTCCAGGATCATCCGCAGGCCCCAGCTTTGCAGCGTCCTTTGGTCTGCCGGGCTTTGCAGGGCGTCCAGATTGCCGCCCCGGTACAGCAGGCCGTATTTGACCCGGCGGCCGTCCGCTGCCGGGTAGCCGCCCAGTTCCCGGAAATTGACCGCGCCTTCCAGCGGGATCTCCGCCCCCGGCGCGGCGTGCCGGTTTTGCATAGTTGCACACTCCTTTTTGTTTTCTACCGCTTCATCATAACACAGAAACCCGGCAGGGACAAGCCCCGCCGGGTCGTTCACAGTTGTGCCAGCAGACGGTCGATGTCGCTGCGGGCCGCCAGCCCCACGCAGAACGCCGTAGCGCTGCCGCAGGCTGTGCCCAGGCGCAGGGCGTCCCGGTAAGAACCGCTTTGCAGCCAGCCCGCCACAAAACCGGCCAGCATACTGTCC
>SAMEA3387515__coassemble_2417_pt1 | contig 15562 bp, 17 predicted proteins | sample SAMEA3387515__metabat2_high_PE_016 | metagenome-assembled genome bin SAMEA3387515 (sample SAMEA3387515) | Felis catus | biome: Faeces | place: United Kingdom | collected 2012
GGCGTAGATTTTCCGTATTTGGTAGTTGTTGATGTCGCTCGGCATCTTCCTTCACCGCCCTTTCTGCTTTCAGCTTTTCAATCTCCTCCGGGGTAAGCCCGGTGGCCAGGTACGCCTGCAGCAGTCTCCAGTCCCGCTTGCTCATGACTTACAGTTCGGGGTCGGCGTCGCTGACATCATAGTAGAACTCATCCCGCTGCTGGATGTATGCGCCGATCTGGTTCAGTAGTTCCACCGGCTGGCGGCTCAGTGCGGCCCGGTCCAGCGTCTCGGTGGTTTTGATGAACTCTTTGTGCCCCAGTGCCTTCAGCGCGGCGATGGCCTCGGCGGCTTTGGAGGCGGGCAGGATCAGTCTGCTGCTGATGCGGTAGCCGATCGTGCCGAAGTTCAGCGTCCGGCTCTTGCCGGTGAGTTCTGCCCGGTGGGCATCCGCATACGCCTTCACATCGCCCTCCAATTTCTTGATGCGGTTCTGCAGGGGCAGCGCCATCTTGCTGTATTCTTCCTTGATGTTGTCGATCCGACGGTCCCGGTCCACGCCCAGTTCTGTTAGAGCGTGCTCACACTCGCGGATGTCCCGCAGCGCGCCGTCCACAGCGGCCCAGTCGGCCAGCACCGGCGCGGTGGTCACTTTTCGTCTCGCCATTTACCTGTCCTCCATTTCTGCCTTGATGCTCCCGGCAATTTCGTGGGCCAACGCCGCCGCACCGGGCGGCAGTTCCTCCCGGAGTGCCTTTTCCAGCACCAGAATCGCCGCGTAGCCCATGATCATTCCATCGCCGGAGCAGGGCATGAACACATTGACCATGCCCACCGCCATCTGGGCGACTTTCTCCTGCACCGCACTGGGTGCTTTTTCGGTTTCCATATCGAGTCTCCTTCCTGCAAAATCCTCCCTCTGCATCGCTCCGGGCTTGGGACCGGCGGGGCAGCGCCCCGGCTGCATTAAGGATGGGGGCTTTACGCCCCCTGGCGGCGCTCCGGCACGGCCTGCCGGTCTTTGCGCCGCCGCTTCTTGGTCGGCCGTCTGCGCGGCGGCCGGGAAAATTCCATGGTGTCCAGGGCGTCGGTGTAGCCCTCATCGTACCCGTGCCAGTAATCGGCACTTTCGGGGCTTTCCTCCTCGCCTGTGGCCTCCTGCACTAACCGGTGCAGTTCGTGTCGGGAGTATCCCAGGCAGTACCCGGCATACAGGAGCAGCAGCACCATCGGCAGCAGCAGGACCTCCCCACCATAAGCACCGCTGCGGCCCATGGCGGTCTGTACAGCCATAGTCCCCAACACCCCGGCCAACAGGCCCCCGCCAAAGATGGCGGCGAATTTCGTCTTGCTCATGGTCTCCTCCTTACACATGCCCCAGCATGCCGATGCCCATGTGGGCGGCCATGCGGTACAAATTGTTGTAGCTGATATCTTCTGCGCTGGCGGCGTTGCTGTACAGGTTCATTGCTCCGCGGATGCCCCAGGGGCTCCGGCACACCCCCAGCAAAAATTCCAGTTCCTTCTGCGCGCCGCGGCTGGCCAGCACCGGGAACAGCTTCTCCACATCCTCCCGCTTGACCTTGCGGGTCGTATACTCCCGCTGCATGCGGATGCGGGAGAAAAGCTGTGCGAACTGCGCCTGCTGCCGTCCCTGCAGGCGGCTGTAGACCTCGCTGTTGCCGATCAGCACCACACCCACGCCGCGTTCCCCGGTCATGGGGTTATCGTCGGTCAGGGAGCGGATCTCTTCCAGGGCCGCGTATTTGAGGTGCTGTGCCTCGTCGATGATAATAACCAGGTTGGTGCCATCCAACCGCTGCCGCAGCGCCATCATCTGGTCCATCTTATTGCGGCATTCCGGCACCCGCAGGGCGCGGGCCAGCAGCTTGATCGCGCCGGTCAATGTGCCGGTGCTGGGGGTGATACTGATGCCCACCGCGCTGGTGGAATGGTCGCGCAGATATTTCTGCGCGCCCTTGCTCTTGCCCACACCAGCGTCGCCGTGCAGGACTACCATGCAGTGCTCCAACTGCGCGAAGCGGATTCCCTGGTACACGTCTTCCGAGATCGAGGTCGGTATGTAGCTTTCACGGGGCAGCAGGTCGCCGGTCTTCTCGGCGGCGGCCGCCGATTCCTCCACGATGGCGAAGAACTCCTTCAGCTTCCGCTCGATCTCTTCCACCGAGCCTTTGTACTTCCGGTTCAGGTAGCTACTCAGGGCCGCGCTGCTGATACCCACTTTGCTTGCCATCTGGTTCTGACTGATTTTGTGCTGCTCCATGTACTCCTGCACCCGCTGGATCATGGATTCATCATAGATCTTCTCCATCTTCAATGCCTCCTCGATGTTTGATCAGGTATTCGTTCATGCTGCCGATGTCGATATCACCAACCGCCCGCAGCAGGGGTTCTTCCTGCTCGGCGCGGCGCAGTTCGATGCACTTCGGGTTCGGGGCCAGGGCCAGTTCGTCCAGATTCCTCTGTGCCAGCGCAGTGGCCAGATTGAGCGCCCGTTCGGGGTCTTCCGGCAGCCGCAGCGCCTGGCCGTATTCGCGCACAGCCTTTTCGGCCTTGCGCTTGGCGGCCATCAGCTCGGCGATCTGCTCCTGTGTAGCAAGGTAGCCCGCGGTCAGCTTGCTCTGCGGTGCTTCCGTGAGGTAGCGGTCCTCCAGGTCGTAGACCCGCACCTTGTCCAGGTTTTCTGGATCGTACCGCAGGTACACCTTGTCCTGCATCCGCAGGTTGGCAAGTTCCGGGGTGTAGTAGTCCAGTTCCAGCCCGTGGAGCTTCAGCGTCACGCCCCGGCGCGTCACCCGCACCGGCTTACTGGTGCGCATCAGCATCAGCTGCAGATCCGTTTCGCTGGCGGGCTTACGCACCGCCCCATTGGGCAGGTTCTCCCGCCATACGTCCACGCGGCTCTTTCCCTTATCCTCGGCCACGCTGCCTCCGTAGGGCTCACAGTTGAGATATCCCTCGATCAGCGTGTCCACCGCCGCGATCACCTCGGCGTCCGTCGGTACATGGTCGCCCTGCTTCAGCACATATTTCAAGCGGTTGGGCTTCTCCACTACATTGCCGCCGGTATAGGTCGGGAATAAGCGGCTGACATAGTTTTTGAAATCCTCGAAGCGCCGTTCCACCAGCTTGGCACGTGCGTTGCGTACAATGGCGTTCGTCATCTTGATGCCCAGGCGTTCAAGAATAGCCGGTGGGGCAAACGGTTCACTGCCGTCGGCCAAACGCTTCTTGGCGCGATGCCCTCGCCCGCCAAAATCGGCAGTCAGGAACTCGCGTCCGTTGTCCACGTAGACATTCAGGGGAATGCCACGGGTGGTAATACCTTTGCGCAGCGCGTTCAGCGTGGCTTGGCTGCCGGGGCTGGCTGTCACATACCAGCCGGTAAAAATGCCGCTGCGGGCATCCAGCCAGGCACTCAGATACAGGCGGTGCAGGGTGCCGTCCGGCCCCATGCTCTCCACGTCCAGCGTGTGGGTATCGCCGATCCAGTAGTCGTTGGCGGCAATGCTCTCATATTCGCGCCGGATGTAGGGGCTGCACTTGTCGTAGTAGGCTTTTTCGCCTTCCCGGCACAGCACCGTTACCGCATAGGGCACTGCTTTGGCTTTGCGGTAGAATGTGTGGTAGCTGGGCAGCGGCAGGGCGGTGGGCATATTATCCCGCGCCCACTGCTCGGTCAGCGCCACGCAGCGGGGAATGGGCAGCTGGGCTTCGTCCAGGTACAGGCTCAGGAACTCCTGCTCGATCTCCGGCGACAGTACGGTCTTACCCTTGCGGGCCTTGCCGCGCTTGTCCACCAGGGCGTCCAGGTCTCCGGCCCGGATCGCCGCCCACTTGCGGTACAGCGTTTCCACGCTGACCTGCCGCTTCAGCGGGTCTTCCAGATAGGTGAGCCGCACAAATGCCTCATCACACTCGGCCTTGCGGCCGCCCGCCTTCCGGCGGTACTGCTGCCAGCGGTCCACCAGTGTCAGCCAGTAGCTGATCTCGGCCCGCTCCTCACCACTGTAGCTTTCCAGCGGCCGCGCGGCGGTTCCTTTCTTCTTGCCGCCGTGCTTTGCCGGTTCAGCGGCGGGCCGGTGCTGGTCAATATATTTTTTCTGCGCCTGCTCCGGCAGCGCCGACAACGGGATTAGATACTCCGGGCGGTTCTGCGCATTGGTATGTACCTGTACTTCGGGGTAGCATCCATCACGAGCCCGTTTCTGTACCCAGCGTATACTTGACCCGGTCAAAGCAGCTACCTCTGTTGCCTTCAGCAACGCTTCCAAACTTCTCACCTCAATCTGGCCTGCCTCATCAGTACCGGGCGGCCATCCCCGGCAGACGGCCCCGCAGGGCCGTTTCGGCTGTTCTTTTTTCGTGTTTTCTGGTATACTTGTTTTGATCCACACCGCGCTCGGCGGCGACAAAAAGAAGGTGTAAAATGTGCCCCGTATTTCTTCCCGAAAATTTGCTGACCGTTTGGAACAGATCATGGAGCCGATCATAAGCCGCCCCTCTTTTCAGTCCAGAATAACGCATTTCAAAGGGGATATGTCGGCCTATGAACCGTATGGGGCGGCCAGATTTTCTGGTGTCAGAAAATATATCCGTTCATTGTGCAAAATACTGAATGACCCGGACAAAATCGACCGCTTAAATGCCCGAACGCCTCCGATTGATCTGGCTTGTGTGGCACTTCATCTTAGCAGCCTGTATGCCGCTTTGGATAACGGACGCCCTAAAATGTCCCTCAAATTTCCTTCGGATGATCGTCAGTTTGTGGAATATGCTTTTGAGGACGTTTGGGCCTATGTCCGCGCAGGTCTATAGAGTAGACCAGAAAATCCAGTTTCCTGTTTGGGGCAGAACCTTCCTGCTCCTCTTGGGGATTTGCCTTTTCGTCCATGCTGAACACCTCCTTCCGGCCTGCCTCATCAGTACCGGGCGGCCATTCCCGGCAGACGGCCCGCGGGGCCGTTTCGGCTATGCTTCAAAGTGCCCTTCGGTGCTGTAGTCCCATTTCAATTCGATTTGCCCATTGACCATCAAGTACAGGGCAGGGTGGTGGGCCTTGCAGACCCAGCCGCTTTTTACATTCCGCACCCAGGCGTCCCCGTAGTACCCTTCCACTTTCAGCACTTTGTACTGGCTCCCCGCGTTGGGGTAGGTCTCGCCCACCAGCAGCGGGTCGCCCAGCTTCTGCACCGGCACCCGGTTATTGTTCGGTGTCAACGTCATACCCCAGCGCCTCCATCACGTGTAGAATTGTCCGCGTGTAGCCAATCAGGCCCTCGCATTGCATCCAGTAGTCCAGCAGTTCTCGCCTGCAGTGGTGCTCCAGCGCCTGCTCCATGGTGTCGCAGGTCTCGCCGGTCATCTCCTGCAGTGCTTCCAAGATGGCCTTTTCCATCCGTTTTTCCTCCTGTTTCAAACGGCCTTCAAACCGCATTTTACCGGTTGTTATTCCCAGCACATGCTCGTTCCACGTGCCCCCGCGCCAGTGCTCCGGCCACGCCCACCAGTCCAGGGCGTCCTCCAGCGTGGCGTATCGTGGGCCATATCGTTCTTGTACAGCATCCAGGATGCTCATGGTCTTCTCCTTGTCGGCCTGCCTCATCAGTACCGGGTGGCCATTCCCGGCAGACGGCCCCGCGGGACCGTTTCGGCTTTGGCGGGTCACCCCACCTGTTCCATGGTCTTGTAGTGGCCGTTCTTCTCGGCATTCCACATCAGTTCGATGCCCCGGCCGGTCAGGTACAGTGCCGCGCCTTCGGCGTCGATTTCCAACCCGTCCCGCATACGCTGCAGATGCACGCTGTCGTGCAGGCAATCGCTGTCGTAGCTCTCCACCCGGTACAGGTCTTTGCCGTTGCGGTAGATTTCGCCCACGTGGATCGGCTGGTTCAGCAGTTCATACTTCTTCATTGTTAGGCTCCTTTCTTAGTACAGTGTGGTTTTATATCTGATTCGAACAACTCATCAAGTGAGCAGTCCACATTGAGATATTTTTTGATTGCTACTGCTTCAGGTATGGTAAATGATGATTTTTCGTTCATCTTCATCGAGAGGGTCCCTTCCGTACAGCCAATAACTGCGGCGAGTTCCTTTCTCGAAATTCCTCTTCTGGCAATTTCAGCCCTCAAGTTGCAGTACATATAGCACATCCTCTCTGCTTGTATACGGACTTGCGTATTTCTTGCTTATAATATATACTCATATTCGTACAAAGTCAAGCGTTTTTCACTCTCTACGTCTGAAATTTCGTATTTATTTTTTGATTTTTCACCGTTTTTCTGTTATCCTATATAATGAGGTGAGTTTAATGATTGAGCAGGAACTACGAGATCTTATTTGCTCACGCTATAAAAGTGTGCGCGCTTTCGCCGAAGCGGCAGATCTCCCTTATACCACAGTCGATAGTATTCTAAAACGTGGTATCGAAAAGGCTACCGTAAAAAGTATCATCAAGCTTTGCCAAACCTTAAATATTGACACCGATGAGTTGGCGGCCGGTAGAATCGCGGCAAGGAAAATCTTGCTAAAAACCGCTATTTCTCCTGAAGAAAATAGGCTGCTCCTAAAGATTCGGTCATTGAATGAGGATGCCTTACAGGTTGTACTGTCGGTAATCGACCTGGCTTATGAGGTCCCCAAGCAAAGTATCCTAAATAGTCAAATAATTCCTTTCAAAGTTTCCGAACAGCCCGCAAGTGCGGGTACTGGGACCTATCTTGGCCCGGACGGTTTTGGAGAGATGCTGGTAGACCCTGACCAGGTCGCCGGAGCTGACTTTGGTGTTCCTGTCAGCGGCGACAGTATGGAGCCGCGCTACCGCGATGGGGATATTATTCTGGTCTCCATGGCCGATCCGGTTGAAGTAGGCGACATTGCGCTGGTCACCATGGACGGTTGCGGCTACGTCAAAATGATTGGCGAAGGCGAACTGATTTCCCTCAATAAGCGCTATGCACCTATCCCCATGACCGACGATATCCGCATCAACGGTAAGGTCATCGGCGTTCTTGATTCCAGCCGGTAATCTATATTTAGCACAAGCGCGCGGTCCTGTCCCGGTTTTGGTGGGATATAACGAGTTTCGATAATTTAATACGAACTGGCGATTGTTAAACTACTGTCTTTTTTGACGTAAAATACACGATGGTGCGTAATGCGAACTTGCTTTTTTAGTGCGAACAAGTAGTTCGCATTAAAGTTTGAATTCATACCTCTTGGGAGGCGAAAGTTTTACCGCTTTGACGGTCTGCCGTTCAAGAATTTTAACGTGCTGTTTTAACTCGGCAAATCGTATTATTTTTGTGTCATTGCCGTTCTGTTTGAACACCGTTTGAACAGCTTTCAAGCAGGAATTGGCCGGGCGGTAAGGCCGTCTGCCTGACCGCCCAAAACGGCCTAAAAACAGGCAAAAAAATTTGCAAGCCCTTTTTCAAGAGCTTGCATTTTTTGCGCGCCGTTTTCCGTTCAAGCGCCGTTAAATTTTTCGTTATTTGGTTAAAAATCGGCGTTTCGCGCCTTTTTGCATATCTTCCTTCGCCCCGTCCGCCGTTCAAACCCGTTTTTTCATTCTCCCTGTAAACTCACATCCAGAATGGTCCCGGTGAACAGCACGTTTTTCTGCAGCACCACGGCCACCTGGTCGCGCAGGGCATCCAGGTCATAGCGGCGCACATCCACGCCGCCCACCAGTACCCGGCCGGTGTCGGTATCATACAGGCGGCTGACCAGATTCACCAGGCTGGACTTGCCGGACCCGGTGCCGCCCACGATGCCGATGGTCTCGCCCGCGTCGATGTGCAGGCTGATCTCATGCAGGGTCTTTTCCCCGCTGCCGTGCTTGTAGGAGAAGGTCACCCGGTCGAAGTCGATGTTGCCGTTTTTCACCTCGGTCAGCCCCTGCTCCGGACTGGCGAGGTCGGGCGTTTCGTTCAGCACCTCGGTGACGCGCTCGGCGCTGGCCAGCGACATGGTGATCATGACGAACACCATCGAAAGCATCATCAGGCTCATCAGAACGCTCATCACATAGCTGAACAGGCTGGTGAGTTCGCCGGTGGTCAGGCTGCCCGCTACGATAAAGTGCGCGCCGAACCAGGACAGCGCCAGAATGCTGCCGTAGACTACCGTCATCATGATGGGGTTGTTCAGCGCCAGCAGGCCCTCGGCCTTGACGAACAGGCGGTACAGGTTATTGGCGGCTTTCCGGAATTTTTCGTTCTCGTAGCTTTCCCGCACGAACGCTTTCACGACCCGGATGGCGCTGACGTTCTCCTGCACGCTGGCGTTCAGGTCGTCATACCGGCGGAACACCTGCTCAAAGATGCGGGTGGTGCGGCTCATGATCAGGACCAGCGCGCCCCCCAGAACAGCCAGCGCCACCAGAAAGATCGCGCTGAGCCGCACGCTGATGACGAGGCACATCACCATTGAGCAGACCAGCATCAGCGGCGCGCGGACCGCGATGCGGATCATCATCATGAACGCATTTTGCAGGTTCGTCACATCGGTGGTCATGCGGGTCACAAGGCCCGCAGTGCTGAACTTGTCGATGTTGGAGAACGAAAACGTCTGCACCTTGCAGAACACGGCGTCCCGCAGGTTGCAGGCAAAGCCCGCCGACGCCTTTGCCGAAAAGCGCCCCGCCAACACGCCGAAGCACAGGCTGCAGAACGCCAGGACCAGCATCAGCGCGCCGTAGCGGTAAACGGCGGTCAGGTTCCCGGCTTCGATCCCGTGGTCGATGATGGCGGCCGTCACCACGGGGATGAACAGTTCCATCAGCACTTCCAGCGCCGTGAACACCGGCGAAAGCAGCGCCGCCTTCTTGTATTGGCGCAGCTGCGCCAACAGTGTTTTTATCATGTTTTTTCCCTCCTTGCGGTATGCCCCGCCGGGCAGCGGGCGCAGCCGGATGCCGCGCCCAGATTTTGCTGCATACGTTCCAGGCAGGTTTCAAAGTCCGCCAACTGCTGCGGGGTGAGCCCGGCGCACATTTCCGCCTGTGCCCTGCGCGCCCCGGCTTCGATCCGTGCCTGCATCGCCCGGGCCTTTGCGGTGGGCACGATCTGCTTTTTCCGTTCGTCCCCGGGGCACAGCGCCACCTGGAGATACCCCGCCTGCTGCAAATTTTTCAGCGTGGTCGAGATGGCCGCGCGGGACAGCCCCCACTGGCGGTGCAGTTGGGACGCCCAGACCGGCCCCTCCCGCTGGTCCAGCAGCCATGCCAGCACCAGCACCTGGGCGCTGTTCAGGCCCAGGGGTTCCAGTTCCCGGCGGCTGTAGCGTTCCACCGTCAGGCTGAGCTGCCGCAGCCGGTTCAAAAGGTCGCCCGTCATGGGCAAACCTCCTTTCTGTATGATCGTTCGCGGGCTAATTGTACGTTTCCTAACATTTTAGCCCGCAAGTAGTATTATACACATCTGGGCTGGAAAGTGAATTCAAAATATGCTATCATTGATAACAAATACTTATTAATCAACCCGCCGTGCGGCGGGCTTTGCGGGAGGTACGCCGTGAATATCACACAGTTGGAATGTTTTTTGACCGTAGCCGACACGCTGAATTTTGCCCGCGCCGCTGAGCAGCTTCATGTGACCCAGCCCGCCGTCACCCAGCAGATCCACGCGCTGGAACGGGAGCTGGGCGTGCAGCTATTTCTGCGCACCACCCGCACGGTGCGCATCACGCAGGAAGGGCTGGTCTTTCTGGACGACGCGCGGGACATCGTCATGCGCGCCCGGCGCGCCACGCTGCGCTTCCACACGCCCGACAGTGCCCTCATCCGCATCCTTTCCATCGGCTGCCAAAGCAACCTGCCCCTGCTGCGCATCGCGCCCGCGCTGGAAACGCTGGCCCGCCGCTTCCCGGACCTGCACCCGCGGCTGCAGTTCATCCCCTACCAGCACATCTTCGGCCTGCTGGAAGAAGGCCATCTGGACGCGGTGCTGGGCTTCCACATCGGCAAGCCGGGCAAACCGCGCGCTCAGTACCGGGAACTGTGCAAAAGCCCGCTGGCCTGCCTGGTCCGGGACGGCAGCCCGCTGGCACAGCGGACCGACGTGCCCCCCGCCCTGCTGGCGGAAGAAAAGCTGGTGGTGTTCCAGCCCGTCCAGCCGCAGCCGGTGAGCCGCTTCCCGTTGCAGGAACTGCTGATAGACCGGCCGCCCCGCGACCTCTATTTCTGCGAAACGCCGGAAGCCGCCGCCGCGCTGGTGCAGGCCGGGTTTGGCGTGGCCGTCCTGCCGGAACTGCTGCTGCCCGGTCTGCCGGGGCTGCGCGCCCTGCCGGTCGCCCAAAGCGCGCCGGTCTCCTTTGGGATCTACTATCGTTCGCTGCAAAACAACGAACTGCTGAAAAACCTGTTGCCCGCGCTGTACGCCCTGGACTGGGGCGCGCGCTGATCCCCGCAAACAAAAATCCCCCTTCCGCACAACAGACGGAAGGGGGATTTTTGATGATGCAGGTTGGGACCGGTGCTCACACACCGCGTTCCCGCAGCAGGCGGCGCAGGAACACCAGGCCCAGGATCGTCAGGACCACTTCGGTCACCGGCTGGGCGTAGGGCAGGCCGTACAGCGGGAAGAGCCAGTTCAGCGCAAACAGCAGCGGGATCTCCAGCAGCAGTTTGCGGCAGACAGCCAGCAGCAGCGTGATCCTGCCCATGCCCACCGACTGGAAGGTGAACACGCAGGAGAAATCCACCGCCAAAAACGGGATCGCCAGGCAGGCGCCGCGCAGGAAGATGGAACCGTAGGCCACGACCTCGGCATTATTCTGGAAGAGGTTTACCAGCGGCCCGGCAAAGACCCAGTAGGCGGCCGTCATGGCCGTGAGGACCGCCACATCGACCAGCATATCGAAGCGGATCACGCCCTTCATGCGGCGGTAGTTCCGGCTGGCGTAGTTGTAGCTGATCAGCGGCATGGCGCCCTGCGCGATGCCCATCGAGATCTGCTGCGAGATCTGGATCAACCGGGTGGACACGCCCATGGCCGCCACGACCACCGCGCCGTAAGCCGCGGCAAAATTGTTCAGCAGGGTGTTGCCCACCACGTTGAGCAGATTCTGGATGGCCGCAGGCACGCCCACCGCCAGCACGTTCTTCATGACCGCGGGCGGCATATGGAACAGCCGCCGCACGTCCATGCTGATGACCGTTCCGCGCCCTTTGATGCGGGCCAGCACGATGAAATACAGGCAGGCCGCGCAGTTGGACAGGAAAGTGGCCAGCCCGGCGCCCGCCGCGCCCATGTTCAGCCCCCACGGCAGAATGAAGATGGGGTCCAGAATGATGTTGAGGATACAGCCGGACATGGTGCCGATGCCCGCGTGGACCGAACAGCCTTCGCTGCGGACCAGCTGCCCCTGCACCACGTTCAGGATGGTGGGCGCGGCGCCCCAGGTCACCACCCAGTACATATACTGGGTGGTAGCCTGCACGGTGGTGGCGTCGGCCCCCAGCACGCCCAGCAGCGGCGTTCGGAACACCGTGCAGGCCAGCGAATAGAGCAGCCCGCCCAGCAGGGCGCCCCAGAAGCCGAAGGCCGCAGCGTTGCGGGCCTGTTCCAGATCGCCCTGCCCCAGCGACCGGCTGACCAGGCTGCTGGACCCCACGCCGAACAGGTTGTTCAGGGCGTTGAACGCCAGCACCACCGGGTAGGCCAGCGTGACGGCGGCGCTCTGCACCGGGTCCCCCAGCAGGCCCACAAAGTAGGTGTCGGCCATGTTGTACACTACCGTGACCAGCGAGGTGATGACCATGGGCACGCACATCCGGGATACCGCCTGGGGGATGGGCATCGTTTCAAACAGTTCTTTCTTGACGCCGTCCTGCGCCGCCTGTACCGGCATGGGCCGCCATCTCCTTCCCTGCCAAAGAGGGGACGGCAGACCCGCCCCATTTCTTTTGTATTTTCACTTATAGACCATCTTATCAGACTTTTTCAAAAAGCGCAAGCGCGCGGGCGCGCTGTATCGCGCCTTTTTTCCTTGCCGCCGCTTGTGTTTGCCCGGCGGCAAGCGGTATAATGGGGTCAGCACGCCCCTCTCATTTTCGTGCAGGGATTGCGAGGACAGGTCCCGCCTTTTGCGCTATACTGGCAGTAACGGAAGGAGACTCCGCCATGGAATGGATCGCACGCTTGAACCAGGCCGTCCGCTGCCTGGAAGACCACCTGACCGAGGAGACCGACTACGAACGGCTGGGCCGGATCGCCTGCTGTTCCGCCTACCATTTCCAGCGGATGTTCGCCTATATGGCGGGCATTCCCCTGTCGGAATACATCCGCCGGCGCAGGATGTCCCTGGCGGCGGTGGACCTGCAAGGCGGCGCGCGGGTCATCGACGTTGCCGCCAAATATGGCTACCGTTCCCCCACGGCCTTCAACCGGGCGTTCCGCTCGGTCCACGGCGTCGCCCCTTCCGCTGTAAGAAGCGGGAAGGCGTATGTAAAGTCCTTCCCTCCCCTCTCGTTCAGCATCGTTGTGAAAGGAGTGGAAGCTTTGGAGTACCGTATCGAAACCAAGGGTGCGTTCCGCATCGTCGGCGTATCCGCGCCCCTGCACCGGGAACTGGAACAGAATTTTGCCGTCGTGCCCACTCTGTGGCAGGACTGCGCCGCGGACGGGACGCTGGAACGTCTGATCGCACTGGCCGACGGCGCCCCGGCCGGGCTGCTGGGGGTCAGCCTGTGCCCCGACGGCGCGCCCTGGCGCTATTTTGTCGCCGTGCCGTCCTCCCGGCCCGCCCCCGGTCTGGAAGAATACGAAGTCCCCGCCGCCGTCTGGGCGGTGTTCCCCGGCAGCGGCACCAACCGCTCGGTACAGGAGTTGGAACGCCGTATTTTTACCGAGTGGCTGCCCGCTTCGGGCTATGAATATGGGGACGCCCCCGATTTGGAAGTCTACCTGAACCCGGACCCCGACGACACCGTGTTCGAGATCTGGGTCCCGGTGCGGCCCAAGCCGACGCCCGCCGTATAGGCCCCCTTCCCCGCCCGCTTTTTGTGCTGCCCCGTGCAGGAGCGCCGCAAAAGGCGGGCGGCCTGTTTTTTCCGGGTACTGCGTAGATTTTTTCTTTCGACTATGGTACAATCAAAGTAGCAAGACCAGCGCAGGCGGCACGGTTTCCACAGCCGCCGCGCCGTTTGACCGAAAGGAGTTTTCCCCATGGCATTCGATTTCAAAAAGGAATACAAAGAGTTTTACACGCCCAAAACCACCCCCGGCCTTGTGGATGTCCCGTCGATGAATTATCTGGCCGTGCGGGGCCAGGGCGACCCCAACACCGAGGGCGGCGACTACCAGAACACCGTCGGCCTGCTGTACGGCGTCGCCTACACTCTGCGCATGAGTTACAAAGGCCCGCACAAGATCGAAGGCTTCTTCGACTATGTCGTGCCCCCGCTGGAAGGCTTCTGGTGGCAGGAGGGCGTACACGGCATGGACTACGCCCGCAAGGAGGACCTGCATTTCATCTCGCTCATCCGCCTGCCTGACTTCGTCACGCGCGAAGATTTCGACTGGGCCGTGGCGGAGGCCACCAGAAAAAAGAAGCAGGATTTTTCCCGTGTCGAGTTCCTGCCCTACCACGAGGGGCTTTGCGTCCAGTGTATGCACATCGGCAGCTATGATGACGAGCCGGAGACCGTCCGCCGTATGCACGAGTACATGCAGGCGCAGGGGTACGAACTGGACATCACCGACACGCGGTTCCACCACGAAATTTACCTGAGCGACCCCAGAAAATCCGCCAAACCCAAAACCGTCGTCCGCCATCCCATCCGCAAGGCAAACGGCTGAAACCCACAGCGGCGATCCCCTGTTTTTTCAGACCGGAGGTACAGTAAGATGACAGAATTGGAAAAGTGCCTGGCTGGCGAAATCTATGACTGCCACAGCGAAGTCTTTTTGGAGATGAAGCGGCAGACCCGGCGGCTGCTCAAAGCCTACAACGCCCTGGATTACGAACAGAAGGAGGAAAAGCGGGCGCTCCTGAGCCGCCTGTTCCGCCACATCGGCACGAACGTATCGGTAGGGCAGCCCTTCCTCTGTGATTACGGCGGCAACATCAGTCTGGGGGACAATGTTTCCATCAACATGAACTGCACCTTTGTGGACTGCAACCGGATCGAGATCGGCAATAATGTGCTGATTGCCTCCAACGTGCAGCTTTACACCTCCACCCATCCTGTGGAACTGGCCGAGCGGCTCACGCCGGACTGGGACCCGGCTTCGGGCGCCTACTTCTGCCGCACCTATGCGCGGCCCATTCGCATCGGGGACGGCTGCTGGCTGGGCGGCGGCGTGATCGTGCTGCCCGGTGTGACCATCGGGCGCGGCTGCGTCATTGGTGCCGGAAGCGTCGTGACCAAAGACATCCCTGAAAATTCGTTGGCGGTGGGCAATCCCTGCCGCGTTATCCGCGCGATCAATCAGAAGCGCGGTGAATAACCTGCAAATGGCGGGCGGCGGTGTTTCCTATCGGAACACCGCCGCCCGCCTTATAAAACCACGGCACGGCCGGGCGTTTGCCCGGCCGTGCCGTCTCCTCTTTTCTTTTTTCCGGTCTTTTTCTGGCCTGCGGCGCAAAGCGGCCGCGGTTCAGTATGTCAGGGGGAACAACAGCTTCAAAAGCACCTTTTGGGCGTTCTGGTCGCTGTCAAAACTGAAGTAGCAGCGTTTGCCCTGGCCGTTGTACAGCTCGAACTCCGCTTCCGAAATTTTCAGCACGTAGTTCAGCTTGTTCAGCACGGTGTAAAGAGCCAGCTCCCACTCGGTCCGGTCGTTCAGTTCCCCGGCCGAAATTTTATCGTACAGCCATCCGAATTCCGCGTAGTCAAAGCCTTTTTCAAAAAAGCCCGACCACAGGCTCACCTTCTGGGGGAAGCGCAGGGCTTCCAAGCATTTATCCTGTTCCGGCTCGTCGGAAACAGACCCGTAGCAGTACAGGCTGTTCGTGCGCAGGCATTCGATGCGTTCCTGCGCATAAACGCCGTTCAGGTTCCAGTCCCCGGCCAGGATACCGCTCTGCCAGTCGATGATGCGGCAAAGCGAACACAGCCGCTCGATCTCACCGGCAGAAGTACCCTGGACCCGCAGGCAGAGGGAGCGGATGCTGTCCGCATACTGCCCCGAAACTGTTTTTTGGACTGCATAGAAGGTATTGCCCTGCTTTTCCAGCGACAGTTCCACAGCCTCCTGCGCGGAAAGTTCCGTGCCGTAGGCGTCGATCTGCCACTTCTGGCGCAGCGCGATCAGATAGCCGCCGAACGTCTGCCAAAAGCTCTGATCCGTAAAGGCGATATCGCGGTACAGCACATACAGGACCTTGTCGTCCTTCTCGATGCCGGGCCGGATATCCGGGTCGGCCTGTGTCCACTCGCGGAGATCGCACAAAAAATCCAGCAGGATCTTAAGGGTCACAGGCTCCTTAAAATCGGGGGCGGGGATCTTTTCCCGCTGCGATTCCTTAAAATAGTGCATCTCTTTCATGGCAAATCCCCCGCGCTTACAGCAGGCCCATCTCCTGGGCGATGGCCAGGTTGGTCTCCAGGACGTTG
>SAMEA3387515__coassemble_2478_pt1 | contig 14457 bp, 19 predicted proteins | sample SAMEA3387515__metabat2_high_PE_016 | metagenome-assembled genome bin SAMEA3387515 (sample SAMEA3387515) | Felis catus | biome: Faeces | place: United Kingdom | collected 2012
GAAGGGGCTTTTGCCGGTAAAACCGAAGTTGGGGTCAATGGTTCCGGCGCTGCCCCCACCACCCCCGCCGGAAGTATTCTGCGGGGCGTCCAGCCGCGTAATCTCATCGAACCCGGCCAGGCTGCGAGTTGCCTTTTTGATTTTGTCCGCCGTACCGGCGGCATCTCCGACCCCAGCCACGCCCTCGGCTGCCTGCTGGGCAGCGGATACCGTTGTGCCCGTCAGGAAGGCTACCAGCCGGGCAATGTAGCTGAACACGGTGGCGGCCGCATTGGCCAGCGCCGCCAAGGCCGGGGTCAGTACCTGGATCAGCGGGGCGGCCGCCGTTTGCGCGGCCCCTGCCAGGTTCCCCAGCGCGGTGCGCAATGCCCCAGAGGCGGTCAGCGCACTGCCCACATAGCGGGTCATATTGCTCAGCGCCGTGGAGATCAGGTTGAAGAACAGTGCGCCGGAAGCAATCTCTGCAATCCGGCGCCCAAACATCCGCATTCCTTTTGTGGCAGCGTCGATACTGGCGCCGATTTCCCTCAGCGTTTTCATCGCTTTTTTCCCCAGGGAAACGGCCCCGCTGAACGCGCTGCGGATTGCCGTGCCGAACCTACCGGCGGCGTCCGCGGCAATGTTCATAGCAGCCATGGCCGAAGATTGGCGGTTTACGGCCGCGGTTTCCCGGTCCAGCTGCTGCGCCAGCCCCGCACGCTGCTGGGTAAGCCCCGCAACGGACTGTTCCTGCTGCTGATATTCCCCTGTGAGACGGGCGACGTTTTCCGCCTGCTTGGCATACTCCGCCGCCAGCTGGTCGCTCCGGGCAAAGTCGGCGCCGTACTGTCCCTTCGTGCGGCTCTCGGCAATGCTGGCCGCATTGCCCGCCGACATGCCGGGGAACTCTTTCTGCACCGCCGCCAGGTTCTTGGCGCGGGCGGCGTCCAGCTTCGCGTTGATCTCGTCCAGGACCTTGGCGGTGCCCTCGGCCTGCTGCTTGGCGGCGGTCAGATCATCCGCCAGCTTGCTGCGCTTGGATGTGGCCTGTCCCAGCTGCTTGTCCAGCGCGCTGATCTGCTGGGCGGTGCTCTTGGCCTTGGCCTGCAGGGCCTTCAGGTCTGCTTCCGCGCCTTTGTTGTTGATGCGGGTGTCGATGATGATCGACCCGTCCGCCTGCGGCATTTACGTCACCCCCAACCGCCTGAAAAATTCCTCTTCTTCCGCCGTCATCCGGCCGGCTGTGCTGCCGATCAGGTCGGCGTTCTCCCGGGCAAAGGCCGCTTCGGCCTTGTCCAGCTTTTTCCCCTTTGCCCGCTTGTTACGGATGTTGACGACCTGGGCAAAAATCCCTTCGCCAATGTTCTGGAACGCGCCGATGAAGTCCCACCAGTGCAGGTATTCACACCGGCGGCAGCTGTAACCCAGCACCTTGTCCACGGCCGGGGCGATCAGCTGCACGTCGGTGTCCCAGTGCACCAGTTCGGGGCGGTGGGGCTGGTGTTCCGGCACCGGCTGCCCCAGGTTGATAAAGACCATGGCCTGCCGCAGCGCCTCGTTGGCGTCGGGCAGGTGCTGCCAGTCCGGGTAAAATATCTGCAAAAAGGCCAGGCAGCGGGCCTGCTCCGGCAGGGCGCTGTCGCTCAGCGCCGCCAGCGCGTCCAGCACGGCGCGGAAGTCGCTGCGCACCGCGAACTGCTGCCCGCCCACCTCCAGCTCGGTGGGCAGTTCCCAGCCTGTCACGGCTGGGCGGCGGGCACTGCCGCCTGGCCGGGGGCCAGCCCTTTCGTGGTGCCCTGGTAGGGCGCGGTGTGGTCCGCCATGCGCTGCTGCGCCTTTTTGGCGGCGGACTTGAGCGCCTTTTCAATCACGGGGGCTACCCCTTCCAGCACGTTCTCCAGCACCGTGTGGCCGTTGGCCGTCAGGGCAAAGGCAGAGTATCCGCCAAAAAACGCCTGGCTGACCGGCGCGCCGAAGGCGTAGTCGAACGCCTGCTTGATGGCGTCGCTGGCTTCCATCAGTACCGGCCACTGGTCGATTTCCGGCACGCCGGAAGCCTGCATTTCATTGATCCGCTGCCGGTAGCTTTCGATCTTGGTTTCGGCCTGCTGCCAGCGGCCCGCAAAGCCGGGGTCGGCGGGGTTGAAGCGGACGGTCCCGGTCACGGTGCCGTCCGGGTCTTTGATCTCATAGGTCTTGACGCCAAGGTCAAGGACGATCTGTTCAGGCATAATAATTTACCTCACTTATTTCTATCCATGCTCCCGTAGGGGGGAGAGGCCGCTGAAAAAGGGTATAGAAAACCCCCGTTCATATTTCAGAACGAGGGTTACGGATATAAAATTTAAGCTACTTTAAGGTACAGCAAACGGAATGTTTCGCGGCCCTTGGGAGTAATCAAAGTTTGTGTTCCGGCCCAGCCGGTTTTCTCGTTGACCTGTTCTTTGATTTCAAACAGGCCGCTATTTTTCTCGGCGTAGGGCATCAACTTACCGCGTTTGTCACGGTAGATGTATTTCTTATCCAAAAGAAATTGAATGAATACTTTCTCTTTGACGCCCAGCTGTTTTGCGGTCTCACGAAAATTGGTCAGAAGGTTGCGGTCTACCAACTCGTCGAAGTAGTCTGCTTTTGGCGCCATGATTTGGTTCGTGACAGTCAACTCGGCAATACGTTTTTCACGGTCTGCCAATGTCTGCTGTGCTACCATCAAGGCTTTGGCCATCAGTTCTTCGGGCGACAGTTCGTTTTGCCCGTTGAGGTATCCGCCATGTTTGCGGATGCTGGGGATGACCTCTGAAGTGATCCATCGCTTGAACTTCCGCGCGGTCGGCAGCTTGCTGGACAACACCAGACTGTACAGGCCGCTTTCGTTGATGATGGTCATGCCTCTGGCTTGACCTGACCCGTCAAAATTACGGGTCAGCTTGTCCTCATCATCGACATGGCGGCGCAAGGCTTGATCTGTATCAGCGTACCCCAGCGCCCCGGCCACGTCCTTGCCGACGAACCAAGGCTCGTCGTTGATCTCCAGTCCGCGGATTCCCCCAAACTCGGCATTGTTGAAAATTTGCAATTCATTCATGGCTGGCGGCCTCCTTTCCAGCAGAGAATCCTTCTTTGTATGCTTCGTTTTTTACATCAACGATGAGACGCATTATGCGTTTGGTCACATCGTCAGCATGGGCACCAGTGCTGGCTTCATAAGCCCGAATGTAAGTATCTGAATCGATGGGATACTTCATTTTGCGGCCCCCTTTCTGCGGGCGCGCTCTTCGCGCACACCGCTGATACGGCCCGCGGCGAATACATCGGCCACAAAGGTGTAGAAGTTGACGGCATCCCGTTTGATAGGGTGGGCAGAATACAGGTCGGCGATATGCGCGGCCCATTCCAGTTCAGCAGGGGAACGGTGCTGGCGGTATTTGACGGCTTCCCGAGGGGTACAAAGAATTTGGTTCATGGTAAAAACTCCTTATCTCTTGTAAGGAGCCGCCGAATCTGATATAATAAATTTCAGATAGGGTAACTCCTGTCGGTTTAATAAGGCTTCGCCCGGTGATTGGTAGTCGGTGGGCGGGGCCTTATTTCTTTTCGTGCCTTTCCAAAAATTCCAAAACCGCCTCACGCACCGTATTCGCACGCTGTTTGTTTTCCCTTTTACAATATTCATCCAAACGTGCAAGTTCTTTATCATCCATGCGTGTACTAATTTGGTGCTGCTTGGGACTTTCGGACTTTGGTCTACCAGTTCTCGGAGACATTATATTCACCTCACTTTTTGAACTCCGATAACTGCATTATAATTTTTGAACCTCAAAAAGTCAACCCCTTTTCTAAAATATATCAGATTCAGGTCTCCTCATTGCTTGTAAGAAGTCCCCCACCATGGTATAATAGATTTACCAGAGGGCGACTTCTGGTGTTGGATAGCGAATTGGTAACTTTCTCAGGGTGGCCAGTTCGCTATTTTTATTGTTCCAACTTTTTTTCAAGAAGTTTAACACCCTCGTTTATGACTTCGGTTTTGCTTGCCTGCATTTTTTGCGCACACTTTTCTAACCGCTGGGCTTCTTCTGGTGTCAAACGAATTTCAAGGCGTTCAGTCTTCTTGTTTTGAGTTGGGCGTCCGGTTCTGGGGCTCATGTCATCACCTCACTTTTGCCCGTACATATACGCTAACATATGCCCGTACAAAAGTCAAGCCCTTTTCAAAAACTATTTCAATCAGCCGCCACTGCCATGGGAACGCCTCCTTATTCAGTTCCATCCTTTGTAAAGGTGGGAACGCCTTCTGCGATCGTCACCGTGCCCAGATCCATATCGTTGGACAGGTACACCGTCAGCGGCATGCCCACATAGCTGGAACCGCCCAGACTGGTGGGGACGATGGTGCTGTTTTTGTGCACTTCGGCGGTGAAAGGCCCGGTGGTGGCCGTGCCCAGGTAACAGTGGACCACCAGCACATCAAAGGTGCCCAGTTCGCTCAGGGCCTTGCGCCGCTCGATGTCCAGCAGCTTTTCGCTCAGCTTGTTGCCGCCCCGGATGGTGTTGGGGTCCAGCTCCTGCGCCGGTTTGGCAGGGGAAACATCCGTGTCGGACATCCCCAGAATGTCGGTGGTCTGGTTGGTGTCGTGATTGTATTCGATGCTGGAATCCTCCACGCCGCGGCCCATGATTTCCCATTCGTAGTCAGGGCCGCCGGCCGTACCGACATTGGCAAAAGTCATCAGCAACTTTCGGTCGGCCTTTTGGCCGGATGCCAGGTTGATCGTGGTAGAAGAACTTGCCATTTTGTCATACCTCCTCAAGGTACAGTTTGATTTGCAGTTGATAGCGGGCAGCGTTGGCGTCTGCCTGGGTGACGATCCCCGCATTGGATGCCTGTATTTGCGTGACCGTATACCCGCTTATGGCAGGGTAATTGTGCGCCCGCTCCTGGCCGCGCACCCAGGCGGACAGGTTAGCGAAAAAGTCTGCCGCGCTCAGGTTGGGGGCCAGGGCAGCGCCGAAGGGAAGCTGCGCCACAAAGGTCAGGTCGTATTCCGCGATATCAAATCCCAGAATATCTTCCCGGTGCTTTTCCCCGGCACTGCGCAGGGCGTACTCGGTACCTTCTGCGCCCAGATAGTTGGCATTGAATCGGTCATGTCTGTCGATCAGCGGGCATTCCTCCCGCAGCCATTTGCGTGTGGCATCCAGAACATTCATACTTTCGCTTTCCCTCCTGCGGCGGCTGCCGCTTCCCGCACCACATCTTCCCGGTGTTCGGCCATGGCGCGGGGGAACCAGTAGGCGCCCCGTTCTGGCGCACCGCTGTAGGTCAGCGGGCGGCCCGTGGGGTGCTTTTTCTGGCCTTTGGGTGAACGGAATCCGGCCAGCTCCCCGCTTTCAAAGATGGGAAAGTTGGGGCCATAAATCTCGCCGTAGTAAAGATAGCGGGCGTAGGGCGTGGCATACACCAGCAGCCCGTCACCCACGGCGGACGCCATCGGCCCGCTTTCTTTCAGCTTGCCGGTGTCCATGGGCACCTTTGGGTCGCAGTAGCGCAGCACCGCCTCGTCCACGACCTTCTGCACCTTCCCGCCGGGGGTCAGGCCGCGTTTTTCCAACGCCGCCTGCAGGTCGTCCAGCTCCAGCCGCGCGTCAAAGTGAATCGTCATTTCAGTTCGCCTCGATGTACCAGTGCGGGGCGGGGCGGCCCCGGTTGTCGTGTACGTCCAGCACGGTGGCCGTCACGTCCCCACAGGTGATCTTATCCCCGCGGGCGCACACCAGCGGCGCGCCGCCTGCGGCCCCCTCCGGGATGCGGCATTTGTATATGCTGGCGGATTTCAGACCCTCGTTGGTCACGGCCGCTTTGGTCTGGCCGTACCAGCTGCACCCCGCAAAGGTGCGGACGGTCTCCACATCATTGTCGGCCTGGCCGTCATACCCCAGGTGGGTGATGGTCACGGTCTTGTCACAGCCCAGCATGGCGGCCCCCTTTACACATACGCATACCCGGCCACCGCCAGCAGGTTGACCGGCTGGGTCAGGTAGCGGGCCAGCAGATCCCGCACCGCCGCCTTGTACTCGGCGGCGGTGGCGCGGGTCTCGCTGTAGCCGTCGTTCGTAAAGCTCTGCACGCCGTCGGCATCGCTGCGGCCTGCCGCCTGCCGGGCGGCCAGGCTGTCCACCAGGGCGCATTCGCAGTCTGCCAGCGGTTCGGCCATGCAGCCGGGGGCATCCCGCGCCCGGCCCATGGTGGCGGCGTCGATCATGTACGTTGCCTGTTTGGCCAGGTTGTCGTACCGATCCTCCGGCAGCGTGCCGCCGTTGGCCCGGTACTGGTCATAGCTGCTGTACATGGTTTTTCCTCCGATCAGACGGATTCTTAGGGTTCGCCGGGCGTAACCTTGCGCACACGGGTCAGCACGTTGTTGGTGACCTTGTAGCCGGTGTTCATCTCCACCTGGGCCTTGGAGCCGATGAAGTTCTCACTGTCCACGATGCGGGCCGCCTCAAAGTTAGAAACGACGCTCAACGCTTCGTGGTAGTACATGACGTACTGCACGGTGGAGCAGTCCACGGTCTTGAGGGTGCCGGTGCTGTCGTAGTAGGTGGGGCTGCCCACCAGGCCGTTGGCTTCCACAAAGGTCATGCCCAGCCAGACGCCCACGTTGCCGGTGTCGGCGATGCGGTCGTTGCGGGTGGGGGTGAACTCCTTGCCGGCGGCCAGCAGCACCTGCGCATAGAAGTCCGGGCTGCACATGACCACGTTGGCGCGGCCCTTTTCCTTGATGATCTCGGCGCGGGTCTTGACGATGTCGTCCTTCACGTCGGTGATGGCAGTGGTCAGCGCGGCCGCCTTGCCCTCCTGCACCAGGCAGGCAAGGCCGGACTGCATCCAGCCTTCGCGGCATTCCTGGGTGGCGGTAGCCAGGGCTTCCTCGCCCGCGGCAAAGCTGACGGCCGCAGCCTGTACGCCGTACAGCTTGTAGCTGCGCTGGAAGTTGTTGTTCAGCTGAATGGGAATCAGCGTGTCGGCCACGGCAGCGTCGGTAAAATCGCGGCCCGGCTTGCCGGGCGCCACGGCGCTGGTGGTCAGCTTGTGCACGTAGATCTGGCCAGCGGGGCCGGTCTCGTACTTGTCGGTGCAGGTCACGCCGGGCACCAGCACGGGGTTGTAGTAGAGGTTGGGTTCCAGAATGCCGGAATACTTTTCATCCACATTCAGTTCGTTGTACTTGATCGCCATGGATCATTCTCCTTTCGGGTGGTAGAAGGGGTTGTTTTTGTACTTTTCGTCGGTGTAGGCCTGGCCGGTCTTGGCGGGTGCGCCGCCCTTGCCGGGCACCGTGATGGTGGGCGCGGGCTTGTCCGGGGCAAAGGCGTCGGGGTCGGAGGTCTTGTACTCCTTCACGAAGTCCTCAAACCCCAGCAGCTTGCCGTCGTCCTGCAAAGCCAACCCCTTGCCCTTCAACTCGGCCAGAAACGCCTTTTTGGCCGACGCACTGGAAAATTTCAGCCCGGCGGCTGCGTTCTCGGCGGCGTAGTCGGCTTTCAGGGCACTGACCTGGGCGGCGGCTTTCTGCTCGGCGTCGGCGGCCTTCTGCTTCCAGTCGGGGTCGTAGCCCTCCAGCTTTTTGTTGGCGTCGGCCAGTTGGGTCCGGGCGGCGTCCCGCTCGGCCTTCAGCGTGTCGATGCTCTGTTTGTGGCTCCCGATGTCGCTGCTGTGCAGATCCATGATCTGCTGCAGCTGTTCCTCGGTGATGTTGGGGACGATCCCCTTCACATCCTCGCGTTTCATTGTCTTTCCTTTCCGCCCTTCGCTTTTTTCGGGGTCGCTCCCACGGGCTGTGCAGTTTTGCGCCTTGCCGGGCAAATTTGGGTATAAAAAGTGCCCGTCCGCCCCTCATGCAGGGCAAACAGGCATGAAAAAAGCACGGTGCAAATGCATCGTGCTTTGTGTTTAGATGTCCAACTGTTCGCACAGGTCATTCAAAGATTTTCCGTTGATAAAGGGAACGCTCATGGCTGCGTCTACAGACTGTACGTCTACCGCGTAGCCGTCATAGCACAAGCTGATATCGGTGCGGCTGATAGGGCAGATGGAACCGCTTTTCCCGTTGTACGAAAAATCAATGTCCTGTGTCAGACTGTCGATCCAGTTCCTTAAATCGGAAGCCTTCATAAGATATCTGCGTTCTCCTTTCTCTCCTCGTCGGTCAGTTCGCGCACAGGGCGGTCAATGATTACGCCATCTTCCCACAGGATATCGTGAGCGTGCTCTCCATGCTGGCCGAAGGGATGTTTTTTGGGGTTGCCGTGGGGGCCGTTACTGACCTGACGGATCATCCGGCCTTCGGCATCATAAAAAGTGCGGTCGTGTTGTTTGCCTTGCTGGGACAATGTGTCCACGACGGCAAAAGGCTTGTAGGTTGCGTTTGTTTTGGGGTGCGCTTGCCCGGTGCGGTCATCGGTCACTGCAATCGTCCCGTTTTTATTATAGTGATAGGCACTGTATTTTTCAATCTCTTTCCTGGCAACCGCCGTCGCCTTGCTGGCCTGGCTGTGCCCGAACCCGGACACGCTGGTGCGGGCGCTGTCGTTGCGGCGGCCGGTTGCCTGCACAAAGTCCTTCAGGTCCTTGCGGGCGGCGCGCAGCTTGACCGCAGCGGCGGTACTGTCCACCCCGGCGGCGTCCTCGGCCAGGTAGCGGCGCTTGTACTTGCGCACCCGGCGTTCCAGCGCGCGCTGCATCTGGCTGATCTCGTACCAGGTGTATAGTCTGCCATTGTATCCCACAGCGCGGGCGTTCAGTTCAGCCAGGCGTTCGTCCGTGTAGTTTCGCACCGACACGCCCGGGAAAAACGGGTAGAAATTGTGTCGGCAGTTCCAACCACACAGCCCCGCCCCGGTGCCGTAGCCGGTGGCGGTCTCGAAGTCCTCATACCATACGCCGTCCAGTTCGACGGTGCCGCCGATGTGGTAGACCTTGCCCTGCCAGAGCGCGTGCTCAGGGCGCGCGCCCGCGTGGGCGCTGACCTCCACATACTCGCAGCCCATCTCTTCGGCGCGGGCCAGCTGCAGCTTGGCGCAGGTCTGGTTGGTACCGGTCAGCACGGCCCGGCGGACGGCCACCTCCAGCGTGTCCTTGTGGCCGCTGGGGTAGGTGACACCGGCCATATGCCCGGCCAGCCCGTCCACCGCGCGTTTGACCGCGGTCTTGTAGTCGAACGCCCCAGACGATACCTGCAGCCAGGCGCGATCCAGTGCCCGCTCAAACTCGCCGGTCACGGTGTTGGCCGTGGTGGCGGTCAGGTTCTGCCAGGTCCCCAGTGTCTGGCGGTACCCAGCGTTCAGCAGGTTGTTGAGTGTGGCGTTTTCTTCGATAGGGGAGGGGGACAACCCGGCATCTCTGTAGATGACATCGTCTGCGGCCAGCGTCGTGAGCGCCGCGTCCAGCAGCGTTTGCCGGATGACATCCCGGCTTTTACCGCTGTATTTTGCCAGCAGGCGGACCACATCCTGGCGGCATGCCTGTATTTGCTCATACCGCCACGCCTGCCAGGCGGCGGTTTCGGTCACGGTGCCCGCCTTGCCGATCCTCCGGGCGATGTCCCGCAGGATATCGTCCTCCACCTGCTGCCACAGTTCCGCCGCGGCGTCGGGCAGGGTGTCCAGATAATCCGGGGTAAGCATCAGGCGTCACCCGGGCTGCCAAAGGTCAGCGTATCGCCGGTGTCGGCGGGCATCATCTCGCGGGCTTTCTCCTCGCTTACGCCGAAATACCAGGCCAGCACCAGTTCGGGGCGCAGGTAGTTGGCGTCGGCCATCTGCATGCGGCGGGCGAACTCGGTGCCGGTGTCCTCAAAGATGCTGTCCCCAAAACTGACCGACGGCTCAAAACTGCCCGCCGGGGCCAGACCGTACAGGCTGGCGTAAGCGTCGAACCAGTACAGCACGTCCAGCAGCCCCGTGGTCAGCCCCCGGTCCTGGATGGCTTTGATGGTGTTGTAGGTGGTCTTGTCCTCACTGATGACCTGGGTGGCGGTCACCCGACCAGTCTTGGGGTCTATGGCAAAAGTCCCCTGGCTGAACCCGGTCTGCAGCTCCAGCATGCGCAGCTGGGTCTCCATGGCCGTCTTGTAGGCGTCAAAGCGGAAGTCCGGGGTGTAGTCGTCCCAGGGCTTCGTTTCCGGCATGTTGATGGTCATGTAGTAGTCGCTGGCCAACTCCTTGAAGTTGACGGCGGGCTTGCCGCTGATAGGGTCCAGCATGGCGACCGAGCAGTCCAGGATCATCCGGCGCTTGCCGGTGCTGCGCTCCCAGAAGAAGTCGTAATAGGTGGCATCCAATTCCCGGATGCTGTCCACCGCATTGGCGTACAGGCTCACCGGGTAGGCGCTGCCGTCCACCGTGTTGATGGTGGGCATCCGCAACAGGCCAAAATGGGGCCGGTCTACACCGCCCACCAGCAAGTCGGGCTGCAGCCCAGCCCAGCGGGGCACGTCGGTCAGCGGTACTTCTTCGCCCATCCAGCCCCGTTCCTTCAGCCGGTACGCTTTGTTAGTGATGTGTAGGCCGCCGTCCTCCATGGCGAAGGATTCCACCCGCACCACGGCCGTGCCGTCGTCCAGCTTGTCGAAGTCGGTAAAATACCCGGCGTCCAGCCGCCGGTTGGGGCCCCAGTGCTTCGGAAAGATGCGGCTGCGCGGGATGATCTCCACATAAATGCTGCCGCCGTCCACGTAGGGCTTGACGGCCGCCATGCCGCCCACCCCTGCCAGCTGTACCGCCTCGAACAGGCCCGGCAGCAGGTTGCCGTCCAGCTGGGCCTGCATCCAGTCCGCCCGGGCGCCCGCCCCGGTGGATACCGTCAGTTCGCTGGTGGCCAGCGTCGCCATCGTGCTGGTCAGCGTGGCGGCCATCTTCAGGCTGTGCGGGGGCTGGCCGGGCAGGTAGAACAGGTCATCCCACTGGCGCACGGCCTCCGCCATGGCGGGCGTCATATCGCAGCCCAGGGCGCGGGCGTCGCGCAGGTTCAGCAGTTTCATGATAGCCCCTCTCAGTGTGTTCAGAATGTTCATGCGCCTCTCCGCTTCCAGATCTGTTCGGTGGCGTAGCGCACCGCGTCGATGTGGTGGTTGTTCAAATCCGGGTAACCGGGCAGCACCTCGCCGGTGCGGGGGTCGCGCTCATACTCGTACTCGCTGAACTCCCGGGCGGTGTCCGGGCAGCGGGCCGGGTCGATCACGATGCGCCCCAGCGATTGCAGCCACTTCATGCCGGCCTCCACGCTGCCGGGGCCTTTCCGGGCCGCCCGGCAGCCAAGGCCATAGACCCGGTAGTCCTGCACGCTCTTGGGCTCGGCGGAATCGGCGGTCAGCCAGTCGGCGGCCGTCAGCCCCCGGTCCAGCAGCAGGGAAGCCGTGTCCCGGTTGGAGGTGCGCAGCCGGGTCAGTTCGTCGAAAATATACAGCGTGCTGCGGGCGGCGTCATACTGCACACCGTTGAAGGCCCAGGGGTCCGGGTACCAGCCCCAGTCCACGCCGTACAGCCGCCGGTCAAAGTCGGCCAGCTGTTCGTTGGGGATGGGCTGCAGCGCCAGATTCTCGAACACTGCGGTGCCGCTGCCCACCACATCGCCCAGGTATTCGTGCCGGTAGGCGGTGGGGTTGCTCTGTTCCAGATGCTCGGCGTCCGCCAGAAAACGCGGCCCCAGCCATTCGGCCGGGGTCGTCTTGTAGGTGGAATGGTGTACCAGCTTGCCGGGGCGCGCTTCCAGGGCGTAGCGGTTGGCCCAGCTGCGGGCGGACGCCGGAGGGTTAAAGCTCTTGAGCGTGATGGAAAACGGTCCGCCGCGCAGGACGCTCTGTTCCACGTTGCGCACCTGTTCGGGGCTGTCGAACTGGTCCAGTTCTTCCAGCCACAGGATCGCCGCGTAACCGAAGGGCATCTTGATGGATTTCAGCTTGCCGGGGTCGTCCAGGCCGAAAAACAGGATCTTCTGCCCGGTGGGCAGATAGGTGCACTCCATGGGGCTGACCGTGCACTTGAACTTAGCCGAAAGCCCCAGCGCGCCGATGGCCCAGCACACCTGTGCATAGACACTGGTGCGCAGGGTCTTGTCCACCCGGCGCAGCACCACGGCATGGCAGTCCGGGTGGCGCAATAGCAGCAGGATCAGTTCGATGCTGATAAAGCTGGACTTGGTAGAGCCGCGGCCGCCTTTGGCGACCAGTTCCTCCACCTTGCCCGCCTTGATCTGGCGGTGCACATCGTAGAAAGCAGGGGAGACCAGCTCCGAAAGTTTACAGGTCGTCAACGATCCGCACCTCCCCAGCGCCGTCCTTGTCCTGCTCCAGCCAGCGGAAATTGTGTTCCAGGCTGAACTGCGCGCCGCGGGCACCGTCCCGGTCAAACAGGCGGCTCTCGGCGTACTCCTCACAGCGGGACTTCGCGCGCGTTATCGTGTCATTAAATGCTTTTTTCCCTTGATAATTCAACAGGGCTTGCCGGGACGCAAAGCCCAGCGCCAGGGCCAGCCCCGTCACAGTGGGCGGGTGCGCGCCGATGATGACCGGCTCGCCGTACTTGTCGGTGACGGCGGTGCCGTCCTTGTCCAACAGCGGCTTGCCCTGGCAGTCCTCGAAGTAAGCGTCAATGGCGGCCTGCAAGGCATCCACAGTCTTGTATTTCAGCGGCCTGGCCAATGACGTTTCCCTCCTTCCCGGCTCGAATGTAAAGTAAAAATAACCGCCCGGCAGCGCAGGGCCACAAGCTTTGCTGTCATTGATGATTGATCCCTGTCCCGCCTGCCGGGCGGTGCTCACAAGGTGCCAGCCTCGCCTCTTGCGGCTGGGGCGGGGCACAAAAAATGCCGGCATTTCAGCCGGCGGGTGGCGCCCATATACGGGACGGCGCATGTGCGCTGGGGCCATGTCCCTGGGAGGTGCCTATGCAAAGCCCAAAACCAAAAGCCGCAAGGCGGTTTCCCGTTCCTTACGGCTTCTGATGATAGTATTATAGCACTTATTTAGGGGGCTTTCGAGGGTGAATTTAGCTCATGTATTTTAACATCTGTACAAGATAAGCGCCGTTTTGCTTGTCGAGTTCATCTCGTTCGAGATTCCGTTTTCCAAACTCAACAAATCCATTTTCGCTGTAGAATTGAATCAAAGGCGCTTTATCCTCACATTCCAGGTATATGAATTTACCGCCCAAGACAGCCTGTGTTTCTCGGATTTTATCGGTGGCTAACTTCAACAATTCGTCACCGCTGATCAGGGTATTGTAACCATTGCTAAAATTCTTCCCTATTTGTCCAATCAATGGCGCGGGAATATGATAGTTTCCATCAATGTCAGAGGGCATAGCAAATTTTTTTATACGCCTTTTCCAATTGGCTGATGTCAACGTCTTTTTACTTAATACGATTTCTTTGTTTGCTAGTGTAAAATAGGAGACCAATACGGGAGTTCCCTTATATGATGCAAAAATGAGTTGCGTTTGAGAGATGCTTTGCTTGGCAAACTCTATAGCTTTGCTATGTAGAAAGTATTCCACGTCTTTATTCAAGGGACAAGAAAAGTCGGAGAGAATCTCTTTCGTGCGACTCTCTCCGACTTGCTCAACGAGTTCCTTGAGATTGACAAGATTATAGCCGGTAATCGTCATTTGCAATCCTACTTTGGTTTACGTCTTACTTCTCAAAAGAATCTGCACCAAAAATATCTTTTAGCTTTTCTCCTTTGAGCGTGTGAACCGTTTTACTTATGACAACATCTTTACTCGTCTTACCACGTGCGTTCTCGACTGCGCGAATAAAATTTCTAGCGAGGGGCTTCGAGCGCACAACAACATTCTTTGTGATGCTTTTTGTGGCCATCATAAACCCTCCTTTGCTTATTACGATAAGTCGTTGCACAGATAAATTATATGACATATTGCTCTTTGCGATAACAAATAATTTCTGTGGCTATATTATACATTTTTTACAACAAAAAGTAAAGCCCTGCACGATAAAAAACCAACGGTAATTGTAACTTTTCACAAATTACAGAATATGCACGAAAAAAGTTATTATTCCAGTTGTATCAAGCTACGCTTGTGAATTCTTCTTACCCAACGATAATCAATATGCATTTCGGCAGAAATTTGTTCAAAATTCTGCCCGAGGATGTACCGTCGCCGCAGAATCTCATGGTCGCGGGCGTTGGTGACCTGCTCCAGCGCCGCGACGACCTCGCGCCGTACCGCCCCACACTGGTTGATCTGCGCCTGTAACTCCTGTTGGGCCTGCACGATACTTTCCACCGCGCGGGGCAGGCTCTGGCCGTCGCTGGGGCCGCCCGGCATGCCCGTGAGGGCGGGTGTAACCTTGCAAGCCCTGGTGTGCAGCTGTTCCAGTTCCTCGGCAAGTTCCCGCTCCCGGCGCAGGCTGTCCTGGTAGCGGCGCAGCCAGCGGACTTTTTCTTCATAGGTCATATA
>SAMEA3387515__coassemble_2503_pt1 | contig 14051 bp, 11 predicted proteins | sample SAMEA3387515__metabat2_high_PE_016 | metagenome-assembled genome bin SAMEA3387515 (sample SAMEA3387515) | Felis catus | biome: Faeces | place: United Kingdom | collected 2012
CGCCGAAACGGCGGAAACAGCCTCGACGGAGGAAACCGCCGCCCTGCCTGCCGTGGCGGGGGAGTTGTACCCCATTCTGCCCGCAGATGATACCCATATGTGGTTCAACACAGGAACACGGGGCTACCAGATGAAGTGGGAAAACGACCACGGCCTTGTAATGGTCATCGACTATGATACGGCTGAACAGCGGGTGCTGTGCAGTGTACCGGGCTGTACCCATGACACGGAATCCTGTCCGGCCTATTTCCCCGGCGTGCGCCAGAACTGCCAACTGTTTGTCGCCGGGGATGAAGTCTACCTTTACAAGCGGTGGGAGGGGGAAAATCTGCCCGATACCTGGGAGGAGTACGAACAGTCAATGCAACTGACCCAGTCGCAGGATGCGGAAGAGGAGAGGGCCTTTCAGCGTGCGTACTATGAGCAGGCGGTAAGGCCTGCCGGTTTGATGGTCGTTGCAGCGGACGGCAGCGCCAAACGGTATGTGGAACTTTCCCAAAATCTGGGGGTGGACAGCTGGCTGCGCTGGTGTGACGGCGCTGCGCTGTATGGCTATAACAGCGGCGCGCCCGGCTCCGGCGGGCGGAAGTTATACCGTGTTTCTTTGGCAGACGGCACAGTGAGTGCGCTTCCGCTGCGGGACGGGGAATGGCCCAGCGGTGCACTGGGACGGAAACTGATCGTTGAGCGGTTCGTCACCAAAGTGCCGCTGCCCAATTCCGCTGAAAATTATGAAGCCTATGATGCGGTGAGGCAAAACGGCTATTACGAACTCAATCTGCTGGACCCGGCCACCGGCGAGCGCAGCAAGCTGGTGGCCGACCCTGCTTACAGCTTTGACAGCATGTTTTTGGGGCAGGCGGGCGGCTGGCTGTATTTTAGAATAACGGAAGAACGGGACCCGCGATGGGGCGTAGTGCGTGCCGTTCCGCGCGCCTATGACCCGCAGACCGGCCAATGGAAGGAACTGGGCGGGCCGGAAATGCGGATTTCGGATGTGGAGATCTACGCCCTGCCCGGCACGGCAGCCTGGGAGGGGCGCTGGGTCTGGATCCATGGAAGTTCTGAACGGATGTGGGTGCTGGATCGGCAGACAGGGGAACAGTATGAGGTCGCACAGAAGGTGGAAAAGGCTTCTGCGGTGGATCAACGGATGGCTCCCGCCGCTGTGACCGATGACGGCCGGTTCCTGATCCCCGTCAGGGAACAGGAACCGTATACCCAGGAATATGACTACGCCCTCATCGACGCCGAAGCCTTTTTGCAGGGCAGCACCGACTACACGCCGGTGACGATGCTGCAGCCCTGAAACGACAGGCTGTGTTCATGATATGGAAACAACTGCTGCCTGCCAGCAAACAAAATTTATGAAAATATGGGCAGAGAACTTGAAAAAGCATCCATATGGTGCTAACATATAGGTCGGGAGAGATTTTTATATAAAGGAGTGTGTTCCCATGTCGATCAAAAATGAGTATCTGCTGGGCATCTACGAAGGTCTTGTTCAGCGCAACCCCGAACAGAAGGAGTTTCTGCAGGCGGTGGAGGAAGTCCTCGAAAGCCTGGAACCCGTCATCGCGGCCCATCCCGAATACGAGAAGGCCGGTCTGATCGAGCGTATGGTCGAGCCGGAGCGCGTGGTCATGTTCCGTGTGCCCTGGGTGGACGATAACGGCAAGGTCCAGGTCAACCGCGGATACCGTGTGCAGTTCAACTCTGCCATTGGCCCCTACAAGGGCGGTCTGCGCTTCCATCCCAGCGTCAACCTGTCCATCATCAAGTTCCTGGGCTTTGAGCAGGTGTTCAAGAACAGCCTGACTGGCCTGCCCATGGGCGGCGGCAAGGGCGGCTGCGACTTTGACCCCCACGGCAAGTCCGACGCCGAGGTCATGCGCTTCTGCCAGAGCTTCATGACCGAACTGTACCGCCACATCGGCCCCGATACCGACGTGCCCGCCGGTGACATCGGCGTGGGCGGCCGCGAGATCGGCTACCTGTTCGGCGAGTACAAGCGCATCACCAACAGCTTCGTGGGCGTGCTGACCGGCAAGGGCATCCCCTACGGCGGCTCTCTGGCCCGCACCGAGGCTACCGGCTACGGCCTGTGCTACTTCACTGATGAGATGCTCAAAGCCAACGGCAAGAGCTTCCAGGGCGCCAAGGTGGTCATCTCCGGCTCCGGCAACGTGGCCATCTACGCCAACCAGAAGGCTACCCAGCTGGGCGGCAAGGTCATCGCCATGAGCGATTCCAACGGTTACATCGTGGACGAGAACGGCATCGACTACAAGGTCATGCAGGAGATCAAGGAAGTCAAGCGCGCCCGCATCAAGACCTACCTGGACTACGTGCCCACCGCCAAGTATGTGGAGGGCAGCCAGGGCATCTGGAACGTCCCCTGCGACATCGCCCTGCCCTGCGCCACCCAGAACGAACTGCCGCTGGAAGGCGCCAAGGCGCTGGTCGCCAACGGCTGCTATGCGGTCGCCGAAGGCGCGAATATGCCTTCCACCCCCGAAGCCATCGCCTACCTGCAGGCCAACAACGTGCTGTTTGCGCCTGCCAAGGCGTCCAACGCGGGCGGCGTGGCTACCTCCGGCCTGGAGATGAGCCAGAACTCCCTGCGTCTGGGCTGGTCCTTCGAGGAAGTGGACGAGCGCCTGCACAACATCATGGTCAACATCTACAAGAACGCGGCGGAAGCGGCGGAGCAGTACGGCTGCAAGGGCAACCTGGTCGCCGGTGCGAACATCGCGGGCTTCCTGAAGGTCGCCAACGCCATGATGAGCCAGGGCATCGTCTGATCCCGGCTTGAACCCCTGATTTTATAATCTCTGATCTTACAAAAAGGACCCGGCGCCTGCCATGCGGCAGGCGCCGGGTCTTTGTCGTATAAAACAATGGGGAAAGGACTTACTCCTGCAAAAATTCCCGGATCTCCTTTTCCACGGCGGCCACTTCCTCCGCAAAGGCGCGGGCCGATACCCGCAACGCCCCGTGCCCCAGCACGATGACCTGCTCGGCCCCGTCGCTGCTCACCACGCGGGTGCGGCGCTCTTTGGCCAGTTCGTGGGTGGCCCGCTCGATGTACATATCGGCGGTCTCGGCCTCTTTGGTGTAGACCACATACAGGTTGTGGTAGCGTTCCACCTCCCGCGCGCCGCCCCGGACTTTGTAGGCGTCGAACACCAGGATCGGCACACAGCGTTTGTACCCGGCATAGTTGCACAGAATGTCCATCAGGCGGCGGCGCGCCGCGTCCAGGCTGCCTTCGGCCACGCGGCGCAGATCGTCCCACGCGAAAATGACGTTGTAGCCGTCCACCAGCAGATAGTCCGGCCCGGTGGGCTGGGGCTTGGCCGGGGCATAGGCGGCGGGGGCGGTGTGCAGCGCGGCGCGGGCGGCCTTTTTGGCGTCGGTCCCGTTCTCGCCCCGGTGTTTGATCTTGCCGTAGGTGCGCTCAAAGATCGCCAGCAGTTCCTTGTCCTGTTCCAGCGTGCCCCGGTAGGCATCGGCCCGGCGGCGACGGGCTGCGGCGCTCTCCTCGGCCGGTTCCTGCCCGGCGGGGGCCAGACGGCGGGTAAGGCCGCTGTCCACATGGGCGCGGGCGGGCACCTCGTCCCAGGGCACCGTGTACCCGGCCCCGTGGGAGCAAAAGACCGAATCGGCGGGGTTCTCCACATCGGCGGCGGGGTCGTACCCGGCCGCCGCGATCACTGCTTCGGCGTCGTGGCAGACGTCATACCCGGCGGGCAGCACCGACCAGCGGCCCAGACCATGGGTGTAGGCTGCCACCTCGCGGGCATAGCCGCGGGACGATGCCACCGGCAGGCGGCCGGTCAGGCGGGCGGTGTCGCCCAGCGTTTCGGGCGGGTCAAAGGTGCCGCACATCCGCTGGATGTCCGCCATCGCGCGGCCCACGGCGTCGGCGGGCAGTTCCAGCGTAAAGTCGTACCAGGGCTCCAGCAGCGCCACGGTCCCTTTGGCGGCTGCCGTCCGCAGGCCCTGCCGCACGGCGCGGTAGGTGGCCTGGCGGAAATCCCCGCCCTCGGTGTGTTTCTGGTGGGCGCGGCCCGCCGCCAGCGTGATCTTCACATCGGTCAGCGGCGCGCCGGTCAGCACGCCGGGGTGGGTGCGCTCGGCCAGATGGGTCAGCACGAGCCGCTGCCAATTTTCGCCCAGCGTGTCGGGCGGGCAGTCGGCCGCCAGTTGGATGCCGCTGCCCCGCGGGGCGGGTTCCAGCAGCAGATGCACCTCGGCGTAGTGGCGCAGCGGTTCGTAGTGGCCGATGCCCTCCACCGGGGCGGTCAGCGTTTCTTTGTACAGAATGCCGCCCTCCGAGAAGGTCACTTCCAGGCCGAAGCGGCTTTGCAGCAGCGTTTGCAGGATCTCCAACTGCACTTCGCCCATAAGCTGCACGTGGACTTCGGCCAGGTCGTCGCGCCAGGCGACGTGCAGCTGCGGGTCCTCGTCCTCCAGCGTTTGCAGCGCCCGCAGCAGCGTGTGCGGGTCGGCCCCGGCGCAGCTTGCCCGGTAGTTCAGCACGGGTTCCAGTAGTGGGGCTTCGGCGTCGGCTTCGGCCCCCAACCCCTGGCCGGGCCATGTGGCGGCGGGCCCGGCCACCGCCACCACCATGCCGGGCACGGCGGCGCTCACCAGCCGGAACTTGCTGCCGCTGTACAGGCGCAGGGCGTCGGCCTTTTCGCCGCCCGGCAGCAGGGCTTTGACCGCCAGTTCGCCGCCGGTGACTTTCAGCCAGGTCAGCCGCGTCCCGGCGTCGTCCTGGCTGATCTTGAACACCCGCGCGCCGAACTCCGGCCAGGCGGGCGGCATCCGCGTCAGCGTTTGCAGGCCGCGTAGCAGGGCGTCCAGCCCTTCCAGCCGCAGCGCGGAACCGAAAAAGCAGGGGAATACCTGCCGCCGGGCAATGGCCGTCACCAGCGTGTCCTGCGCGGGCGTGCCATCGGCCAGCACTTCTTCCATCAGCGGTTCGCTGCACAGAGCCAGAGCTTCGGGGTCGGGGCCGTGGGTGAAATCCACACAGCCGTCCCCGAACCGCCCGCGCAGTTCCCGCAGGCGCACCGCCGCGTCGGCCCCCGGCAGGTCCATCTTGTTGATGAACAGCAGGGTGGGCACCCGGTAGCGGGCCAGCAGCTTCCACAGGGTCTCGGTGTGGGCCTGCACGCCGTCGGTGCCGCTGATGACCAGCACCGCATAGTCCAGTACCCGCAGGGCGCGCTCCGCTTCGGCGGAAAAGTCCACGTGGCCGGGGGTGTCCAGCAGCGTGATGCAGGTCTCGGCGGCGCCGTCGGCTGCGGGCAGCGTCAGCACGGCCTGCTTGGCAAAGATCGTGATGCCCCGCGCCCGCTCCTGGGCGTCGGTGTCCAGAAAGGCGTCCCGGTGGTCCACCCGCCCCAGTTTGCGCAGCGCCCCCGCGCGGTACAGCAGCCCTTCGGCCAGGGTGGTCTTGCCGCTGTCCACATGGGCCAGCAGCCCCGTGCAGATGTACTTGCGGGGTGTGGGCGTTTCCTGTTGTTTTGGCATTCGGTTTCCTCCCTGTATGGTTTGCGGCGCGGCAAACGCCGCGGGACCCGCCGCGGTATGGCAGCGCCTGCGGCGGGTCCGTGACGGGTGATGGGAATAGAGCGGTGCTCAGGTACGGAGCAGCTCCGATGGGATCAGGGCCGGGTCGAACATGACCTGGGAATGATTGTCCAGGATCAGATCTTTGCGGACCAGTTTGCCGGTGGCCCGTTCGATCACCCGGCGGTAAATTTTGGATACGCGGTAATAGTCCGAGCCCTCCTTCTGGAAGTGGTGGTTTTCCTCCACAATTTCATACTCCCAGGGGAAGGGGCGCTCGCTGCGCAACTGTACATAGAGTTCCTCATCTTCACACCACGCCATGAGTTGCACGGTCTGGTCGGTATCATTGCGGAAGCGGAAATCTACATAATTATAACATACCGAGGTCCCGGCGCTGAAAGGAACGCGCGGCCCCTCGTCGGGGGCCAGTGCGTCGGAATGACTGTGAAACTCGGTCACGGTCAGGGGACTGTGGAGCACCAGCACGTGCAGCGCGTGGGAAAGATTACAAAGTCCGCCACCGATGTCTGCCGTCAGGTGATTGCGCACGATGACGCGGCCCTCCCGGTAGCCTTTGCGGCGGGTGACCTTGCCGACCGTGTGCCAGAAGGAAAAAATCTGCCCGGGGCGCAGTAGCAGGCCATTCATCCGGGCGCAGGCCAGCCGGATGTTCACGGCCTTGTTGAGCTGATGTTCCAGGTTGACGCCAGGGGCCCGGCGGATCATATGGATCTTGTGCTCGTACACCAGGTTTGGCAGAGGTTCCTGCTGGACCATTCGGGCAAAAGGCGGCCGGGCGGCCAGGTCCCGCAGGTGCCGCAGCAGGATCTCTTTCTCCACCGCGATGGCATAACAGGCGGGGTTGATCTCACAGAACAGTTTTCGTTTGCGCTCAGGCATGAGGAACGCCTCCTTCCTTGACGATGAGGCCCAGCCGGTGGCGGCTGGGGCGGTCCAGGCGGTAGCACAGCAGCAGGAACTTTTCCACCCAACGGCGTTTGCCTATTTTTCGCTCCCCCTCGCGGCGCAGGAACCGCACCAGGATGCTGGGGATGCCGCAGCGATTGGCACCGTAGATGTCGGTGAAGATCTGGTCCCCGATGACGATGGCCTGCTCTTTGGGGATCTGTAGCATTTCCAACGCGCGCAGATACCCGGCAGGGGAGGGCTTGTCCGCCTCCGCCAGGTAGGGCGAGTCGATATGGGCGAGAAAACGCAGAATGCGTTCCTCGCTGTTGTTGGAGAGCAACAGCGTTTTCAGCCCGGCACGATGGATGCGGCGGAACAGTTCGTCCACCGCCGCGTTAGAGTCGGCACCGTGGAGCACCAGCGTGTTGTCGATGTCCAGCAGTAGCCCGCGATACCCCAGTTGGTAGAGTTTTTCATAGTCCAGGGCAAAAACGCTGTCTACATATTCATAGGGGAAAACAGGCGCAGCAACATGAGCAGTCCTCCGGGTCAGGCGCGCAGAAATTTCAGGACCCGGTCGATCTGCGCGCCAAAGCCGTGGCCGAACTTTTCCTCAAAAAAGGCACTGCCGATGGTGAAGGCCCACGGGGCGGCCGCCTTGACTTCCGCCAGCCGGGCCATGCTGTCGATGCTGCCCGCCACGCAGACCGGGGCGCCTGCCTCAGCCACAAAGCGGCGGATCAGCGCAGTTTTGTCACCGGTGTAGCGATAGCCCAACAGGTCGAAACCATAAACGCCTTGGCAGGCGCGGGCCTGACGGAGCATTTCACCGGGTGTGCCTTCCAGCACCGAGGGACGCCCGCGTACCCGACCAACAAAGGGCAGGTAGCGCAGCCCGTGTTCGCGGCAGAATGCGGCAATAGAATCAAAGAACAGCGTGCCCATCAGCAGATCGCAGCCGCAGTCTGCTGCCAGCCGGGCACCCTGCAGGCCCTCGGTTTCGGTATAGGCTACCACTTCCAACGCGGTCTTTTTGCCGCAGGCTTTCATGCGGCGGTAGAGGGCGTGCATCTCCTCCGGCGGCAGGCCTTCTTCTTTCATACCCCAGTATTCGGCACCGCAATCGTGGCAGGCTTCAAACACCGTGCTGGCGTTTTGCACCGTGCGGTCATGGTGGGTCAGCATAACGATCAGGCGTGTTTGTGGTTCCATAGGCGAGAACACCTCGTTTCAACCGGTAATTATTTTCATTATACCGCGCGGCCGGGGGAGCGTCAACTTGGGGCGCGGCGGGGAAAATGGGAAAAGAAAAGTAAAAAAATAATAATAATTCCTAAAAAGCCCTTTACAAAGCAGAATTGTATGATATAATGGAATCAAGGGGCAGCGGGCGGCTATACGCCGCACGCCTGCCCGTTCCGAAATGAACAACGACGTGAACCAGGGAGGTAAACGATGGAGCAGAAGTATTTTATTTGTGAGCACTGCGGCAATATCATTACGATGGTACAGGACAAGGGCGTGCCCGTGTTCTGCTGCGGCCAGAAGATGACCCCGCTGGTGCCGGGCACGGTGGAAGCCGCGCATGAAAAGCATATTCCCGTCTATACGGTGGAAGGCAACAAGGTCCATGTGGAAGTGGGCAGCGTGGCCCACCCGATGATGGACGCCCATTACATCGTCTGGATCGCGCTGCAGACCGCGCAGGGCAGCCAGATCAAGCACCTGAAGCCCGGCGAGGCCCCGGCGGCGGATTTCGCCCTGACCGAGGGCGACACGGTGGAAGCCGTCTATGCCTACTGCAACCTGCACGGGCTGTGGAAAGCGTAAGCGCCTGCAACGAAATTTTTTGAACTGATTCTTAAAAAGGAGCGTTTTTTATGAAAAAGTACGCCTGCCCCTGCGGCTATGTGTATGATCCCGCCCTGGGCGACCCCGCCAACGGCATCGCGCCGGGCACCCCGTGGGAAGATGTGCCTGCGGACTGGGTCTGCCCCGTCTGCGGCCTGGGCAAAGATGTTTTTGTGGAAGAGGACTGATCCACAGCGATAAAAGACCGGGACGCCCCGCGGGGCGTCCCGGTCTTTGCTTTTTCAGTGCCGCCATGCCCACCAGAGAAAGCGGGTGTTGGTGACAAAATACCGTTTGAAAAGCCGCTTGGGGTCCTGCAACAGCCGGTAAAGCCATTCCAGGCTGCACCGCTGCATCCAGGCCGGGGCGCGGCGGATGTTGCCGGCCTCGTAGTCAAAGGCGGCGCCCACGCCGATCATCAGCGCATGGACGGCCCCCTGATGGCGGGCCATCCACTGTTCCTGCTTGGGCGCGCCCAGCCCCACCCAGACGAAATCGGGCCGGGCGGCGTTGATGCGCGCCACGGCTTCGGCGTCCTCCTCCGGCGTGAGGGGGCGGAAAGGCGGCGATTCCATCCCGGCCACGACGGCGCCGGGGTACTGCTGTTCGATCTTCTGCCGCAGCAGGCGCAGCGTTTCGGGCGTGGAACCGTAGAAGTAGTGGCGGTACGGCCGTTCGCCCTTATCGCGCAGCATCTGCTGCATCAGGTCGGGGCCGGTCACCCGCTGGGCCTGGGGGAACCCCTTGCGGCGGCTGTAGCGGGACAGCGGCCCCCCGTCCGGCAGGGCCAGCACCGCGCCGTTCTGGACCTGGCGGTAGGCCGGGTCGCCGTAGGCGGTCACGGTGGTGTGTACGTTGGCTACGCAGATGTACTGCCCGCGCCAGGATTCCAGATGCTCCCGGATGCACTGTACGGTCCCGGCCATGTCGGTGACCGCGATGTGGACGCCCATGATCTCGCAGGTGGGCAGGGGGCTGGTTTCTTTCTGCATGCGGTGTCTCCCTTTTCTGGATAGAATACGGCTCTATCATACCACCCCGGCGGCAAAGATTCAACACCGGGCGGCAAAAGCACAGGACGCGGGCGGCCTGTGCGGTCCGCGCCCTGCGGTAAAGAAGAACGCCGTTCAGCGGGCGTCCACCGCTTTGGTGGCGATCACGTCCACGCCGGTGCCGGCGGCGTCGGGCAGCAGCACGTCGCCAATGGCTACGGGGGCGTCGGCCGTGACGGCTTTCAGCGCGCGGATCACCGCAAAGATCTTGTCCTTGGGGATATCGCTGCGCGTCTTACAGGAGACTGTCGCCGCCGTGCCGCCGCGCACCGGCACCGTCGTCGTCACGATCCGGGTCGGGTGGGTGACTTCTTTGCGGGCGTAGGCGTCGCCCCGCGGGCAGGTGTTGCCCGTGACCGAGACCACCGCCCCGTCCTCCAGCGTCACCTGCACCGTGCAGCCCAGCGGGCACCCGATGCAGGTCAGTTCGCGTTTTTCCATCGCCTTACGCCTCCTCCAATGTCACAGTCAGACCGCCGCAGCCGGGCAGCTTGTCCAGCACGGCGCCTTTCAGCACGATGGTCTCCATCTCGCCCGGCGCCAGCACCGGCCGCTTGCGCCGCCAGATACATTCCGTTCCCGCATAGACGGCCAGCGCCTTATTGCGGTACACATTGCCCACCCGCAGGCGCAGTGTCAGCGCGCCGTCCAGCCGGGCCGGATGCACGGCGGTGGGCACCGTGTACCGCACGCCGTCCGCGGCCTGCACGGGCAGCGTTTCGCCGTCCGCAGCCGTCCCCTGCAGGATGTACCGGGCCGCGTGCGCGCCCGCCGCAGACGCTTCCTCCGACACATAGTCCACCAGGTCGTGGACGTGCAGCACGTTGCCCGCGGCGAACACGCCGGGGATGCTCGTTTCCAGGCTTTCGTTCACGGCGGGGCCGCCCGTCACCGGGCTCAGTTCCACACCCGCCGCGCGGCTCAGTTCGTTTTCCGGCAGCAGCCCGCAGGAAAGCAGCAGCGTGTCGCAGTCATAGTGTTCCTCGGTGCCGGGCACCGGCCTGCCGTTCTCCACCCGGGCGATGGTCACGCCCTCCACGCGCTCTTTGCCCTGGATGTCCACCACCGTATGACTCAGCTTCAGCGGGATGCCGAAGTCATCCAGGCACTGCACGATGTTCCGTTTCAGCCCGCCGGAATAGGGCATCAGCTCCGCCACGCAGAGCACCTTCGCCCCCTCCAGCGTCATGCGCCGGGCCATGATCAGCCCGATGTCGCCGGAACCCAGGATCACCACCCGCCGCCCGGGCAGGTAGCCTTCCATGTTCACCAGCCGCTGGGCCGTGCCCGCCGTATAGATGCCCGCGGGCCGCGTGCCCGGAATGTTCAGCGCGCCGCGGGGCCGCTCCCGGCAGCCCATGGCCAGCACCACCGCCTTGGGGTGCAGTTGGAACAGCCCGTCCTCCCGGTTCATGGCGGTCACGGTCCGGTCCGCCGCCAGGTCCAGCACCATGGTGTTCAGCTTGCAGGGGATGCCCAGCGCCCGCACCTGGTCCGCAAAGCGGGCGGCGTACTCCGGCCCGGTCAGTTCCTCTTTGAAAGTGTGCAGGCCGAAGCCGTTATGGATGCACTGGTTCAGGATGCCGCCCAACTCGCGGTCGCGTTCCAGGATCAGGATGTCCTGCACGCCCGCCCGGCGCGCGGCGATGGCGGCCGCCAGCCCCGCGGGCCCGCCGCCGATGATCACAAGATCTGCGTTGTTCATGGTTTGCCCCCTCCCTCAGTACACGTCCTTGTTGGCGCCCACGATGATGCGCGATCCGCCGCCCGACTTGGTCACGGCGCTCTGGTCAACACCCAGTTCCCGGGCCAGGATCTCCATGACGCGGGGGCTGCAGAACCCCGCCTGGCACCGACCCATGCCCGCCCGGGTCCGGCGCTTGACGCCGTCCAGGCTGCGGGCCCCCGGCACGCGGTGGATGGCGTCGAGGATCTCGCCCTCGGTGATGCTCTCGCACCGGCAGATGATCTGGCCGTAGGCCGGGTTTTCCCGGATCAGGGCGGCCCGCTCCGCAAAGGGCAGGCCCCTGGGGTCCAGGATGCCCTTGCGCACAGGGTCGAAGCCGGGGTCTTTTTCCAGCCCCAGACGTTCGGAAACGATCTGCGCCACCATCACGCCGATGGCCGGGCTGCTGGACAGCCCCGGGGATTCGATGCCCGCGCAGTCCACGAAGCCGGGCGCGATCTCCCCGATGAAGAAGTCGTGCCGCCGTTCATGGGCGCGCAGCCCCGCAAAGCTCGTGATGGTCTGGCGCAGGGGCAGGTCCTTCACGGCCAGCCCCGCCTTGGCACGCACCTCGTCCAGACCGGCGGCCGTGGTGGCCGTCAGTTCCTTATCCTCCTGATCGATGGCCGTGGGGCCGATGAGCAGGTTGCCGTGGACCGTCGGCGTCACCAGCACGCCCTTGCCGTATTTGCCCGGCAGTTGGAAGATCGTGTGCCGTACATGGCCCCCCGCCGTGTGGTCCAGCAGGAAGTAATCCCCCCGCCGCGGGATGATGGTCAGCGGGTCGCCGGGCTGCACAAGGTTGTGCAGTTCGTCCGCGTGCACGCCCGCCGCGTTCACCACGCAGCGCGCTTCCAGCGGCCCGCGGCTGGTTTCCACCCGCCAGCCGCCGTCTATGGCCGTCAGGCCGGTCACCTTGGTGTCGAACTGGAACTGCACGCCGTTCCTGGCGGCGTTTTCCGCCAGAGCATAGGTCAGCCCGAAGGGGCAGACGATGCCACCCGTGGGCGCCCACAAGGCGGCCACCGCTTCGTCCGCGATGTTCGGCTCCATCGCTTTCAGTTCGGCCCGCGAAAGGATCTGCAGCCCTTCCACACCGTTGGCCGTACCGTTCTCATACAGTTTTTGCAGCGCCGGGCGGTCCTCCTCACTCAGGCAGACCACCAGGCTGCCGCACTGGTCGTAGGCAAAATCCAGCTCTTTGGAAAGGGCAGGCATCATTTTGCTGCCCGCCACGTTGAGCTTTGCCATCAGGCTGCCGTGAGGCGCGTCGTACCCGGCGTGGACGATGGCGCTGTTCGCCTTGGTGGTGCCGCAGCACACGTCCTCCTCTTTATCCAGCACGAGAATTTCGGCCTTGTAGCGGCTCAGTTCCCGCGCGGCCGCGCAGCCCGATACCCCGCCGCCGATGATGATGACATCCTTCATACCGTTTCCTCCTCGTCCTTGCGCGCCCAGCCGTAGGCGCAGCGCACGGCCTTGTTCCACCCGCGGATGCGCCGCGCGCGCTCTTCGTCGCTGATGTGGGCCATGAACACGCGGTCCACCGCGCGGTTGCGCGCCACTTCCTCCGGGCTGTCCCAGTAGCCCACCGCCAGCCCGGCCAGATAGGCCGCGCCCATGGCCGTGGTCTCCACGCAGCAGGGGCGTTCCACCGGCGCGCCGCTGATGTCCGCCTGGGCCTGCAGCAGATAGTTGTTGGCCGAAGCCCCGCCGTCCACCTTGAGCATCGTCAGGTGTACCCCGGCGTCGGCCTCCATGGCCTTGAGCACATCGTTGACCTGGTAGCACAGGCTGTCCAGCGTGGCGCGGATGATGTGGTTCTTGTTGCAGCCGCGGGTCAGCCCCACGATGGCGCCGCGGGCGTACTGGTCCCAGTGGGGCGCGCCCAGCCCCGTGAAAGCCGGCACCACATAGCAGCCGTTGGTGTCGGGCACTTTCAGGGCCATGTACTCGGAATCCCGCGATTCCTCCAGAATTTTCAGTTCGTCCCGCAGCCATTGCACCGCGGCCCCCGCCACGAAGATGGAGCCTTCCAGCGCGTAGGTCACCTGCCCGTTCAGCCCCCAGGCGATGGTCGTGACCAGGCCGTTGCGGCTCTCCACCGGCTTGGCGCCGGTGTTCATCAGCAAAAAGCCGCCGGTGCCGTAGGTGTTCTTGGCGTCGCCCGGCGTAAAGCAGGCCTGCCCGAACAGCGCCGCCTGCTGGTCGCCCGCCGCCCCGGCGATCTTGATCTCGCCGCCAAAGTGCATGGGGTCGGCATATTCGTAAAATTCGCTGTTGGGCACCGGCTGGGGCAGCATGCAGCGGGGGATGTCCAGGATCTTCAGGATCTCGTCGTCCCAGTCCAGCGTGTGGATGTTGAACAGCATCGTCCGGCTGGCGTTGGAGTAGTCTGTCACATGGATCTTGCCGCAGGTCAGCTTCCAGATCAGCCAGGTCTCCACCGTGCCGAACAAAAGCTGCCCGGCCTCGGCCTTTTCCCGCGCGCCCTCCACGTTATCCAGGATCCATTTCAGCTTGGTGGCCGAAAAATAGGCGTCGATGACCAGCCCCGTCTTTTGCCGGAACAGTTCGGTCAGGCCGCGGGCCTTGAGTTCGTCGCAGTATTCGCTGGTGCGGCGGCACTGCCACACGATGGCGCGGCAGACCGGCTCGCCGGTATCCCGGTCCCAGACGATGGTGGTCTCCCGCTGGTTGGTGATGCCGATGGCCGCGATGTCCGACGCCGACGCCCCGATGGCGTTCATAGCCGACAGCGCCACGCCCAGCTGCGTGGTCCAGATCTCGTTGGCGTCGTGTTCCACCCAGCCCGGCTTCGGGAAATACTGCGTGAATTCTTTCTGGGCCACGCTGCACATGCGGCCCTGTTTATCGAACAGGATGCACCGGTTCGAGGTCGTTCCGGCGTCCAGCGCCATGATATA
>SAMEA3387515__coassemble_2825_pt1 | contig 11002 bp, 8 predicted proteins | sample SAMEA3387515__metabat2_high_PE_016 | metagenome-assembled genome bin SAMEA3387515 (sample SAMEA3387515) | Felis catus | biome: Faeces | place: United Kingdom | collected 2012
CCAAAAAAGGCATGGGTGTACACCCATGCCTTTTATCTGGAATTTCTTTGGTCCTTTCTTTGCAAAGAAAGGACAATAACCTTTAATAGATCTCCCGCGCTTTCCAGCGGCGGACCGCGTCGGTCAGGCAGAGCGCCACAAGCGCCACCGCCAGCAGCAGGTAGCCGGGCCGCAGGCCGTCCATGATGACCCCATAGGCGTCAAAATAGCACAGGGGCGACAAAAATTCCAGCCACTTCGCGTCGGCGTACTGCACCGCCACGCCCACCGCGTAGGCGCCCAGCACAAAGGCCGCGCAGCCGCGCACCGCGGCGCTGTACCGCCGCACCACCGCCGCGATCCACAGCCCGCCGCTGAAAAACACCAGTTCCGTCAGGTACATGCCCAGCGTCGTCAGCAGCACGTCCGCGTTGTTCTCCAGCCCGCCGGCCGGCAGCACCACCAGAAAATAACTGCACACCCCGCTGCACACCGTATACACCAGCAGGTCCAGCGCGCAGGCCGCCGCCTTCGCCCGGACGATCTGCCCCCGGTCCACCGGCCGCGTGAACAGGTACTCCGCCGTGCGCTGCTGTTCCTCCTTCGCCACGCAGCTCACCCCCAGGTAGGCCGCGTACCCGAACGCCAGGATCGTCGTCCAGAAATACAGGCAGGCGTACCACCCCAGCGGTGTCGCCAGGTCCGCCTTGACGCCGAACATCACCCGCATCAGCTTGGGAAAGCTGCCGACCAGCGCCCCCAGTTCCACGATGCTGTCCCGCAGGGACAGGTACTCGAAAAAGCAGAACCCGACCAGCACCACCGTCAGCCCCAGCCAGATCAGCAGCACGCGGGCGTTCTGCCGCAGTTCATTTTTTATCAGCGTTTTCATTGCCGTCACCGCCTTTCACCGCACGTCCTTCGTCCGGGCCAGCCGGAACGCCGCCAGCAGGAACACTGCCATGCCGCCCAGGCAGCACAGCAGCTTGCCCCAGGCATAGAAGCCCGTCTGCACGATGTCCGCCGCGCTGAAATAGGCAAAGGGCGTCAGGTAGCCCAGCGCGTCCCAGCCTATCACCCGGGAAAAACTGGACATGCAGTACAGCAGGATCACCAGCGCCCCCGCCGTCAGCAGCGGGTTGCGGTCATGGGGGAAGGCCACGCCGATCAGCAGCTCCGCCGCCGCAAAGAAGAACAGCACCAGCACCAGCGAGAACGCGATGAGGAAAAACGCCCGCGGCTCAAACCCCGGCCGGAACACCGACATCGATAGCCAGGACGCCAACAGGTACGCGCCGCCCACCGCGGCGCCGCCGCAGGCCACGGCCCGGCCTTGCCGCCCAGCAGCGCCGCGCGGGTGCAGGGCTTGGTGAACAGGTATTCCCGGCTGCCGCCGGACCATTCCTTCGTATAGATCGAGATGCCGAAATGCAGCCCGAACACCCCGGCCGCCAGCATGAAAAAGCTCGTCAGAAACGAGTAGATGCCCAGCGGCTGCTGCAGCAGTTCGATGGAGATGCCCGCGCTGCGGAAAAAGTCGCTGTCGGCCATCGTGGCAAACACGGGGCTGTCCCACCCGGCCATGTCGATGAAGCTGTAATACACCGGCGTCATGCAGAAGATGCACAGGGCCATGGCAGCCGTCCACCCGGCGATGTACCGGGCGTTCTGCCGCAGTTCATACACAAAAACGGTCATGGCGCGGCCCCCTTACTCGTAATAATGCAGGAAGATCTCCTCCAGCGAGGGTTCTTCCAGAAAAACATCCTGGGGGTCCAGCGCCGTGATGCGCGCCAGCAGCGCGCCCATCGGGCCGTTGTACAAAAAGTCGGCGGTGTCGCCGTCGGTGCGCAGCGCCGTCACGCCGTCCAGCCTGAACGCATCGGCGGGCAGCGGGCAGCGGCCCGTCACATGGACCTTTTTATAGCCCTGTTCCCGCAGGTCGCGGATGGAACGCACCTCGGCCAATGTGCCTTCGCGCAGGATGGCGACCCGGCCGCACAGGCGCTGCACCTCGCTGAGAACGTGGGACGACAGGAACACCGTGGCCCCGCGGCGGTTTTCTTCCCGGATCAGGTCATAGAAGGTCTGCTGCACCAGCGGGTCCAGGCCGCTGGTGGGTTCGTCCATGACGAGCAGCCGGGGCGAGGTCATGAGCGCCGACACGATGCCGACTTTTTTGCGGTTGCCCATGGACAGTTCCCCGATGCGGCGCGAAAGATCCAGGTCCAGCCGTTCGGACAGTTCTTTCATGCGCGCGGCGCAGTCTTGTTTGTACAGGTCGGCGGTGTATTGCAGCAGGTCCCGCACGCGCATGGCGTTGTACAGCCCGCCGTCGCTGGGGATATAGCCGGTGTCCCGCGCGATGGCGGCGGCGTCGCGCCAGCAGTCCTTGCCGAACAGCGCCGCCCGGCCCGACGTGGGCCGGATCAGGCCCATCAGGACGCGGATGGTCGTGGACTTGCCCGCGCCGTTGGGGCCGATAAAGCCGAAGATCTCGCCTTCTTCCACCGTCAGGCTCAGGTCCGCAACGCCCCGGTGGCTGCCGTAGTTTTTGGTCAGATGATCCAGTACGATGACAGGTTCGCTCATTGCAAAAATTCCTCCTTGTAAAAATTCCTGCGCAGGACCGTCATGGCGGTTTTCAGTTCGTCCATGATGCCGTCGATCTGCGCGGGGTCCAGGTCCCGGCAGCGGGCGGCGGCGCCCTCCGCCATCAGGACCAGAATTTGCAGCACGGCCCGGGCGTCCTCCGGGCTGCGGAACTTGCGCGCGTCCGCGGGGCGCAGGACCAGTTCGCTGCGGTAGGCGTCGCCGTGGGCGAACAGGGCCGCCAGGTCGTCCCGGACTTCCGCCGCCGTTTCGTTCCATGCGCTGACAAGGAACTGCGTCAGCGCGGGGTGCTGTTTCAGGGCGGCCACCTTCATGGCGGCGGCCGAAAAGATGCGGTCGAACAGGTCCTGTTCGGCGTCCAGCGCGGCGCGGTCAAAGGCGTCGGTCATGACCTGCCCGCTGTAGCGCAGCAGGTAGAGGTACAGCGTTTTTTTGGTGCCGAAATACTGGAACACCGACGCCTTGGAGATGTGCGCCGCGGCGGCGATGTCGCGCACGGACGCCTTGGCGTACCCGTACCGCCCGAAACATTCCAGCGCCGCGTTGAGGATGGCGGTCTGCTTTTCGGGTTTGAGCGCGAGGAACTTTTCCATGGGGGCCTCCTTTCCGGGCTGAAAATAACCGATTCGGTTATTCTGTGGTGAGTATATCATAAATAACCGATTCGGTCAATAGAGGGGCGAGGGGCTGACTGTCCTTTCTTTGCAAAGAAAGGACCAAAGAAATTCCAATAAAAAAGGCATGGGTGTACACCCATGCCTTTTGGATAAAATTCTTTTGGTTCTTTTCTTATAAGAAAAGAATGAAGATAGAGAAGAAAATATAGATACGGGATTTGTGGAGTGATGGAGCATCCGGTGGGAGGGGGTGGTTTTGCGGGATGGGGGTGTCTGGCGGGAGGTACAAAACCCTTCCGTCTGCCTGCGGCAGACACCTCCCCTGGGAGGGGAGGCTTTTTCTCTACTACCCGTTAAAGGCTCCCTTTTAGGGGCCGCTTTAGGTTGCTTCCCACGTAAAAAGGCTCCCCTCCCAGGGGAGCTGGCCGCGCAGCGGCCTGAGGGGTTTTACTGTCCGGTTGCGCCCCCCTCCGGGACATTCCCACGGCAAAATCAAGTTTTCCCCTCGCGCGGTGGACGAAAGAATCAAAACCGGGTATAATAAAAAAGCCCCTACGAACGGCGGGGCATACTCTGGACCCAAAAGGACGATACCGAATGAACACCCAAGCAAATCCTCAAAAAATCACGTCGCTGCAACTGTTCTTTGCCATTGTGCTTTCTATCGCCGTTTTGGTTGCGGCGCAGATGCTCTCGCTTGTACTCAGCGCGCTTCCGCTCAATATCGGCGTCCCATCGGCTGTCTGCAACATTCTGGCCGGGATTTTTTATGCGGCATTTGCCTTTGCGGGCATCCAATGCCTGTGCCGGGCGCTGCTGAAAGTTTCTCTGCCCGAACTGCGGGCCTTTCCTCCGCAATTCAAGCCGGTCTGGCTGGTATCCGCCTTTTTGATGCCCGCTCTGGTCCTGGGCCTTGCGCTTCTGGCGGGCGGGCACTGGGAAGTCCTTGCCCTCCCGGCCGCGGAGTGCGGCGCGGTACTTACCGGCGGGATCTTCTTCTATGGTCTGGCGGCGGGCTTCGTGGAGGAACTGGTCTTTCGGGGCGTTATTATGGGCTGTCTGGAAAAACGGTTCCATCTTCCCATCGCCGTCCTTGTGCCGTCGGTCCTGTTCGGGCTGGTCCACATCATCGGGAACGAACTGGATTTTGTGAGCACGATCCAGCTTTTGATCGCCGGCAGCATCGTGGGCATCCTCTTTTCGCTCATCGCCTATGAAAGCCATTCCATCTGGAACAGCGCCATCGTACACGGCGTCTGGAACATGGCGATGATCGGCGGCATCCTGCACATCGGAAGCCAGGCGGACAGTACCTCTCTTTTTAATTTTGTTCTCGATCTCACGTCGTTTTTGATCTCTGGCGGCGATTTCGGCATCGAAGCGTCGGTTTTTTCTATTTTTGCGTATCTTGTGTTTACCGCGCTGGCTGTGGTTTTGATAAGGAAAAAGGAGGGGGAGGATAATGTCCCGGAAAGTAGAGTGTAACCGGGCAGGACCCCTCAGGCCGCTGCGCGGCCAGCTCCCCTATGAGGGGAGCCTTTCGGCGGGGTCAAGACCCCGCCCTACAGCATTACCGGGAACGGGTCGTTGATTTACAAAACCGTATCACCATCACGAACGCGCACGGGCGGCCTGCAGGCCGCCCCTACAGCCGACAGAAAGGGGGATTTTCCACGGGACGGGGGTGTCTGCCGGGAGGTGCAAAACCCTTCCGGCTGCTTCGCAGACACCTCCCCTGGGAGGGGAGGCTTTTACTCTACTACCCGTCAAAGGCTCCCCTTTAGGGGCTGCGGAGTCGAGCGCCGCCTGCGGCGGACGTGGTAAGGCAAACAGTCTTTCCCGCTTCATAGCCGCCTTTTCGGCGGCAAAATACAGAGGTTCGCCCTTCGCTCATTGCTCCGGTCGTTGCCGCTGCGCGGCAAGGCAGCGGTCACAGAATGCAAGCGCCGCTCCAAGGCGCGCAGCATGATGCGCTAACCGCAACCCGGCCAAGGATGCGCCGCAGGCGCAGACTGAGGGGTCTTGTTACCGGGCGCTTTGTACCTTCCGGGATGTCCCCGCGGCGGGGTCAAGACCCCGCCCTACAGCATTATCGGGAACGGGTCGTTGATTTACAAAACCGTATCACCATCACGAACACGCACGGGCGGCCTGCAGGCCGCCCCTACAATCCACCCGAAAACGCGTATTTCCAAAATTTCTATATTGTTCCTTCTTTGCAAAGAAGGAACCGAAGAAATTCCAAACAAAAAGACCCGTGGGGAATCACCCCACGGGTCTTTTTTGATCAAGAGTTCTTTTGGTTCTTTTCTTGCAAGAAAAGAACATCCGTCTTACTCGTCGTCGGGGAGGGTATCCTCGTCGGCGCGCTCGGCCGCTTCCAGCGCGGCCAGTTCTTCCGGCGTCGGTTCGGCGTCATCGCCCGCGTCCTGTTCCACGGTCGCGGTCTCGGCGTCGTTGTCGCGGTCCACGCGCGCCAGCATGGCGACCTTGTCGCCCTCGGTCATGCGCATGACCCGCACGCCGCTGCCGTAGCGGCTCTGGATATTGATATCCGACGCGTGCAGCCGGATCAGGATGCCGTTCTGGCTGATCAGAATCAGGTCGTCCGTTTCATTGACGATCTTGATGCCCGCCACGCCGCCTTTGGCGTAGTTGCGGATGCCCAGCCCGCCGCGGTTCGTGATGCGGTAATCGTCGATGCGGCTGCGGCGTCCCTTGCCTTCCTCGGTGATGGTCAGCACCGTGGCGCCCGGACGGCATACGCCCGCGCCCACCACATAGTCGCCTTCACGCAGTTTGATGACCCGCACGCCGTGGCCGCTGCGGCCCATGGCGCGGGCCGCGCCCTCCTGGATATGGATGGCCGCGCCGTCGTGCGTTGCCACGATGATCTCATCGTCGCCCTGCGTCAGGTGGCTCCACACCAGGCTGTCGCCCTCGTTCAAACCGATGGCGATCAGGCCCATCTTGCGGATGTTGCGGTACTGCGAAAGCGGCGTGCGCTTGATCAGCCCCTGCCGCGTGATCATCGTCAGGTAGGTGCTTTCCTCGTCGGCGCCCGCGCTCTGCTGCAGCATCAGGGTGACCTTTTCGCCCTCCTGCAACTGCAGCAGGTTCACGATATGGCTGCCCTTGGCCGTGCGGCTGCCCTCCGGCACCTGATACCCCTTGAGCCGGTACACGCGGCCCTGGTCGGTCAGGAACAGCATATAGTCATGGGTGGAACCCACGAACAGTTCCTCGGTAAAGTCGTCGTCCTTCTGGGTCATGCCCTGCACGCCGCGGCCGCCGCGGTTCTGCGCCTGGTAGGTGTCCAGCGTCGTGCGCTTGATATAGCCCTCGTGGGTCAGCGTAAAGACGCAGGTTTCTTCGGGGATCAGGTCCTCGATGTCCACCTCGCCGGACACCGCCTCGATGGAGGTGCGGCGCTCGTCGCCGTACTTGTCGGCCAGTTCGTTCAGGTCGGTCTTGACGATGCGCTTCACATGGTCGTCGTTCGCCAGAATGTCCTGGTAATCCGCGATGGCGGCGCGCAGTTCGTCCAATTCCTGCTCGATCTTCAAAATTTCAAGACCGGCCAGACGGCCCAACTGCAACTTCACGATGGCGTCGGCCTGCGGTTCGTCGAAGTCGAAGCGGTCCATGACGGCCTGGCGGGCTTCGGCGAAGCCGCCCTTGCAGGCGCGGATGGTGGCGATGATCTCGTCCACGATGTCCACGGCCTTGCGCAGGCCTTCAAGGATGTGTTCGCGCTCCTGCGCCTTTTTCAGATCGTGGGCCGTGCGGCGGCGGATGACTTCCATCTGGAAGTCGATATACCGTTCCATCACGGTTTTCAGGCTCATGATGCGGGGCACGCCGTCGTCCAGCGCCAGCATGATGACGCCCACGGTGTCCTGCAGCTGGGTGTAGCGGTAAAGCTGGTTGAGGACCACCTGGGGGTTGGCGTCCTTCTTGATCTCGATGACGATCTTCATGCCGGTGCGGCTGGAAGATTCGTCGTTGAGGTCCGAGATACCCTCGATGCGCTTGTCCTTGACGAGGTCCGCGATGGACTCGATCAGGCGGGTCTTGTTGACCATGTAGGGGATCTCGGTGATGAGGATCTCGAACCGGCCGTTTTTCTTTTCGACGATCTCGGCGCGGCCGCGCAGGGTGATCTTGCCGCGGCCGGTGGCGTAGGCGGCCCGGATGCCGGACCGGCCCATGATGATGCCGCCGGTGGGGAAGTCGGGGCCTTTGATATACTCCATCAGGCCGGCGAGGTCGATGTCGGGGTCGTCGATGAGGGCGGTCATGCCGGCGACCACTTCCCGCAGGTTATGGGGCGGGATGTTGGTGGCCATGCCGACGGCGATGCCCTGGCTGCCGTTCACCAGCAGGTTGGGGAAGCGGCTGGGCAGCACGTGGGGTTCCTTTTTGGTCTCGTCGAAGTTGGGGTCCCAGTCGATGGTCTCCTTCTCGATGTCGGTGAGCATCTCGCAGGCGATCTTGGACATACGGGCTTCGGTGTAACGGTAAGCGGCCGGGGGGTCGCCGTCCACGGAACCGAAGTTGCCCTGGCCGTCCACGAGGGGGTAGCGCAGGCTGAAATCCTGCGCCAGACGCACCATGGCGTCATAGACCGAGGCGTCGCCGTGGGGGTGATAGGAACCCAGCACGGCGCCGACGGTATCGGCGGATTTGCGGTAGGGGTGCTGGGGGTCGTTGCCGCGCTCGTGCATGGTGTAGAGGATGCGGCGGTGGACGGGTTTAAGGCCGTCGCGCACATCGGGCAGCGCGCGGGAGACGATGACCGACATGGAGTAATCGAGGAACGCGGCTTCGATCTCTTTTTTGACGTCGCGTTCGATGACCTTCGTGCCGGAACCCGGCACCATGATGATGTTTTCTTCCATTCAGTGTACCACCTTAAGAAAGATAATAGATAAGAGATAAAAGATAATAAATTTGGTGGATCGCGGGCCTGCGGCCCGCTCGAAACAGCGTGGGATCATGCGGAGCAAAGGGGGAGCATCCTTCCACAGACACGGTCCTTTCCTACATCCTGCCGGAACGCAGCGGCCTTTGGGAACCATTTTGTCGGGTTTGTTGGGAATTTTTTTCAAAACCGTCGCCGTCGGCGGACATGCGCCGACGACGGCGACACCGACAGGGCAACGCGGGCCAAAATTGTGTGCGAGGCCAAAGGCCGAGTGCGCGGTTTTGGCTTGCGTTGTGTCGAAAGGGATTCCAAAGAGGGGAAACACGAGCGTCAGGCACCGCCGTGCGCGAGTGTTGCCCCTTTTGACATTTTTACACGTCCAGATTGGCGAACTTGGCGTTCTTGACGATGAACTGGCGGCGCGGCTCGACCTGCTCGCCCATCAGGATGCTGAACGCTTCGTCCGCGCGCTCGGCGTCCTCGATCTTGATCTGCACGATCACGCGGTTATCCGGGTTCATCGTGGTCTCCCACAACTGGTCGGGGTTCATTTCGCCCAGACCTTTATACCGGCTGATCTTCGCGCCCGGCATCTCGGCCGAAAGCAGCTTCATTTCGTCGTCGTCGTAGGCGTATTTGACGGTCTGGCCCTTTTGCAGTTTGAACAGCGGCGGCTGCGCCACATACACATAGCCGTGCTCGATCAGCGGCCGCATATAGCGGAAGAAGAAGGTCAGCATCAGCGTGCAGATATGGCTGCCGTCCACGTCGGCATCGGCCATGATAAAGATTTTATGGTAGCGCACCTTGGAGATATCGAACTCGTCCCCGATGCCGGTGCCCAGCGCCGTGACCACCGGCATCAGCTTGTCGTTGCCGTAGATGCGGTCGGCGCGGGCTTTCTCGACGTTGAGCATCTTGCCCCACAGCGGCAGGATCGCCTGGATGTTCGAGTCCCGGCCCATCTTGGCCGAGCCGCCGGCGGAATCGCCCTCCACGATGAACAGTTCTGTCTTGGTGGGGTCTTTCTCGTGGCAGTCGGCCAGTTTGCCGGGCATGCGGTTGGATTCCAGCGCGCTCTTGCGGCGCACCAGTTCGCGGGCCTTTTTGGCGGCGGCGCGGGCGCGGGCCGCCTGGGTGGCCTTTTCCAGAATGGCCTTGGCGGCGGCGGGGTTCTCCTCAAAATATTCGGTCAGGGCCTTGTAGACCACGTTGCTGACAAGCCCCTTGATATAGGTGTTGCCCAGCTTCGCCTTGGTCTGCCCTTCAAACTGGGCTTCCTGCAATTTGACGCTGATGACCGCGATGATGCCCTCGCGCGCGTCGGGGCCGGACAGGTTCTCGTCCTTTTCTTTCAAAATGCCCTTGGCGCGGCCGTACTCGTTCAGCACGCGGGTCAGCGCCAGCTTGAAGCCTTCCTCGTGGGTGCCGCCCTCCGGCGTATGCACGTTGTTGGCAAAGCTCAGCAGCAGCTCGTTGTAGCTGTTGTCGTAGTATTGCAGCGCCACTTCGGCCACGGCGCCCTGGGCTTCGCCCTTCATATACATGACCTGCGGGGTCAGCGGCGTGAGGTCCCGCCGCTCGCACAGGTAGCTGACGAAAGAACGGATGCCGCCCTCATAGCACATGGTCTCGGTGCGGGCGTCGTTCTCGGCGCCCTGCTCGTCGGCGGGGCGGTCGGATTCGGGGCGCTCGTCGGTCAGCGTGATGCGCACGCCGCCGTTCAGGAAGGCTTCTTCCCGCAGGCGCTTGAGCAGCGTTTCATAGCGGTAGAGCGTGGTTTCCTGGAACATTTCGGGGTCCGGCTTGAAGGTGACGGTGGTGCCGGTGGACGCCGCCGTGCCGATCTTTTTCAGATCGCCGTCGGGCTTGCCGCGCTTGAAGCTCTGTTCATACTCGGCGCCGTCGCGGCGCACGCGGACCACGAGCCACTCGGACAATGCGTTGACGACCGACGCGCCGACGCCGTGCAGGCCGCCCGCGACCTTGTAGCCGGAGTCCTCGCCACCGAACTTGCCGCCCGCGTGCAGCACGGTGTACACGACGGTCACGGCCGGGATGCCCAGCTTGGGCTGGATGTCCACGGGGATGCCGCGGCCGTTGTCCGACACTTCGATGACGTTGCCGGGCTTGATGGTGACTTCGATGTGGGAGCAGTACCCGGCCAGGGCTTCGTCGATGGAGTTGTCCACGATCTCATACACCAGATGGTGCAGGCCGGACGGGCCGGTGGAGCCGATATACATACCGGGGCGTTTGCGCACGGCTTCCAGGCCCTCCAGGACCTGGATCTGCGCGCCGCCGTAGGCATGGTCGGTGGCGGTTTCACGGTTGGATTCGGTGATGATTTCTTCTGCCATGAAAATACTTTCCTCACTTTCTGTTCTTTCTTTGCAAAGGCGAATCAAAGAAACGCTAAAAAACCGCATGGATATGCGATTTTGGGAATGTCATGGTTGGGGAAGGGGGAGGTTGCGGGGGAGGGAGGACCCCTCAGTCTGCGCCTGCGGCGCAGCCAGCTCCCCTAAAAGAGGAGCCTTTTAGGGGGGCGGCACTGTAGGGCGGGGTCTTGACCCCGCCGTGCAGCGTTTGCTATTGCCCGGAAGATTTCGGGTTGCGGAAAGTCCCACCCTTCCGTCTGCTTCGCAGACACCCACGGGTTGCGGTTGGCGCATCATACTGCGCGCGCTTTAAGCGGCGCTTGCATTCTGCGACCGCTGCCTTGCCGCGAAGCGGTAACGACCGGAGCGATGAGCGAAGGGCGAACCTCTGTATTTTGCCGCCGAAAAGGCGGCTATGAAGCGGGGAAAGACTGTTTGCCTTACCACATCCGCCGCAGGCGGCGCTCGACTCCGCAGCCCCTGAA
>SAMEA3387515__coassemble_2991_pt1 | contig 9855 bp, 6 predicted proteins | sample SAMEA3387515__metabat2_high_PE_016 | metagenome-assembled genome bin SAMEA3387515 (sample SAMEA3387515) | Felis catus | biome: Faeces | place: United Kingdom | collected 2012
AGCCTCCCCTTTTAGGGGAGGTGTCTGCGAAGCAGACGGAGGGGTCCTCCACCTCCCGGAAAGGAGGGACCCCCATACCCGCTGCCGCCGCCCACACGGCCAAAACCCATCCCAAACCGTATTTCTCACCCGGCCACCGGCCTGCAAAACCGGCACTTTGCCAGTTGTGCAAAAATATTTCCAGAAAATCCGAAAAAACTGTTTAAAATTCCACAAATATGTGGTAAAGTAGTATCAATCGGTGAGAAATGTTCAAATTCACCAGTAATCTACGCCGCAGGGCGGGTCATAGAGCCCCGGCGCGAAAAGAGGTTTGACGATTCATGGACTATGCAAGCAAAGACATCCGCAACATTCTGGTGGCCGGCCATGCCGGTTGCGGCAAGACGACGCTGACCGAAGCACTGCTGTATCTGAGCGGCGCGACCGAGCGCATGGGCCGTGTGGAGGACGGCACGACCGCCAGTGACTTTGACGCCGAGGAGGTCCGCCGCAAAGCGTCGCTGAATTCCAGCGTGATCCCGGTGGAGTATCAGGGCGTAAAGTATAACCTGATCGACGCGCCGGGCCTGTTCGACTTCGAGACCGGCGCCGCCGAGGGCGTCATGGCGGCCGAGAGCGTGCTGATCTGCGTGTCGGCGCGGTCGGGCGTCAGCGTGGGTGCCGAGAAAGCCTACCGCCTGGCCTGCCGCAACAACAAGGCGCGGATGATCTTTGTCACCAAGACCGACCTGGAAAACGCCGACTATTTCAAGGTGCTGGAGCAGATGAAGATCCGCTTCGGCCCCAGCGTGTGCCCCTGCGTGGTGCCGGTGCGTCTGGACGACGGCACCGTGGCGTACATCAACCTGTTCAGCCAGAAGGCGTTCAAATATGAGGGCGGCAAGCAGATCCAGATCGATCTGCCCGATATCGGCCACCGCTTCGAGGGTCTGATCCAGGCCATGAGCGAAGCCATTGCCGAGACCGACGAGACCCTGATGGAGAAGTTCTTCTCCGGCGAGCCGTTCACCACCGAGGAGATCGTCCAGGGCATGGCCACGGGCGTGCGCAGCGGCCAGATCACGCCGGTGTTCTGCGGCAGCGCCGTGAACAATCAGGCATTGGATATGCTGCTGTACAACATGGACGTGCTGCTGCCTGGCGCCGACACCGCCGCCGCGGTGGGCGAAACGAAGGACGGCGAGCCGGTGGAGATCACCGCCGACCCCGACGCCCCGGTCTGCGCCTATGTGTTCAAGACGGTGGCGGATCCGTTTGTGGGCAAACTGAGCTTTATCAAGGTGCTGGCCGGCAAATTGACGGCCACCAGCAACGTCATCAATGCCCGCACCGGCCAGCCGGAACGCCTGGGCAAGACGCTGACGGTCTGCGGCAAAAAGCAGACCGATACCCCGGCCATCACCACCGGCGACATCGGCGCGGTGGCCAAGCTGGCGACCGCCAAGACCGGCGATACCCTGTGCGACCCGGCCCGCGTGGTGGCCCTGCCCGCGCCCGTCTACCCCATCAGCAACTACCGCATGGCGGTCAAGGTCACCAAGAAGGGCGACGAGGGCAAGGTATCCGGCGCGCTGGCCCGCCTGATCGAGGAGGACCCCGCCATCGCCTTTGCCGTGGACCCCGAAACGAAACAGCAGATCATCAGCGGCCTGGGCACCCAGCATCTGGAAGTGGCCGTGGCGAAGCTGAAGAACAAGTTCGGCGTGGAGATCGACCTGGAGGTCCCGCGCGTACCTTACCGTGAATCCATCCGCAAGAGCTGCAAGGCCCAAGGCCGCCACAAGAAGCAGACCGGCGGCCACGGCCAGTTCGGTGATGTGTGGATCCAGTTTGAACCCATCGAGGGCGAAGCCATCGAATTTGCCGAGAACGTGTTCGGCGGCAGCGTGCCGAAGAACTTCTTCCCGGCGGTCGAAAAGGGCGTGCGCCAGGCCGCCGAGCACGGCGTGCTGGCAGGCTACCCGATGGTGGGCATGAAAGCCACGCTGCTGGACGGCAGCTATCACCCCGTAGACTCCAGCGAAATGGCGTTCATTATGGCCGCCAAGCTGGCGTATAAGGCTGCGGTGCCCGAAGCGGGCCCCGTGCTGCTGGAACCCATCGGCGCGCTGAAAGCGCACGTCCCGGCGGATAATACCGGCGATATTATGGGTGAGGTCACCAAGCGGCGCGGCCGCGTGCTGGGCATGAGCCCCGACGAGGATGAAATGCAGGTCGTGGAGGCGGAAGTTCCCATGGCGGAAATGCAGGATTTCAATACCTTCCTGCGGCAGCTCACCCAGGGCCGCGGCTGGTACACGTTTGATTTCGTCCGCTACGAAACGCTGCCCTCCAACCTGGAAGGCAAGGTCATCGAACAGGCAAAAGCCCTGGGCAACCTCTCCGACGACGAGTGACCGCCGCAGGGGAGACTGGCCTTGTTCTTTCTTTGCAAAGAAAGAACCAAAGAAACTCTCAACAAAAACCGGGGGTATGGCATACGCCATACCCCCGGTTTTTAATCGAAAGTTCTTTTGGTCCTTTTCTTACAAGAAAAGGACGAGAACAGGCCGCCTTCCCGGTGGCGGGCACCCGGTAGCGGAAAGTAGCGCGGGGTTGCTTGTAAACGGCGCAAAAATATGCTACGCTGGAACCAGAAAGGCAGGTGTACAGTATGACGGCAGCAGAATGGGGCAGGCAGTTGGCCGCCGCCCGGCGCGCCCGGGGCTGGACCCAGGAATCCCTGGCCGAACGGGTGGGCGTATCGCGGCAGGCCGTCGCCAAATGGGAACGCGGCGCGGCCCTGCCCGGCCCCGGCAACCTGTTGACCCTGCGCCAATGCCTGGGCGACGCCCTGCCCGAACCGCCCGACCCGGCGGTGCAAAACGCGCCGGTGGAAACGCCGCAGACGGCGGATGTTCTGCCGGACCCGGCGGGCGCAGACGGAACAGGGAAGGCGGCGGCCCCGCCTGTGCCGGAAAAACCGGCCGCCCCAAAGGGCACGGGCAAATGGAGAAAAAGCCGCCCGTGGCTGGTGGCGCTGGCCGTGCTGTGCGTGGTGTTCTGCCTGATCTCGCTGGTCACCTATGTGTTCACGGCGCTGGCGGGGTTCTATCTGCTGCAGATCACGGTGGTGGCGGCGGCCGCCTGGGCCGTGGTATGCAAGGTGCGCGGCCAGTCCGCCGCCCCGGCGCTGTGGGGCGGGCTGAAAGCCGTGGGGGTGCAGGTGACGGCGCTGGCTGTGGCGGCGGTGTTCGCCTATTTTGTCTGGCTGGCCGGGGCCGGGTACCGTGTGGACGCGCTGGTACCGCTGACCGAAACGACCGTGCGGCAATACCCGGCGCTGGCGGAACGGGTGGACGGGGTCGCCGGGGACGAAACGCCTTTTGCGCTGTGCATCGGCGGGCCTGTTCCGGGGCAGCGCATCACCAAGCGGTATCTGGTGGCGGCAAAGGGCGTGACCGGCGAACCGGCGGCCCGTATTCGGACGCGGGATTTCCGCATCCGGCTGACCTGGCAGCCCGGCGACCCGGACGAGATGCAGTATTATCTGGTCCAGTGCAGCGGCGACTGGGATTTCAACATCGAGGTGACGGTGACGGGTTCGCCGGAACAGCAGATTGATTTGACCGCGCTGCCGGATAGCCAACAGACACAGGCGCAATGGGACACGGATTTGCAGGAACTCTGGCAGACCTATGGCTGATTTTCGCTCTTCCTGTAAGAAAAGGCCCCACGAACTTTTAATAAAAACCGGATAGAGGGCGCGCCCTCTATCCGGTTTTTGGTTAGAGTTTCTTTGGTCCTTTCTTTGCAAAGAAAGGACGGATCATCACATAGTTCGTCAGCAGCACGCCGTGGCGTTCCACCTGCTGGGGGCGCACCACGCGGTAGCCCCGCCGTTCAAAAAAGGGCCGCGCCGTGATGGATGCGTGCGTTTCCACCGGCCCCGGCACGGCGGCTTCCAGCCGGTCGCACAGGGCCGTGGCGACGCCCTGCCCCTGCCAGTCCTTGTGGACGTACAGCCGGTCCAGATACCCGTCTGCCGCCATATCCCCGAACCCCACGATGCGCCCGCCGTCCACCGCCACCAGCGTCGTGTGCGCCCGGAACGACTGGTCCCAGGCATCCAGGTCTACCCGCCCGTCGGCCCAGGCGTCCAGTTGTTCGGGCGTGTAGTCCCGCGCGTTGACTGTATGTACGGTGTCATAGAACAGCGCCGCCATCTCCCGGCAGTCGCCGGGTCGGTATTCACGCAACAACACTTTTTACAATCTCCTTTATATGAGGATTCGATATGAGAAAGAAGAAACGTTAGTATTTATCCGTTTTTTTGGAGTTACAGGATTTGCAAAGCATCTGGCAGTTATCGGGTACCGTCTGCCCGCCCTTGCTCCAAGGGATTATGTGGTCGCCTTCCATTTCGTCAAATTCAAAATGTTTTTTACAAATGGGGCAAACGCCGTTTTGCTTGCTGTATGCAGCTATTTTGTCGCGTTTGTCGAAGGCGCGTAGATTCAGCAATCTACCGGCATAGGGATCTGTTTCGCGGCAAAGAAGGAATTCATAGATACCTTTCGTTTTTTGCACTTCTTCATCTTCGTGCAGGCGCTTGACTTCGGAGTTCATTACCGCAGAATTGTAGGGGATAGTATGGTATTTGTTGTAAAGATGGCACCAATCTAACCCTTTCATGTCTGCATAATATTTCGGGAAGATTTTCCCGACCCAATTAAATACATCTTGAAAATACTGCCATAACTCGTCCGCATCGGCGTCTGATTTGTGTTGGGCCATATATTCTGTGATTTCTTTGATGCCGTGCAGTTCACAAATGCCTTTCAACGCTTTTTCAAGAAGTTCCTGCCGATTAGGATCACCAGTAATATACCTGTCGGATAAACGTTTTGCCGCGCAGTTTCGTTTGGAAAAATAACGTTTTGCGTCCGAGAGCCAAGTGCCCGTGTATACAGAATTCCGCAGTTCCTGGTCGGACAGTTTTTCCCCGGCAATATTAACTACTTTAAACCATTCCAGCTTTTCGGATTCTTCACCTTCGCAAATATAGATCATGAAATCATAATCCATGATCGCATTATATTTATCGTCGGGAAGGGCGTCCCAATAGTACTTTTTGTTGTCGATAGAAATGGAAAACTTATGGCTTAGATACTGCATAACAGACAAGGTTCTCTGTTGCCCGTCTAAAACTTCGTAAGTATCAGTTCCGGTTTTTACCCAATACATAACGTTCAGCGGAAAGCCTTTTAGTACAGTCTGGATAACAGCTTCAGCCTGATTGTCATCATAGACAAATTCTCTTTGATAAGGAGGACGGATTGCAAGTTTACCGCCATAGGCGAAAACGCCGTCGTCGCCGTTATCAGCGTAACCATTAAAAACGTCTTTTACTTTAATTTGTTTCGGTATAATTTCCATGGCATACTCTCCGTCTAATTAAGATACGTTTATATACAAATTTGCCATCAACAAGCGGGGCACCGCCTTTGTCCTTAAATCCGTTGATATGATAAATGCAATTTTCATTTGCAATATTTGCATCAGCCCGTCCGACAATCTCGAATTGCTCAGGGTTGTACTTATCCAAAAATGTAATGGGAACGCCCATTACACCGTTACATCTTACGCTTGATGAAAATTCTTCCATAGCGCAGCTTTCCGCTGATATAGGGGCCGTCCTTTCCGGTGTTTGAAGGGATGCCTGCAAGTCCGCGGATGTTTCCGGCGGCAAGGCCGATGATTTCAAACTGGTCCGGACTGTATTTGTCGAGGAAGGTGATGGGAACACCCATGATTCCGTTACACCTTGCGACGGATAACAATCCTGTCGTAGAGTCGGCGATACAAGAGTTCTCTCTCTCTCTCTCTCTCTCTCTCTCTACATTAACAGATTGTGAATTCTGGTTAGAGAGGTAGAACCTTGGCCCGCCAGATTCGTAACTTCCTTTTGGTGCGATTTCAGACATGGGGCGGCCTAAGTCGCGGCTGGAACCAACTATTTCAAATTGATCGGGGTTGTGCTTGTCAAGATAAGTGATGGGAACGCCCATATCTTCAAAGTAGTCACAGGGAATGTCAGAAGTTTTGTCTACGTTAATGGCGTCGTAATTGTCATATTTGGGATAATCTTCTTCGTTGCCATAATACTTTTTGTATAGAACTAATTTTTCATGGCGCATTGTATAATCAAGGTTTGTAAACCAGCGAACGCCTTTTACACGAATATATTTTCTACCGTTTTCATCTATACCACAGCCCGCAGCATGGAGAGGATAATCAGCAGGAACATAGAACATCCTATCTCCGCTATGAATACTTGCGCCGAGCCACAATTTATTATCTTTAATCAATGGAAAAATTTCTTTATAGGTGATGGCGTTAACATTACCTATAATTAAGAAATCTTTTTGGTATGTTATGAGTTGTTCAACATAATCTCTGAAAAGGCTAAACGGTGGATTTGTTACTACAATATCGGACTGTTTTAGATACTCGATGCACTCCTCAGAACGAAAATCTCCGTCTCCTTTTAACTTTTTGACGCCACGCTTTCTGGATTTTAGGAGAACATCAATATCATCATCGGAAACGCCGCGACCATTTGCCATTGGAACTTCTCTAATATCCATTACATAGCCATTGCCTGCAACGACAGGCTCATCCATCCAGTCAAAGAGGGTGAGTTGCTGGCCAATGACAGGAGAGTTGCTATAGGAAGTGCAGATTAACCTTTTTAAGCCAAGATAATTGAAATTGCGGAGGAAGAATTTACAAAAGTTGCTTTCAAAGGGGTCATCACAGTTGCATAACACAGTTTTTCCTTTGAATTTATCTTCATAATGGTTTATTTCAGCTTGGATAACTTCGTATGTAGTATAAAATTCATCCTTTTTGGCGTCTTTGGCTTTGGATAGCCCTGCGTTCTTGGCCATTCTGCTTCCCTCATTATTCGTATTTTGTAAATAGTTTCCTACATAGGGGAAATTATCTTTTTTCATCGTATCATAAAGGGATTGAAAAGGCAATAAGCATAAAACTATTTGCCGCTCTTTTCTTGGAAGAAAAGGGCCCAAAAGAACTTTTAATAAAAACGGACAGGGGGCCGCGGCCCCCTGTCCGTTTTGGGTAGAATTTCTTTGGTCCTTTCTTTGCAAAGAAAGGACGGATTACTTACAGCCGGTTCAACGCTTCCTGTACACGAGAGATCGTTTCCTCCCGGCCCAGCATGGCGGCCAGATCGGTGCCGCCGCCCGGCGTGCGGCTCTTGCCGGACAGCGCGATGCCCAGCGGGTACAAAAGCCAGCCGTTCTTTTTCTCCATCCCCTCGGCCAGCGTCTTGCAGGCTTCAAAGATGGCGTCCCGGTTCCAGTCGGCCACGCCCTCCAGCACCGGCAGCAGGGCCGTCAGGGCTTCCTTGGCGCTTTCCGGCGTGGTTTTCTGCTTCTTGTTGTGGTAGAGTTCCGCGTCATAGGGCAGCACCGCGTCGAAGAAGTCCAACTGCGGGGGAATGTCCTCCAGCACTTCGCAGCGGGGCTGGAGGTTCGCGCACAGCAGGTCGCGGTCGATGTCCCGCTGCACCGCGCGGTCGATGAAAGGATCGGCCAGACGGCGGAACTCCTCCGCCGGCAGGGCGCGGATGTAGGCCGCGTTGATGGCCCGCAGCTTCAGCGGGTCAAAGATGGCCGGGGACTTCGAGATGCGCGCCGGGTCCCAGATCTTCACCATTTCGTCCAGGCTGAAGATCTCCTGTTCGCCCTCGGGCGCCCAGCCCAGCAGCAGCAGATAGTTCAGCACCGCCGCGGGCAGATAGCCTTTCGCCACCAGGTCCTGGTAGCTGGCGTCGCCGTTGCGCTTGGACAGCTTGTTCTGGGCGTCCTTCATGACCGGCGGGCAGTGGATGTAGACCGGCTTCTCCCACCCGAAGGCGTCGTACAGCAGGTTGTACTTGGGCGTGCTGGACAGGTACTCGCTGCCGCGGATGACGTGGGTGATGCCCATCAGGTGGTCGTCCACCACGTTGGCGAAGTTGTAGGTGGGCATGCCGTCGGTCTTGATGAGGATCTGGTCGTCCAGCTCGCTGACGTTCACCTCGATGTGGCCGTACACCACGTCGTCAAAGGCGGCCACGCCGCTTTCGGGGATCTTCTGCCGGATGACGTAGGGTTCCCCGGCGGCCAGCTTGGCGGCCACTTCCGCTTCGGAAAGGTTGCGACAGTGCCCGTCGTAGTGGGTCATCTCGCCGGCGGCGCGCTGGGCCTCGTGCAGTTCGTTCAGGCGTTCTTCGGTGCAGAAGCAGTAGTACGCCTTGCCCGCCTTGACGAGCTGCTCGGCATACTGCTTGAACATGCCCATGCGCTGGCTCTGCACATAGGGGCCGACGGGGCCGCCCACGTCGGGACCTTCGTCCCAGGTCAGGCCGGTGGCGCGCAGGGTGCCGTAGATGATGTCGGTAGCGCCTTCCACCAGGCGGCCCTGGTCGGTGTCCTCGATGCGCAGGATGAAGGTGCCGCCGTTGTGGCGGGCCTGCAGATAGGTATAGAGCGCGGTGCGCAGGTTGCCCACGTGCATGTAGCCGGTGGGCGACGGCGCAAAGCGGGTACGGACGTTGGATGCCATAATACTAACCCCTTTATCGTTTTTTCAAAAGGGGCAACACTCGCCCACGGCGGTGCCTGAGGCTCGTGTTTCCCCTCTTTGGAATTACGGGTTGCGGTTCCCGCATTGCGCTGCGCGCCTTGGAACGGCGCTTGCGCTCTGCGACCGCGGCCCCTGCTCCGCCTTGCTGTATCCGCCACTGGCGGCGCTCGGCTTCGCAGCCCTTCGACAAAATTTTACCCAAAACCGCGCACTCGTCGCGGGGCTCCTCGCACACAATTTTGGGCAAAATTTCCCTGTATGTGTCGCCATCGTCGGCACATGTCCGCCGATGGCGACGGTTTAGAATTTCTTTCGGCAGTCTGAGCGGGCCGCAGGCCCGCGATCCACCAAATTTATTATCTATTATCTATTATCTTTTATCTCTTATCTTTTCTATTATCTCTTATCTTTTCGCTTTGTCAAGGCGCGCCGGGCCTGCCCGTCAGAGCAGATACTCCTCAAACCGGTGCAGGTCGTCGATCTTGACGGTGGCGCGGTAGTACACGCCGTTTTCGCGGTATTCCTCGGCGGTGACGCTGCCGCGGCTGCGCAGGATGTCGGCCAGCGCCAGCTTGTCATAGGGCAGCAGGACTTCGATGCCGCGTACCCGGTGGCCCAGCACTTCATCCAGGCGGGCCAGCAGTTCGGGCAGGCCGCGGCCGGTCTTGGCGCTGGTCAGCAGCAAGGTGGGGTCAAAGGCTGTCAGGTTGGCGGCGTCGCATTTGTTGTACACCACCAGTTGGGGGATCTGCCCGCAGTCCAGCGTGGACAGCACCTCGTCGGTGACGGCCAGTTGTTCGGGGGCCTGCGGGTCCGATGCGTCGGCCACCTTGACGATCACGTCCGCAAAGGCGGCTTCCTCCAGCGTGCTTTTGAAGGCGTCCACCAGATGATGCGGCAGGCGGCTCACAAAGCCTACGGTGTCCACCAGGATGGCCTGCAGGCCGCTGGGCAGCGTCAGTTTGCGGGCGGTGGGGTCCAGCGTGGCGAACAGCATATCGGCCTCAAAGATCTGGTCGCCGCACAGAGCGTTCAGCAGGCTGGACTTGCCCACGTTGGTGTAGCCCACCAGCGCGATGACCGGGACGTTATTTTTCCGGCGGGCGCGGCGGGTCTCGCCCCGGCGCTTTTCCAGTTCGGCCAGTTTTTGTTCCAGGTGTTCGATGCGGTGGTGCAGGTGGCGGCGGTCCAGTTCCAGCTTGGTCTCGCCGGCGC
>SAMEA3387515__coassemble_3144_pt1 | contig 9020 bp, 6 predicted proteins | sample SAMEA3387515__metabat2_high_PE_016 | metagenome-assembled genome bin SAMEA3387515 (sample SAMEA3387515) | Felis catus | biome: Faeces | place: United Kingdom | collected 2012
CATCATGCTGCGCGCCTTGGCGCGGCGCTTGCATTCTGCGACCGCTGCCTTGCCGCGAAGCGGCAACGACCGGAGCGATGAGCGAAGGGCGAACCTCTGTAGTTAATCGCCGAAAAGGCGATTATGACGCCGGGAAAGATAGTTTGCTTTACCACATCCGCCGCAGGCGGCGCTCGACTCCGCAGCCCCTGGAGGGGAACCTTTAAGTAAGTTGCAACGTGAAAAGCCTCCCCCTTGTAGGGGAGCCTTTTACTCTATATCCCAAAAAGTATGTCGCCGCCGCCGAAACTTTCCGGCGGGCAGGGTATTTTTGGCGCGTTTCGGGGGTTACTATCGGATACAGGGCTTATATATGCCCTCACCTTATTCCACCCCGACCCCCGCTTGTGATATAATCATTATAAAAACCCCTTGGAATTTCTTTGGTCCTTTCTTTGCAAAGAAAGGACCGTCCCCCCGCTTTCCTGAGCGGGCCGCAGGCCCGCGGTCCACCGCATTTTTTATCTTTTATCTCTTATCTTTTATCTTCAAGGAGGTCCCCCGTGGCTTTTGCACAGAAAAAGTACACCACGCTGGTGAACAACACACTGTTGTTTGCGCTGTCCAACTTCAGCTCCAAACTGCTCAGCTTTTTCATACGGCCCTATTTGAGCTACGCGCTGGATTCGCCCGACGTCATGGGCGTGTCCACGTTGTTGCAGCAGGCCGCCAACCTGCTGATCCCGGTCGTCAGCCTGGGGGTGTCCTATGCGGTGATCCGCTTCGGGCTGGATAAGGCCGTCCGCAAGGACAGCGTGTTCATCAACGGCGGCGTCAGCATCCTGACCGGCTTCGCCCTGCTGGTGCTGGCTATGCCGCTGGTGCGGCTCATCCCCAACGCTGCCGAATACCTGCCCTATCTCTACCTCTGCGTGCTGGCAAGCTGCCTGCGCACGCTGTGTACCCAGTTTATCCGCGCGCGGATGATCAACCGTCTGGTGGCCGTGGACGGCGTGCTGACGACCGTTGCCCTGCTGGCCTACTATCTGGTGTTCCTGAGCTGGCTCGACATGGGCGCCACGGGCTTTTTGCTGGCCAACGCCTGCGCCGACCTTACCTCGATGGTGTTCGTCTTTATCACGGGCGGGTGCTGGCGCTACTGCCGCCCCCGCGCCTTTGACCGCGCCCTGTGGGCCGATATGCTGCGCTACTGCCTGCCCATGATCCCGGCGGCCATCAGCTTCTGGGTCATCAACGCCAGCGATATGTTCTTCGTTCAGGCCATGTGCGACGACTACGGCGGCCGCACCGGCAACTACTGGGTGGGCCTGCTCTCGGCGGGGTACTTCCTGCCGCAGGTCATCACGATCCTGGGCAGTATCTTCTATGAGGCATGGCAGCTTTCCGCCGTGACCGAGGAACAGGAACGCGAAGCCTTCTTCTCCAAGATCTTCCGCATCTACGCCAGCGGGCTGTTCTGCTGCGTGGCCGGCGTCATCCTGTTCTGCCGCCCCATGATGCACCTGTTCAAGGCGGAATACTACGAGGGCTGGACCTTCGTGCCGTTCCTGACGCTGTGTTCCATGTGCACCTGCCTGAACCAGTTCCTCAACAGCGTGTACGTGGTGTATAAGCGGTCCACCGGCTCGCTGGTGACGATGCTGGCCGGGGCCGTGCTGAACCTGATCCTCAATGCCGTGTTCATCCTGCTGTGGGGGCCGTGGGGCGTCACGCCGTCCAGCTTCCTCAGCCTGCTGCTGGTGTTCCTGCTGCGCGCATGGACCACAAGAGGACTGCTGCGCATTGATTTCCATGCCGGGTGGCTGGCACTGAACCTGGGCCTGATCCTGGCCGAAATATGGTGCCTGATGAACCTGGATGCCTGGGTGCTGCCGGTGGCGGTGCTGACGGCAGGCATCTGCGTCATCAATCTCCGCGAAGTTTACAGTTTGGCCCAGAAGCTGCTGGGGCGGCTTCTGCACAGAAAAGGAGCGTAAAATTATGGCAATCGAAAACAAGATCCTGATGGCACTTCATGCCCGCAAGAGCGTCCGCGTCTACCGTGAGGAATACAGCATCACGAAGCCGGAACGCACCGCGATCCTGCGCGCGGCTTTCGACGCGCCGACGGCGGGCGGGCAGCAGCTTTACACCATTCTGGACATCACCGACCCCGACCTGCGGCATACCGTGGCCGAACTGTGCGACCACCAGCCGTTCATCGAGAAAGCGGCCCTGTGCCTGGTGTTCCTGGCGGACTGCCGCCGCTGGCCCCGCGCCTACGCGGAGGCGGGCGTGGAACAGGTGCGCCGCCCCGGCCCCGGCGACCTGATGCTGGCCGTGGCGGACGCCTGCATCGCGGCGCAGAACGCCGTGACGGCGGCCGAGAGCATCGGTTTCGGAAGCTGCTACATCGGGGACGTGCTGGAAAACAACGAAGCCATGCGGGAAGCCCTGAAACTGCCGGAGTATGTGGTCCCGGCGTGCATGGTGGTGTTCGGGCGGCCCACGAACCAGCAGATGGCGCGCATGAAGCCCGCGCGGTTCCGGGAACAGGCCGTCGTGTGCGAGAACACCTACCGCGACCGCACGGGCGACGAACTGCGGCAGGATTTTATCAAGCGCGCCGTGGCCGACGGGAAGGACAAGGCGGCGTTCGACGTGGACCAGTATTTGAAGGATTTCTGCGCCCGGAAATACGAGAGCGATTTTTCGCGGGAGATGAACCGCAGCGCACGGGAATACTGGAAGCAGTTTGAATGAGCGATTTGGACAAAATCGGAGAAAAAAGTACATAAGGCGAAGCGCGGGCCGCATGGCCCGCGCAGCCATGCAGTGGGCCGGGGCGGCGATAAGCCGGGGCGCACTGCCGCCCCTCACGATCCGCCGGAAACGGCGGTTATTTTTTTTGCCTATTTTGGGGGAGGGGGAGGGGAGATGTCCTTTCTTTACAAAGAAAGGACCAAAGAAATTCCAATAAAAAGGCATGGGTGTACACCCATGCCTTTTGGGATAAAATTCTTTTGGTTCTTTTCTTATAAGAAAAGAACGAAGATAGAGAAGAAAAAATACGTGATTTGTGGAACGATGGAAAATCCGGCGGGGTCAAGACCCCGCCGTGTTTTTTGTTGCCCGCAAGGTGCCGGATTGCAGGAAGGTTCCCACCCCTCCGTCTGCCTGCGGCAGACACCTCCCCTACGAGTGGAGGCTTTTACTCTACTGCCCGTCAAAGTGCCCGTCAAAGGCTCCCCTTCAGGGGCTGCGGAGTCGAGCGCCGCCTGCGGCGGATACAGCGAGACGAAGCAGGGGCAGCGGTCGCAGAATGCAAGCGCCGCTCTAAGGCGCGCAGCATGATGCGCGAACCGCAACCCGGCCAGGGCCGTGCAGCGGCCTGAGGGGTTCGGCTGTCCTTTCTTTACAAAGAAAGGACCAAAGAAATTCCAAACAAAAATATTCCGATGGGTTTTACCCATCGGGATATTTTTTATTAGAGTTCTTTTGGTTCTTTTCTTGCAAGAAAAGAACAGGAAGCCGCCCCCCCCTTGACGCGCCGACGGATTTATGGTATGCTGACAAAAAAATGAAAGGGGTGGAAAGATGCGTCATTTTTCCTGCAAGTGATTTTTGGGGGCGAACGGGTGTGCCGTATTCCGCGGCCGCTCTGCGCCCCTGTGCAGGAAAGTGTCGCGTCTTGTTCCACCCTTTACGGCAGCCGGGCCGCCCCTTTGCGGGCGGGCCTTCTGCCGCGCTGGGCCGCAGGGAATCGCCTTTCCTGCGGCTCTAATTTTTTGCCCTTTTCAGGGCGCAAAGGGGGTAATCCGACATGGCAATGATCCGTGTGGAACATCTGACTTTTTCTTATCCGTCCGGCAGCGAACCCGTCTTTGACGATGTATCGTTCCAGATCGACACCGACTGGAAGCTGGGCTTCATCGGCCGCAACGGCCGCGGCAAAACGACGCTGCTGCGCCTGCTGATGGGCGACTACGAATATTCCGGCCGCATCCAGGCCCCGGTGGGCTTCGACTACTTCCCCTATGCCGTTTCCGACCCCGAACGCTCCGCCCGCGCCGTGCTGGCCGGGGTCTGCCCCGACGCGCAGGAATGGGAACTGGAACGCGAACTTTCCTGCCTGGGCGTGGCCGACGACGCGCTGGACCGCCCGTTTTCGACCCTGTCGCCGGGGGAACAGACCAAGGCCCTGCTGGCCGCGCTGTTCCTGAACGAGGGGCGGTTCCTGCTCATCGACGAGCCCACCAACCACCTGGACACCGAGGCCCGCCGCCGCGTGGCCGCCTATCTCAAGCGCAAGCGGGGGTTCATTCTGGTTTCCCACGACCGGCAGTTCCTGGACGGCTGCGTGGACCACATCCTGGCGCTGAACCGCGCCGACATCGAGGTGCAGAGCGGCAACTATTCCACCTGGGCGGAAAACTTCGCCCGGCGGCAGAACGACGAACAGAACCGCAACGACCGTCTGAAAAAAGAGATCAGCACGCTGCAAAAGGCCGCCCGCCGCACCGCGAACTGGTCCGACCGCGTGGAAGCCAGCAAGTTCGGCACCGGCGTGGCCGACCGGGGCTTCGTGGGGCACAAGGCCGCCAAGATGATGAAGCGCGCCAAGGTGCTGGAAAACCGCCAGCAGCGCGCCATCGAGGAAAAATCCGGCTTGCTGAAAAATCTGGAGATCGTGGAGGACCTGAAGATCTTCCCGCAGCCGTACTTTGCCCGCACGCTGGCGACACTGACCGACGTGGCGCCCGTCTATGACGGCCGCGCCGTCTGCGCGCCGGTGCGGTTCACGGTGGAACAGGGCGACCGCATCGCGCTGGAGGGCGGCAACGGCAGCGGCAAAAGCAGCCTGCTCAAGCTGCTGGCCGGGGCCGACATCGCGCACACCGGCACCGTGACCATGGGGTCCGGGGTGGTGCTGTCCTGCGTGCCGCAGGATGCGGGGTTCCTGCGCGGCGACCTGCGGGAATTTGCGAAACAGCGGCAGATCGACGAAACGCTGTTCAAGACCATCCTGCGCAAGATGGGGCTGGAACGGGCGCAGTTCGAGAAAGGGATGGAAGAACTTTCGGCCGGGCAGAAGAAAAAAGTGCTGCTGGCGGCCAGCCTGTGCCAGCGGGCGCACCTGTATCTGTGGGACGAGCCGCTGAATTATCTGGACATCGACTGCCGGCGTCAGATCGAAACGCTGATCCGGGAATTTGCGCCGACGATGGTGTTCGTGGAACACGACGGGGCGTTCCGGGAAGCCGTGGCGACAAGGACGGTGAAGGTGGAGAGGGGGTAAGAGTTCTTTTGGTTCTTTTCTTGCAAGAAAAGAATAGATAAAAGATAATAGATAATAAATATGGTGGATCGCGGGCCTGCGGCCCGCTCGGAACAGCGGTTTGGGAATGTTCAGATAAATAGGGGGACGCGGTGGCGTGGGCGGGGAGAGGAACCCCTCAGTCTGCGCCTGCGGCGCATCCAGCTCCCCTGGGAGGGAAGCCTTTTGAACAGCTGCCACTTAGAAAGCCTCCCCTCATAGGGGAGGTGTCTGCGAAGCAGACGGAAGGGTGGGAACATCCCCACGCCCCGAACCCTTACGGGCAACGAAAACGCTGTGCGGCGGGGTCAAGACCCCGCCCTACGGAGCAAGAGGAGCAGGGGATAGGATTTGAAATCACCCTGCCGCCGTGGATGCCCGCGGGCCGCAATCATGCGGCCCCTACGATTGGCCGGAATGCGGAAAACAACGGGGCGCGTTTGCGGTGGTTTGTAGGGCGGGGGCTCAAGCCCCCGCCCGGTCGCGGAACCGCGCCATCAGTTCCCCGAACTGCGGGTGGGCGCGCAAAAAGGAATATTCCTCCTTGCTTTGCAGCTCCTCACAGAAAGAATCGGCTACCCGTCCCGAAAGCCAGGTCACGGAATCCCCCTCCAAGTGCCGGTACAGCCAGTGGTCCTGCGCGTTCCAGGCGTCCTTCATGGCGGGCAGCATCTTCGCCAAAAGCGACAGGCTTCCGTCGGCGTCTTTCCGTTCCAAGGCAAGGTACAGGTGCGCGTTGTAACGCATCCACTCCGGGAAAGCAAACTGCCGCGTCAGTTCCTCGTAGCGGTCCGCGAAAAACTCCGCGTCCGCGTCGCGGCCCTCGTGCAGCGCGGTCTCCATCATATGGATCAAAGCGGTCTGTATCTCGGTGACGCCCTTGGCGACCCGGCGCTCCCACAGCGGTTCCGCGTCGGCGTGCTTTCCCTGCCGCTGGTACAGGACCGCCAGCAGTTCCTCCCGGTCGATGGAGGGGCAGGGGAGTTTGCGGATCTGTTCTTCCGCTTCCGCATACGCACCCCGCTCCATGGCGCCGGAGATCAGCATGCTGAGGGCGGTGTCCCGGATCTCGGGGTCCTCGCTGGCCGAAAGCCGCTGATAAAACGTCTCGAACGTCGCCTGGTATTGCTCCGGCTCCGCTACGCGGAAAAGGCTTCGCGCGCCGTCCAGGTACAGCATGGCCGAATACGCCAGTGCTTCGCAGGTGGGGTATTCGTGTATCTTGTCGAGCGCCCGCGCAAACGCCGCCGGATAGCCCTCTTGCTGCACGGTCTGGTCCAGCCCGTCCACAAAGGCTTCGATCTCGGCCGCCGTCAGGTCTTCCCGGAACGAGAGAAGCGTATTCAGGTCGGTCTTTAGCAGGCGGGCAAGGGCCGGCAAAAGCGTGATGTCGGGGTAGGTGCTGCCTTTTTCCCATTTGTTCACGGCCGCGGCCGATACGCCTAAAAAGTCCGCGACCTGTTCCTGCGTCAGGGATAACGCTTTGCGCTTTTCCCGGATGATCTGGTTGATTTTCATGAGCGGCCCTCCTTTGTGCTTCTGTGCTTTTATGATACCAGAGTGCGCGCCGGGGGACAATGGAGCGGTTTTCAAGTTTGGCGCCGGAAAAATCAACCGCGCGTTAAACGCCGGGGGGACGCCCGGCGGGAGCTTCTTTATTATAATAAGAATAAGCGGAAAGCCGCAGGGCGGGGGCGGGGGCACTACACCGCGCAGTTCCTGGCGGTCTGTAGGGCGGGGGCGTACCCCGCCGTGGCACGTTCCGCAGGCGGTGCGGCTGCCGGCAGGGGAGGACCCCTCAGGCCGCTGCGCGGCCAGGGGAGCCTTTGACGGGTTGTAGAGAAAAAGCCTCCCCTTCAGGGGCTGCGAAGTCGAGCGCCGCCTGCGGCGGATGCAGCGAGACGGAGCAGGGGCAGCGGTCGCAGAATGCAAGCGCCGCGCCAAGGCGCGCAGCATGATGCGCCAACCGCAACCCGTGGGTGTCTGCGAAGCAGACGGAAGGGTTTTGCACTTTCCGGTAGGAGCAGCGCAGCCGGGTAGCAAGCCCCCTCAGCCCGTTACACGGCCCGGAACACGGCGGGCTGCAAAATCTCCATACCCATATACTATTATAGGTATATAAAGCATAAAGCCGCAGGGCGGGGGAAGACCCCGCCCTGCGGCTTCGGTTTTTCCGGGCAGAACCGCAGTCCCGCCGTCAATAGGGGGCGTTCAGGTCTACCGCGTCCCATTCATAAAGAAGGGCGCGGTAAGACAGCGAAACATGGAACCGCCGCTCGCGCTCGCACCAGAGGACGAAGTGCGCGGCCCCGCGGTCGCAAAATTCCTCCACGAACTCCGCGTGCAGTGTGCCCGCATTGACCCGGCGCTGGAACTCCCGCGGGGCAACGTTGTACAGGGCGTTAAAAACAGTCCCGTCCGCGTCCCGGCGGACGGTGTCCTCCTGGATGGATAGAAGGTCCGGGTCGAAGCCCTGCAAGGTGAGCCGGGCCGGGTAGGCCCGAAAATACCGCCCCTGTTCGGGTACCCACACAAAGAAGCCGCCCGGGGCGAAGTCCAGCACAAGATCGCGGCCCTGCACGTCGATCCGCCGCAGGGTACAGTCATGCAGGCATACCCGCGGCGGCGCGCCCCGGCGCTTTTGGTAGGAAAAACGCATGGCCGTCCCCCTTTATTTCCTCGCGTTGCGCTGCCAGATGGTGTACAGCCCGTCCAGGATCAGGGTCTCCCGGTAGTCGATGCCGCAGCGGCAGGCTTCCCGCACGCTCGGCGGCAGCGTGCCCGTGGCGATCACCGGCGCGCCGGGCGCGTTCAGCGCCGTGCGGAAGTTCTCCACCATGCCGTCCAGCATCGCCGCTGTCCCGTGCACGATGCCGCTGTGCAGGCTGTCCGCCGTGTTGGCCCCCAGCATCCGCCGCGGCCGGGCGTCCAGTTCCACCTGCGGCAGCTGCGCCGTGTTCTTCACCAGCGCCGCCAGCGAGATCTGCGGCCCCGGTACGATGGCGCCGCCCACCAGCGCCCCCGTGGCGTCCACCGCCAGCATCGTGGTCGCGGTGTCCAGGTTCACCACCACCAGGGGCGGCTCGGCCTGCTGCAGTGCCCCGACCACGGCGCACAGCAGTTCGCCGCCAAGCTGGGCAGGGTTGTCCATGCGGATGCGCACGCCGCTTTTCAGCCCCGGCCCGACTTCCATCACCGGGGCTTCGCACATCTTGTGCAGCGCCTCCCGCATACGCGGCGTCAGCGCCGGCACCACGCTGGAAAAGATCACGCCGGTGATCTGCACCGGCTCCGCGCCGTACAGCGCCAGCATATTCACCATTTTGAATACAAGCTCGTCGCTGCTCAGCGCCGGGTCCGCAAACAGCCGGGAGGAAAACATCCGCTTGCCGTCCTGCATATAACAGCCGAAGGTGATGTTGGAATTGCCGATGTTCAGGGTCAGGATCATGGGGGCACCTCGTTTCTTTGGTATGCTCTAATACTATTATAATAAGAAGCAAATTGCAAGGCCCCGCCCGCGGCGGCCCCGGCGGGCAAAAAATGACGTTGTATAGTCCTACAAAAAAGAAAGCCAAAATTTGTAGAAAAAAACTGAAAAAAGGTGTTGACAAATGAGGTTCGGGGTGGTATTATAGTCAAGCTGTCCGGCGCGAGAGCGACACGGATGGCCGCTGAAAACCGCATAACGACAGCCTTTGAAGGCATTTCGAGAGCTTCGGCT
>SAMEA3387515__coassemble_3226_pt1 | contig 8609 bp, 5 predicted proteins | sample SAMEA3387515__metabat2_high_PE_016 | metagenome-assembled genome bin SAMEA3387515 (sample SAMEA3387515) | Felis catus | biome: Faeces | place: United Kingdom | collected 2012
TAAAAAAGGAAAATCAGAACGCAATCTTTTTGGCGATGTAGTCCTTCAGCTCGCTGATGGGCATACGGACCTGTTCCATCGTGTCGCGGTCGCGGACGGTCACGCAGTTGTCTGCCTCGGTCTTGTCGTCGCCCACAGTCTGGAAGTCCACCGTGATGCACAGCGGCGTGCCGATCTCGTCCTGGCGGCGGTAACGCTTGCCGATGGAACCCGCGTCGTCAAAGTCTACCATGAAGTCCTTCGCCAGCTCGTTGCGGATCTCCATGGCCTTGTCGGACAACTTCTTGGACAGCGGCAGCACCGCGCACTTGAAGGGCGCCAGGAACGGGTGCAGGCGCAGCACGGTGCGCACGTCCTCCTTGCCCTTGGCGTCCACCATGTGCTCCTCGTCGTAGGCTTCGCACAGGAAGGCCAGCGCCACGCGGTCGCAGCCCAGGGACGGCTCGATGACGTAGGGGATGTAGTGCTCGTTGGTCTCGGGGTCGAAGTACTCCAGGCTCTTGCCGGAAGCCTCCTGGTGGCGGGTCAGGTCGTAGTTGGTGCGGTCCGCGATGCCCCACAACTCGCCCCAGTCGGTGAACGGGAAGGCGTACTCGATGTCGGTGGTGGCGCGGGAGTAGAAAGCCAGCTCGGCGGGCTCGTGGTCGCGCAGGCGCAGGTTTTCTTCCTTGATGCCCAGGCTCAGCAGCCAGTTCTTGCAGGTGTCCTTCCAGTAGGCGAACCATTCCAGGTCGGTGTCCGGCTTGCAGAAGAACTCACATTCCATCTGCTCGAACTCGCGGGTACGGAAGGTGAAGTTACCGGGGGTGATCTCATTGCGGAACGCTTTGCCCACCTGGCAGACGCCGAAGGGCAGCTTGCGGCGGGTGGTGCGCTGGATGTTGGCAAAGTTCACGAAGATGCCCTGCGCGGTCTCCGGCCGCAGATAGCAGGTGGAGGAGGAATCCTCGGTCACGCCGATGGCAGTCTTGAACATCAGGTTGAACTTGCGGATGGGGGTGAAGTCGTGCTTGCCGCAGACGGGGCAGACCACTTCCTCATGGCTGGCGATGAAGGCGTCCATCTCGTCAAAAGTCATGGCGTCCACATCCACGTTCTTGCCCTGTTCGCAGTCAGCGATCAGCTTGTCGGCGCGGTGGCGGCTCTTGCAGGCGCGGCAGTCCAGCAGCGGGTCCGAGAAGCTGGCCACGTGGCCGGTGGTGACCCACACCTGGGGGTTCATCAGGATGGCGGCGTCCAGCCCGACGTTGTAGGGGCTTTCCTGCACGAACTTCTTCAGCCAGGCCTTCTTCACGTTGTTCTTGAACTCAACGCCCAGGGGGCCGTAGTCCCAACTGTTGGCCAGGCCGCCGTAGATCTCGCTGCCGGGATAGATGAACCCGCGGTTTTTGCACAGGTTGACGATCATATCCAGCGTCTTTTCACTGTTCTTCACTTTTATTACTCCTTCCGCGTAGCTGGCTGCCACGCAAAGCAAATTACCGCGCCGCACGAACCGGGCGCAATAGGCTTATTATAGCATAGGCGGCGGGCGTACACAAGCATGGGATGGCGGCAGCGGTTGAAAAGTGGTCCTGTCGTTGGTATAATTGGAAAGAAACGCGACACAGAAAGTAAAAATGACTCAATAAAGAAGGGCGGCACAGAAATGCGTAGCAAGGGGATCATGGAATGGAAAGAGTGGGTCCAAAAGCATATCCTTCTCAGTATAATCCTGCTGATTCAGGTTTTGTTTTTGCTGTTTTTAGCGGTAGGATTGTTTCGGCCGGCATACTCGGTACGGATGACAGCACAAAACTTTACAGAGGCGATCTCCTCTGCGGCAGGTGATGAATATCAAGTCGCAGTGGATGGCGAAGCGATGCGCTTTACTATTGCGGACGATGTCAAGCGGCTTTCGATTGAGGATGATACAAACGAAACTGTTTTGACTGCGCTGAAGTCAGACGGCTTTGCGCTGCGGTCCGGTGCCTATCTGGTGACGGTCCACTATACAGCAGATTCGACGTCGCCCAGCACGGAAGCGGCAAAGATCCAGCTCAAAGAGCCGCGGTTTACCAAGCTTGTGTACAACGAAAGTATGACGCTGGATGGCGCCGGTAATGAGGTGACCACACGGCTGTGGGTGCCGTTAGGGGCCAATGCACAGGACGTGGAATTGACTCTGACCCCGCGGGGAGAGTGCAACTTTCAAATTGAGGAAATTCTTGTGGAAGAACAGCCGGTTTACCGCTGGGTCCGGCTGCTGGGCTTTCTCCTGCTGTTTGCGGCAGTGGACTTTGTGGGAATTTGGCTTTTTACCGGGAATATGGGCAAACCGTCGGATATTCTGCGACGGTATAAAGTGCCGTTTGCCTTGGGACTGGTATGCCTGCTTGCCTGTCTGCCGTTTTTCTGCGACGGGATTTTGTGGGGTGACGATATGGATTTCCACCTCACGCGTATCGCGCATCTTGCGCAGAGTTTGCAGGAAGGGCAGTTCCCGGTTCGCATGTATACCGATATGCTCAACGGGTATGGCTACGCAGCACCGCTGTATTACTGCGATATTTTCCTGTACATTCCGGCTGTTCTGTTTAACTGTATGCTGCCGCTGCAGACCTGCTACAAAATCTATGGCGTACTGGTGACCGCGGCCACTGCTGCGATCAGTTACACAAGCCTGCGTCATATTCTCAAGCACAAAGAGATCGCTGTGGTAGGAACAGCGTTGTATCTGCTTGCAGGTTATCGGTTGTGCAATGTGCATATGCGGGCAGCGGTAGGGGAGTATACCGCAATGACCTGGCTGCCGTTGTTCGTGTGGGGAATGTACAAAATATATACGCACCAAAAGCCTGCCTGGAGGCAATGGATGCCGCTGGCGGTCGGCATGGCGGGGCTTGTGCTCTGTCATGTGATCTCTTTTGAAATCACATGCGTGTTTTTGCTGATGTTCTGCCTGCTTCGTGCAAAAGAAACTTTCAAGATTTCACGTTTGGGCGCGCTCTGCAAGGCTGCAGGAACCTGTGTGGCGCTCTGCGCCTGGTTCCTGATCCCGATGCTGCATTCGATGGCAACTCAGAAAATTCTGGGCACGCAGGCGCTGCCGGCAGATTTTCAGAGCAACGGGGTATCCCTAAATCAACTGCTTGAGCTTTTCCCTTTCCAGAAATACAGCAACTCACTGGGGGCGCTTGGTGCCGCTGTGACGATCGGCACGCTGATCGCTGTCTTTGTGCTGGCGCAACGGGACCGTTGGAAGCGGCTTCCTCAAAATGTTCTTCGACTGCTACAATGCAGTTTGCTTCTGGGCGTTTTGTCGGCTGTGTTCGCTCTCAATGCATTCCCCTGGAACAGCCTGCTGAGCCATGTGGAGGGAACGTTTTTCCATAAAATTTTGGCTCTGGCGCAATTCCCCTGGAGATATTTGACGATCAGCACGATCCTTCTGGTAGTGGCGGCTGCGGCGGCGTTGCATATCTTACAGCAAAACCGGCCCGAACTGTACCGAAAGGCCCAGACTCTTTTGCTGTCCACGATGGTGTTGTATACGGCTTTGTTTAGCTACAATCTTTTTCAAGTGCGTACAGAGGTCGTCAAATATGATCCTATTGCGCGAGACGAAAACACCATCGGCATGGCAGAATACAAACTGCCGGGTGATGCGGACCTGAATTACGCCCGACCTCAATCGGAAAATGCTGACTTGCAGATCAAATGGTATGACAAAACGGACGGCATAGCCCACATCACATTGGAGAATACCGGGGATGCAGAAGCAACGGTCACGCTGCCGATATTCGACTATGGTAATTATCATGCAGTGGATACCGAAGGCACCGAGTGGCCGATGACGATGTCGGAAGACTCTCTGTTACAGATCACCGTCCCCGGCGGGTACAGCGGCGCGATCTCGATAGAATACAAAGAGCCGCTCCTGTGGAGAGCGGCTGAGCTGGTATCTCTTGCAACCTGCGGCGGTGTGCTGGTGCTCTGGCTGCGCGACAAGAAGAAGCGGAGGTCACAACAACTGCCGGGCGATTTCAAGGGCCAGGTCCAGCAGGGCGGAACGCTGTAAACGGCAGGAAGCAACAGGGCATGCTATAATCAACTTTATAATATGGGATTATATGGCCTGCAGTCATAAACTGTGGCTGCCTCGAAAGGCGGATCATCAATGAGAAATGAAAGAAAAGTACGTGCAGTATGGCGATGGTTTCAGAGACATAGAATATTTTCCGTTGTATTGTTGCTACAGCTTGTGACGTTATTATGGCTGATGGCAGGGCTGTTCCAAGCAGAGGCGGAGGTCAAAGTCCTGCCACAAAATTTTGGAGAATCGGCCCAAAAGAACAGTAGTGATTACCCGGATGAATACACGGCAGAGTTGACCGACAATGGGCTGCAGGTAAAAGTAGCGACGGAGTTCAAAGAGTCAGAGGATAAGCAGGATGCTCAATTGCCGGTGCTGCTTTCTGAACCTGTTGCGTTAAAATCCGGGGCCTATAAAATGGAAATCGCGTATGAAACGGATTCTGATACCGCAGGGGAAACGGCTGCGCGGGTAACGCTGGAGGACAGACGCCTCAAAGAGCTGGTGCACGGCGACGAGGTCCTGATGCGCGGCGCAGATTATACGGTAGAAGGGCGCATATGGGTACCACTGGGGGCGGATGCTTCGGACGTTGTTGTGCAAATCACGCCTCAAGGTGACTGTGATTTCACAATCCAAAGCATTGTCTTGCACGAACAGTGGAGCTATCGGGTGGTGCGCTTGCTGGCCTGTCTGCTGATTTTTGCCGCTGTGGATGCTGGGGGACTCTGTCTCTTTGCAGAAGGGGTGAGAGGCTGCCGCAGGTTCTGTAGGACGCATCGGGTACTGCTGCTTCTTACATTGGTTTGCCTGCTGGCTTGTTTTCCACTTTTTGGTGATGGGCTATTGAAAGGTGATGACCGTTCCTTTCATTTGACACGAATTGTTCAAGTGGCTTATTCCATGGAAGCAGGACAATTCCCCGTGCGACTGTACACAAATGCCATCAACGGGTTTGGCTATGCTTCACCGCTATATTATTGCGATCTCTTTTTGTATCTCCCGGCAATACTTTACAACTGTATGGTTCCGCTGCAACTTTGCTATAAGATCTATGCTGTAGTGGTAACTGCGCTTACCTGTGTATTTTGCTATCAGGGATTGAAGCATTTGAATCTTTCGATCCAAGCGGCTGTGGCGGGTACGACGCTTTATTTGTTGGCAGGCTACCGGCTGGTCAATGTGTTTCTGCGCTTTGCAGTCGGTGAGTATACAGCCATGATGTGGCTGCCGTTGGTGATATGGGGAGTCTATGCGATCTATACCCATGAAAAAGCTACCTGGAAAGACTGGTTGCCATTGGCGGTGGGAATGGCGGGCATTGTGCAGTGCCATGTGATCTCTTTTGAATTGGTTTGTTTGTTCCTTGCATTTTTCTGCTTGTTGGCTGCGAAGAGGACGTTTAGAGTCAGCACACTTTTGGCTTTGGCAAAAGCGGCACTGGTGGCGTTGGGACTGAGCCTTTGGTTCCTTATTCCAATGCTGTGGTCGATGGCGACTCAGGATATTGAAGTTACCAAACGCTTTGCGACAGATTTCCAGACAAACGGAACGTCTTTGTACCAGATGTTGGGACTGTTCTCTGGCCAGAAGGACTCTAGTTCGCTGGGAACCTTAGGGGCGGCCATGGTGCTGGGGGCGCTTTTGACGGCAGGACTGCTGCTGTATCAGGACGATTGGGGCAAACAATATCCGCGAAAGAAGCTTGTAATGCAGTGTGCATTGCTGATGAGCGGCATCTGCGTTTTGTTTGCGTGGAATTTGTTCCCCTGGAACAGCTTGCTGAGCCATGTGGAAGGAACATTTCTTCATAAAGTGCTTACTTTGCCGCAGTTCCCGTGGAGATACCTGACGATTGCAACGATGCTGCTAAGCGTGGCGGCAGCAGTTTCGCTGGAAGTTCTGAGAAAGTGGAAACCTGCGGTGTATAAGCCGGTACTGATTGGCTTGACGACGGTGGCTGTACTCTACACGGCTCTGTTTGGGTATAACCTGTATCAGGTCCGAACCCAGGAAACATTCTATACGGCAATTCCTCAAAACAAAAATTCTATCGGAACCGGGGAATATCTTCTGCCGGGAGCGGTGGATCGGAACCGCATCCGCCCGCAGTCGGATCAGCAATCGCTGGTGGTCAAATGGTACGACAAAGTCGATGGCGTGACATACATCACGCTGGAAAACAACAGCGACGAAGAAGCTACGGTGGTTCTTCCGATTTATGATTATGGCAATTATTACGCACAGGATACGGAAGGTACACAGTTCCCCTTGGAAATGACGGAAAATTCTCTGCTGCAATTTACCGTCCCCGGCGGGTACAGCGGTGCGATCTCGATAGAATACAAAGAGCCGCTCCTGTGGAGAGCGGCTGAGCTGGTATCTCTTGCAACCTGCGGCGGTGTGCTGGCGCTTTGGCTGCGCGACAAGAAGAAGCGGAAATCACAACAACTGCCGGGCGATTTCAAGGGCCAGGTCCAGCAGGGCGGCACGCTGTAAACGGCAGGAAGCCGACAGCCGGGCCAGTTCCGCCTGCACGCGGGGGATCTTCCGGGCGGGGATGCCCAACCGTGCCAGCTCAACGGCCGAAAGGGGACAGGGACCTTCTTTTTGGCCCAGACGGCTGGCCGCCAGCGGGTCAGTGCCCCAGATCCATTTCGCCATTTTTCGCACCCTCCTGCCTGTCAAAATACATGAATTGTGGAAATCTTTTCTGCTATTATACCAAAAATTTGGGAAAAGTGTTTATTTCGTGCAAAAAAAATATTATAATAAAGAGCATGATATGCAGGACGTGCCGTGATGAGGGCACGAATCTTTCTTGAGGTGACGACCGATGGCATCTACATTCAATATGTTCGACCCCAAACTTCTGGACGGTGTGAAAACCATCCATTTTATCGGCTGCGGCGGTTCCGGCACGTATCCGCTGATCCAGATCCTGCACAGCGGCGGGTACCGGATCACCGGCTCGGACGTGGAGGAGACCAAAAATACCGAGGCGGAGCGTGCGCTGGGCGTGCAGGTCACCATCGGCCATGACGCGGCCAACGTGGGCGACGCGCAGCTCGTGGTGTACAGCGCGGCGATCCACCCCGATAACCCCGAGATCCAGGCCGCCAACGCGCGCGGCATCAAGACGGTGGAGCGCAGCGTCATGCTGGGTTATCTCAGCCGCCTGCACCCGCGCAGCGTGGGCGTGGCTGGTACCCACGGCAAGACCACGGCCTGCGGCATGATCACCACCATGCTGGAACTGGCCGGTCGTGACCCGGCTGCTGTGATCGGCGGCAAACTGCCGCTGATCGGCGGCTACGGCAAGGCGGGCAACGGGCAGAACATCGTCATCGAAGCCTGCGAATACCACGAAACCTTCCTGCACCTGACCTGTGCGGTGGGTGTGATCCTGAACATTGACAACGACCATCTGGAATATTACGGCACGATGGGCCAGCTCAAACTGGCGTTCCAGAAGTTCGCCCTGCTTTCCCGCACGGTGGCCTTTAACATGGACGACCACAACACGGTGGACGTGGTGAACTCCATCGACCGGCCGGTGCTCAGCTTCGGCATCCGGGAGGAAGCCCACTTCCGCGCTGTCCATGTGACGGAATACAAGCCCGGCTTTTACGAGTTCGACGTGCTGGAACTGGGCGAACCCTTTGCCCATATCCGGCTCAATGTGCCCGGCTACCATAACATTTATAACGCGCTGGCCATGTGCAGCTGCGTGCACCCGCTGGGCTTGAAACCGCAGGATGCCGAGCGCGCGGCGGAAGCCTTCCGCGGTATGGGCCGCCGGTTCGAGATCAAGGGCGAGTGCAACGGCGCTGTGATCGTGGACGATTACGCCCACCACCCGGTCGAGATGGACGCCACGCTCAAAACCGCCAAAACGCTGGGCTACCGGCGGATCATCGCGGTGCATCAGCCGTTCACCTACAGCCGTACCAAAATGCTGATGGACGATTTTGCCAAGGTGCTTGCCCAGGCAGATCAGGTGGTGCTGCTGCCGGTGATGGGCGGCCGCGAAGCGGACGACGGCACCGTCAAGTCGGAACAACTGGCGGCAAAACTGCCCGGCAGCGTCGTGGTGGACGGCCTGGAAGGGGCTGCCAACTGGGTCAAGCAGAACGCCAAAGAAGGCGATCTGGTGGTCTGCATGAGCTGCGGCGACCTGTACAAAGCTGCCGATATGATGGTGGAACCGTAAAAATGCAAGGACAAAAGGCAAAGCAGGAAACCCCTGTTTTGCCTTTTTGTGTTTCCCGCTATATACAGGCGGGGATTTTGCCCATGCCCCTACACATTTGCCGCAAAATGGTATATACTAAAGAAAAAACGTAAAGGAGCGAAGATCCATGAACCAGCACTATTTGCAGCTTTATGCTGATTTTGTTGTGAAGGTGGGCGTCAACGTGCGCCCGCGCCAGAATTTTATCGTGCGCTGCCCGGTCACTATGCCGGAGTTTGCCTATGCCTGCGTGCGCGCCGGGTATGAGGCCGGGGCCAAGCGCGTCGTCGTCCGCTGGGA
>SAMEA3387515__coassemble_3268_pt1 | contig 8395 bp, 6 predicted proteins | sample SAMEA3387515__metabat2_high_PE_016 | metagenome-assembled genome bin SAMEA3387515 (sample SAMEA3387515) | Felis catus | biome: Faeces | place: United Kingdom | collected 2012
CTGCTCCGTCTCGCTGCATCCGCCGCAGGCGGCGCTCGACTCCGCAGCCCCTAAAAGGGGAGCCTTGATGACGTGCGCGGCCACCCGCGGGCATGCGCTTTACGGCCTAACCGCCCCTTTCCGCCGCCAAACACATTTTTCTCACCTCTCCCCTGCATTTTTTCAGGCTTTTTTCAGATTTTTGGTATATACTGCTTGTATCTATAGGTAAAAATCAAAGGAGGACCCATGCGGATCTTACTGATCGAAGACGACGAAGCCCTCTGCCAGGTGCTGCAGCCCACGCTGCAGGCCGCGGGCTTTGCCTCGGACTGCTGCCACAGCGGGGCCGACGGGCTGACGCTGCTGGAATCGGGCTATTATGACGCCTGCATCCTGGACCGGATGCTGCCCGAACTGGACGGGCTGCAACTGCTCAAAAAAGCCCGCGCCGCCGGGGTGACGGCCCCCGTGCTGATGCTGACCGCCCTGGGCCAGGTGGGCGACCGGGTGGCCGGGCTGGACGCCGGGGCCGACGATTACCTGGCCAAACCGTTCGACAACCGGGAACTGCTGGCCCGGCTGCGGGCGCTGGTGCGCCGCCCCGCGGAACTGAACGGCGCGGCCCACCGCCTGCAATGCGGCGACCTTACGCTGGACACCGCCCAGCTTACCCTGACCGGCCCGGACGCCGCCGTGACCGTCAGCCGCCGGGAATGCGACCTGCTGGCCGCGTTCTGCCGCGCGCCGGGGGTGCTGCGCGGGCGCGCGGTGCTGCTGGGCAGCGTGTGGGGCGCCGATGCCGACATCGAGGACGCCAGCCTGGACAGCTACATCCGTTTTATCCGCCGCAGGCTGGCGGCAGTGGGCAGCCGGGCGGTCATCCGCACGGTGCGGGGCGCGGGCTACCGGCTGGAGCCCGGCGGCGCGCCGGAACAGGAGGACGCCCATGCTTGACCGGCTGCGCAGGCGGCTGACGCTGCTGTTCAGCCTGTTGACGGCCGCCGTGCTGGGCGCGGCGCTGGCCGTGACCTGCCGCATGGCCCAAAGCCAGACCACCGCCGCGTCGGACCTGCTGTTTGCCAACACGGTGGCCGCCGTGGAGGATACCGTGACCGGCAGCGGCCTGGTGCGGGACAGTTGGCTGGCCCGGCAGGAGGTGGCCGGGCAGCTTGTGCTGTATCTGGAGGACAACGGCCGCCCGCTGGCCTTCCCCGGCGGGTGGACCCCGCGGGACGGCCGGGCGCAGTTGATCGCCCTTGCCAAAGAGCAGACCGCCGCGGCCGGGCTGCTGCCGGCCCTGCCGGACCGCCAGCGGGTCACCGTGGAACTGGCCGGGGACGGGCTGCGGGGTTCCTACGCCTGCACGGCGCTGGTGCTGCCCCATGAACAGGCCCGCGGCGCGGCGGCCGTCTACATTATACGGGATATGACCCCGCTGCGCGCGCGGCTGGCGGCCATGGCCTGGCAGTACGCAGGGCTGTGGGCGCTGGGGGCCGCCGTGCTGGCGCTCGCCTGCCGCTGGATGGTGGGCCGCGCGCTGCGCCCCACGGCCCAGGCCCTGCAAAAGCAGCGGGAGTTCATCGCCGCCGCCGGGCACGAACTGCGCAGCCCGCTGACGGTGCTCAAAGCCGGGCTGCAGGCCGCCCGCGACCCCGCCACCGCCGCCGACGCGCCGCGCTTCCTGCGCAGCGCCGAGAGCGAGGTGGACCGGCTTTCCCGCCTGACCGACGATCTGCTGATCCTGGCCGGGGGCGACGCCGGGGTGCTGCGCACGGCGCTGGGCACGCTGCCCACCGATACCTTTCTGATCGAACTGTACGAGCGGTTCGCCCCGGTGGCCCGCGCCCAGGGCCACACCCTGACGCTGGACCTGCCCGACGGCGCGCTGCCCACGCTGCACGCCGACGCCGGGCGGCTGGAACAGTTGTTCGCCGTGCTGCTGAACAACGCCTTTGAGTATGCGCCCGCCGGGACCCCCGTGGAACTGAAAGCCGCCTGCGGCGCGGGCGGGCTGCGCATCGACGTGATCGACCACGGCCCCGGCGTGCCCGACGCCGACAAGCAGCGCGTTTTTGAGCGGTTCACCCGCGGCGACCCCAGCCGCACCGGCAAGACCCACTTTGGCCTGGGGCTGGCCGTGGCCGCCGAGATCGCCGCGCTGCACGGCGCGGACCTGACCGTGCGGGACACCCCCGGCGGCGGGGCCACCTTCACGGTGCGCTGGCCCGCCCCCGGCCGCCGGTGAAACATGCGAAAAAAAATGCGGCGCGCCCCTTGACTCTGCCGCCGCGTCAACTGCTATACTGGGGTCAAAGGAGGGAACACCATGGAATATTCGATCCAGCAGCTTGCCCGGCTTTCCGGCCTTACGGCCCGCACGCTGCGCTGGTATGACCAGATCGGCCTGCTGAAACCCGCCCGCGTGGCCGAAAGCGGCTACCGCTACTATGGCCCCGCGCAGGTGGACCGCCTGCAGGATATTTTGTATTACCGCGCGCTGGGCGTGGAACTGGGGCACATCCGGGAACTGCTGGACGACCCCGCCTTCGACCGTCTGAACGCGCTGCGCCGCCATCTGGAAAAGCTGCGGGCGCAGCAGGCGCGGCTGGACGCACTGATCCGGTCGGTGGAAAAGACCATCGGCTGCGAAGAAAGGAGAGAGAACATGAACGACGCCGAAAAATTTGAAGCCCTGAAACGGCAGGCCGTGGCCGAAAATGAGGCCGCCTACGGGCAGGAAGCCCGCGCGGCCTACGGCGACAGCGCCGTGGACGCAGCCAACAGCCGCTTTTTGGGCATGGACAAAACGACCCACGACGCCTGGAACGAGCAGGACGCCCGGCTGCGCGCCGGGCTGGAGGCGGCGGTGCAGGCGGGACTTTCGCCCGAAAGCGAGACCGGGCGGGAACTCTGCGCCCTGCACCGGCAATGGCTGGCCGCCACGACGCCCCGCCTGACGCCCGCGATGCACCGGGGCATTGCGGAACTGTATGTGCAGGACGAGCGTTTCACGGCCTACTATGACCGCACCGTGCCGGGCTGCGCCCGCTTCCTGCGCGACGCCGTCGCCCGCTGGGCAGAGTGAGGGGTGCGTTTTCCCCTGTTTCCACAGGCACAGTTTGCATAACGACAGGCCCGCCGTACAATGTACGGCGGGCCTGTGTTTGTTTATTTGGTGCGTTGTGCGGCCGGGTTGTTGTGCCCCGCAGCGTGAGGTTTTTATAGCTGGCGATCCGTTCCCGGATGCCGTAGGGCGGGGTCTTGACCCCGCCCTACAAATCAGCGTTAACGGCATATTTCCCGTATAAAAACTGCGCACCCGCCGGGGCGTTCAACCGTCCGCGTCATTCTCCGCACTTGCTTCCGCCCAACTGATATAGCCCTCCGTCCAATGGCGGACATCCAGCTCATACCAGTCGATGCAAAAATCCTTCGGCCGGTCGCGGAAGCCGGGCAATCCCCGGTAAAACGCGATCGCGTCCCGGGCTTTTTCCTCACTGGAAAAAACGCCCAGCATCTTGGTTTCCTCGCAGCCGTTTTCCAGCTCGTACGAGTGCCACAAAAGATAGACTCCCCCCCTGACGAACGCCGCCTTTCTTTTTGTTTGTGTCCATTATACCACCCGGCGCACGCTGCCGCCAGAAACATCCTGCCCAAAGACGAGCGCCTTTCTTTATGCGACTTTCCCAAAACGACCCGTACATACAAAACTGCGCACCCGCCGGGGCGGGTGCGCAGGGTCGTATGCGGGGCGCGCCGAATAGCGGGTACGCCGGACGGCAAGTTCAGAAGCTCCAGCTTTCGACGCGGGTGGTGAGTTCGCAGGTGCCGGCGGGGATCTCATACCGCACCGCCGGGATCACGGTGTTGGTGGCGTAGAGGCTCGTGTTGGGCCAGGCGTCCACGATGACGCCGGCGCCACCCGCCTGCCCGGTGACCGCGCAGCGCAAAGCGCCGTTGCGCGCTTCGGCCTGCGAACCGTCGGTCTGCGTGGCGAAGCCATCGCAGAACTTGGGCACCGCAAAGCCGCAGTCATAGGCCGTGCAGGCGACATTGCTCTGCACCGTATGGCGGCGGATATGCCCCTGCCCCTGGGGGATCAGTTCGGTCGTGACCGAGATGCCCGCAAAGGGCGACCACTGGCTGAGCAGCCGGTCCCCCAGAAGCTGGAAGCGGTCGCTGTGGCGGCGCACGAAGGTGTAGCCGTCGATGACGAAGGCCAGCATACTGTCGGGCGCGGCCTGCTCCAACTGCACATAGCTGCGGCTGGCCGAGAAGCCGAACCGCGTATTATAGACGAACTTGGCGTACTTTTCGGCAAACTGGCCGTGCTCGCTCTGCTCCACTTCCGCCGGGGCGTAGGCGTTCACCTGGCCGTCCGGCAGGCGCTGGAACAGCAGGTCGGCGCTCTGCATGGCGTAGAGTTCCGGCAGCGGCGGCAGCGGCGCGGCTTCGGCAGACCAGAAGGGGTGCCCTTCCGGCAGGGCCATCACCAAAAAGCTCTTCATGCCCCAGTAGGGGCTGCCGGGGGCATTGTACCGCTCGCTCATGTAAAGCTGGGGGTAGGTGTAGCCGATGGTCAGCACGCCGTCCCGGTCAAAGATGGGCCGCGCCATCCACCATTGCAGGTTGCGCACGATGATGCCCTTCATGACCGGCAGCGGCAGCGGTTCCAGCCCGGCAAACACGCAGGCCGAATAGAACGCGCACTGGCCGAAGCGGTAGCCTAGGCTGCGGCCGTAGGGCAGCGCCGCGCCGTTTTCGTCGAACCAGAACGCGAACTGGCGGCCGAATTCCAGCGCGCGGCGGCGGAAACGCTCGGCCCGCGCGGGGGAATGTTTGGCCGCAAAGACGCTGTACAGCACGCCGTAGTATTGCAGCGCCCAGGGGATGTAGTAGTCCCGCTGGGGTTTGATGGCGGGGGTGCCGTCGGTATACCAGCCGTCGCCCACATACCAGCTGTCGATCTCGTCCAGGTCGCGCTCCATCTGGGGCAGGTCGCAGGGCATGCCCACCGAATCCAGCGCCAGATTGACCAGCACCCGGAAGAACAGCCAGTTGCAGTGGGGCAGTTCATGGGCGTTGATGGTGTTCAGCCAGCGGGCAAGGTTCTGCTTTTCGTTTTCGGCCAGCGGTTCCCACACGACGGCGGGCACTTCCAGCATGGCGCAGCCGATGGCCGCCATCTCGACAAAAAGCTGGTCATAGTCGCCGGGGTCGCCCCAGTATTCGGGGCCGTCGGGGTCGGTGCCTGCAGCCAGGCCGCGGCGGTATACTTCGGCAAAGGGGCCTGGCTGGCCGCCGCCCAGCCAGTAGGGCGCCAGCGCCCACAGCGGGCGGGAGAAGCCCTCCATCCCGATGGTGCGGCGCGGGTAGGTCACGCCGGTATCGCCCAACTGCAGCAGCGCCCCGCCGGGGGAATACAGCGGCAGAAGCGGCTGCAGGATCTTGCGCATCAGTGCTTCAAAGTCGGTACGGGTATGCAGTTGCATCCTGATTCACTCCTTATATCCGAAATTGGGGATGGCGGCCCAGCGGCGGCGCAGCAGGTGCGCGGCCAGCTTGGGGCGGCGGTCCCGGGTGAAAATGCCCTTGCGGTTGCCGCCCACGCGCATCGGCCCCTGAATGGTGGCAAAATCCGCGAAATTCCACAGGATCTCGCCCACAAAGAAGGGGTATTCATCGCACACGGCGTCGATCCGCTCATAGTATTCGGCCTGGAACTCCTCGCTGAACATACCGGCGCGGGTGTCGTGCAGGCCCTCGACGGTGTCGGCGCCGTACTCGGTCAGCATGACCGGCTTGCCCTGCTGCGCCCAGAAGTCCAGTTCCTCCCGCCAGGCGCGGCAGGCGGCGTCCAGATCGCCGGAAAGGTTGTACCACCCGTAGTAGCGGTTCAGGCAGACCACGTCCATCGTGCGGGTGGTGATGTCTTTGGTATAGTCGTTCTGGCAGCAGACCAGCGTCACCGGGCGGTCCTGGGGGTCCGCCGCGTGGGCCAGTTCGTACAGGGGCCGCCAGTAGTCATAGGCCGACTGGGGGAAGTGTTCCAGGTCCGGTTCGTTGCCCAGGCTCCACATGATGACGCAGGGGTGGTTTTTGTCCCGGGCGATCATGGCCTGCAATACTTCCCGGTGGTGGTCCTCCAGCGGGAAGGTCTTGTAGGGGTCCTGCGCGGCCCCCGCGCCGATGCCCACGGCGGGCGTTTCGTCGATGACGAGGATGCCCTCCCGGTCGCAGAGGTCGTAAAATTCCTCGCTGTAGGGGTAGTGGCTGGTGCGCACGGCGTTGGCCCCCAGCCAGTGTAGCAGCCCCGCGTCCTTGACGTTCAGGCAGGGGTCCAGGCCGCGGCCATGGAACGCCGAGTCCTCATGCTTGCTGCATCCCTTGAAGTACAGCGGCTTGCCGTTGAGCAGCACCCGCGCGCCCTCGACCCGGATCTGCCGGAAGCCGAAGGTCTGGCGGTAGCGATCGGCGCCGAAGCACACTTCCACCGTATAGAGGGCGGGCGTACCGGGCCAGGGTTCCCACAGGCGGGGCTGCGGCACGGTCAGCGTGCCGCGCGCGCCCTCGCCGCGGGCCACCGGCGCGCCGTCGGGGTCCAGCACCGTCAGCGTGACGGTCCCCTGCCCCGCCGTTTCGACGGAATAGTCCAGGCGGCCGTCGTTGTGGGGCACCAGCGTGATATCCCGGATGAAGTCCCTGGGCGTGGTGTAGAGCCACACCGGGCGGTGGATGCCCGCATAGTTGAAGAAGTCGAAGTTCGGGCGGTTCTGGGGCGCAGCGGACGCCTTGCCGTGTTCCACCGACGGGATGCCCGCATTGTCGGAGCCGAAGAAAGCGATCTGCCCCGGTTCGTTGCCCACGGGCAGCGTGGAGTGGTCCACGCGGTTGTCGCAGGCGACGGTCAGCCGGGCGGTATCGCCGGGCTGCATCCGGCCGGTGATGTCCGCTTCAAAAGGCAGGAAGCCGCCGGTATGTTCGGCGATCAGGCGGCCGTCCAGCCAGACGCGGGCCTTGTGGGTGACGGCCCCGAAGCGCAGCACCACCCGCTGCCCGGCGCACAGGGCGGGCAGCGTGAGCTGCTTCTGGTAGAAAGCCCAGCCGTAATGGTCCCGCAGGGCCTTATCCTCGCCCTGGTCGTTGTAGCTGCCGGGCACCGCCATGGGGCGCGCGCCGGGCAGCGGGGCGGCGGGGTCGATGTCCGCGCCCTGCAGGTCATGGCTCAGGCAGAAATCCCACACGCCGTCCTGTTCTGCACACAGGCGCGCGGCGTTTTGCTGGGGGTACAACATAGATATACCTTCTTTTACAAATTAGAAGCGTTGGAAACGGTATTTTAGATCCGTCTCCATCGGCGGACCTGTGCCGACGATGGAGACACCTACAGGGAAATTTTGCTCAAAATTGTGTGCGAGGCCCTTGTGGCCGAGTGCGCGGTTTTGAGTAAAATTTTGTCGAAGGGGATTCCAAAGAGGGCTGCGGAGCAGAGCGCCGCCTGCGGCGGATACAGCGAGGCGGAGCAGGGGCCGCGGTCGCAGAGCGCAAGCGCCGCTCCAAGGCGCGCCGCGCGATGCGGACACCGCAACCCGTCAAACAGGCGCGTTAGGCAATTGCCGGTCTTCGGCCTAAGTGCCGCCGCCTACGCGGCGGTTGGCCTTCGACACGGCACTGCGGTGCCAGTGCGCGACTGTTGCCTCTTTTGAAACGTGCCGCGGCACGCGAAGTTTACCAGTAGAGTTTCCAGTCGGTGGTCAGGCGGGTCAGGGCTTCCATATAGAAGTAGTCGCCCCAGCTCACGCATTCGTCCACGCCTTCGGGCGTGCAGGTGTTGTAGGGGCTCTTTTTGCTGTAGGTCCCGTGCAGCACCAGACCCGCGCCGGGCTTGTGGTCGGTGACGGCGTAGTGCTGCACCAGGCTGGCCATCATCTGGCGGGCCAGCTTCTCATAGGCAGCGCCCTCTTCGGCGTCCACCCACTTGACGGCTTCCAGCAGGCCGCAGGCCACGATGGCCGCGCTGGAAGAATCGCGCGGTTCCTCGCTGCCGGTGGTGAAGATCATATCCCAGTAGGGCACCAGGTCGGCGGGCAGGCGGGTCATGTAGAAGTCCAGCGCGCGGCGGAAGGTATCAAGATATTCGGGGTTCTTGGTATAGCGGTAGCTCAGCACGCTGCCGTAGACGCCCCACGCCTGGCCGCGGGCCCAGAAGCTGTCGTCCCGGTAGCCCTGGCAGGTGGCGCCGTGGCTGGGGGTGCCGTCGGGGTTCATGAAGAAGGTGTGGTAGGTGGAGCCGTCGGGCCGGAAGGAGTTCGCCAGGCAGGTGGTGATGTGGCGGTGGGCGATGTCGGCGTACTTGCTGTCGCCGGTGACTTCGCTGGCCCAGTAGAGCAGCGGCAGGTTCAGCAGGCAGTCG
>SAMEA3387515__coassemble_3789_pt1 | contig 6663 bp, 7 predicted proteins | sample SAMEA3387515__metabat2_high_PE_016 | metagenome-assembled genome bin SAMEA3387515 (sample SAMEA3387515) | Felis catus | biome: Faeces | place: United Kingdom | collected 2012
TGTGGGGACTGGCCCATACCAAGGACCCCGCCCGGGCAAAGCCGTGGGTAGACCCCTACGGCACCAGCGGGATGTACATGAGCGGCGAGTGCTACTGCGCTGAGGGTGGCACGGTGTACCGCTGCAAACAGGACAACTGTGTATACGACGCGCAGGCATTGCCCGGCGCGTGGGAGGAGGTAAAAACCACATGACACCTTTCAAAGGTACAAACCGCATCACCAGCCCCTTCGGCTGGCGTACATACAAAAATGCTGCGGGCGTGACCGTCCGCGAACACCATAACGGCATTGATTTGGTGCCCACGAAATACTCCGGTGAAGCCGTGGACCGCGACGCTTGGCTCTACCGGGAAGTCACGGGCGGTGACGTGGTAGAGGTCAGCACCGGCTGGAACGGCGGTCGGGGTACTCTTGTCAGGGTACAGACCGCGCCGGGGGTAATCCAGATTTACCAGCACAACGCGGAGAACCTGGTGCGCGTGGGCCAGCATGTGCCGCAGGGCACAATCCTGGCACGGGCTGGCGGCACCGGCAACGTGACCGGGGATCACTTGCACTTTGAGGTGCAGATCAATGGCACGCCGGTGGAACCGTCCGCTTGGCTGGGGCTGCCGAACGCTGCCGGGACTTACCCTGGCAACGACACCCTGGACAGTACCCCGGCGGAGGACACTGAGAACGCTCCTGCCAACGACCAGCTGCATACTATCCAGCTGGTGACCATCGGACCGCTGACTGCGGCCCAGATGCAGGAGGTGGCCGCGCTGGCAGCGCAGCAAGGTCTGTCGGAGGATCGTTATAAGGCCATGCCCGCTGGTGAGGGGTATCAGGTAGCCGTCCTGAGCGTCAGCAGCGGAGACGCTATGCAGTACATGACTTTGGCCCAGCGCAACGGCTGGGACAAGCTACAGCGGTATGACAGCAGATTTGTGGGATAATCAAAAATACTTCGGAGGTATATTATTATGACTATGATCGTATTGGCACTCATGCTCGCCATCACCGTTGAGGGTGTGGTCGAAATCGGCAAGAGCATCGGCAGGGCCGTATTGAGCCGCAGCTACAAGACCGCCATCACGCAGGTGGTGGCATTGGCTATCGGCTGCGGGCTGTGTCTGGCCGCCGGGGCAGATATTTACGGTACGCTGGGGGTTCACTTCGCCATCCCGCAGCTCGGCATGATCCTGACCGGCGTACTTGCCAGCCGCGGCTCCAATTATTTATCGGATTTCATTAAGCGTTTGCAAGTCGCTTCTGGTGCGGCTGCTGCAAAATAGTTTTCCAAAGATCATCTTTTCGCCCCAGAAAGGATGATTGTATGCAGAGTTTTATGGGTTGGATCGGCGGAAAGCGCGCGCTGCGCAAGACGATCCTTGAGCAGTTCCCTCAAGACATTACCCGCTACATAGAGGTTTTCGGCGGTGCAGGTTGGGTCCTTTTCGGCAAGGACCCCGGCAGCTACTTGGAGGTTTTCAATGACGCGGACGGGAGCCTCATCAATATCTATCGTTGCATCAAGTACCACCCGGAGGCGTTGGCTGCCGAACTGGAGGGGTTGCCACAGTCTCGTGAGATGTTTTTCGATTTTCAGGATCAGGCTGACCGTCGAGGGTATACAGATATTCAGCGCGCTGCCCGTACCCTATACCTGATCAAGATGAGTTTCGGCTCGGATCGGCGGACCTTTGCCACCGCCCAGCGAATCGCGGAAAATATTCCCGCGCCGTTTGCGTATGTCCAAGAGAGACTGCGCAAGGTAGTCATTGAGCACTTGGACTTCGAGCAGCTTATCCATACCTATGACCGCCCCGGAGCACTTTTTTATTGCGACCCGCCGTACATGGGCACAGAGCGGTACTACAAGCACCCATTCGCGCCTGCGGACCATGAGCGTTTGGCCCGTGTGCTGCACAATATCAAGGGCCGGTATTTGCTCTCGTACAACGACTGCGCAGAGGTGCGGGAGCTGTATCAGGACTGCCGTATACAGCCGGTCACAAGGCCCAATTCGCTCCCGGCTGCAGGTAAAGAGCAATCTACAAAGAGGTACTGATCCGCAACTACTAACGCAATTCGTTATAATCTAACAAAATCAGGACACGCCCCCACCGGTACCTTTAGAATAGTTGGTGGGGCGATCAGATGATCGAAAATCATCTATCCCGGTTATTAGGTGAGCGGCGCTGGTCTCAAGCCAGACTGGCCAGGGAGACAGGTATCCGGCCATCAACGATCTGCGCATACTACAACGAGTTTGCAGATCGGTTCAGCTTGGATCACCTGGATCGGATCTGCGAGGCGCTGGGGTGTAGTGTTGCGGATTTGCTGGAGTACGTACCGTCAAATCTACAGAAAACCGGCGACCATTTGCTTGTCGAAGAACACGGAAATCGACACACTCAATAACACGGGAAAAAGGGCGTTTAAAGAGTCTTCAAACTACTCTTTAAACGCCCTTTTCTTTTTTATTTTTTCTGCAAACTTTTTTCAATTTTTTTGCAAAGCTACACCGGCGTGCTGCCGCGGCCTGTTTTTGCTTTTTGGGGGCGGGGCGGTTTCGCCTTCCCGCAGATTGGCCGTGCAGAGGGGCGCTGTACCGATATTCTTTGCTTGACAAAGATGGTCTATTATGATAGACTGACAGTGAGGAAAGTATTTTATAACGAAAGGGGGCACCCAAGATGTCTGTACAGGAACCCCTGCGCCTGGCCGAAGGGGAATACCGCTTCGCCTGCCTGGTGTGGGACCATGAACCGCTGCACAGCCGCGAACTGGTCGTGCTGGCCGCCGACGCCCTGGGCTGGAAAAAGAGCACCACCTACACCGTGCTGCGCAAACTGTGCGAGCGCGGCGTGCTGCAAAACGACGGCGGCACCGTGACCAGCCTTGTGGCCAAGGCCGCCGTCCAGTGCGCCGAGAGCGCCGCCGTGGTGGACAAGACCTTCGGCGGCAGCCTGCCGAGCTTTGTGGCGGCGTTTTTGCGCGCCAAGCCGATCAGCGACGCCGAAGCGGCCGAGATCCGCGCGCTGCTGGACGCCGCACACGATAAGGAGGTGTGACCCATGCGTGACGCCGTGATGCAACTGCTGCTGCTCAGCCTTTGGGGCGGTGCGGTGGCGCTGGGCGTGCTGGTGCTGGCTGTGCGGGCCGTGGCGGGGTATGCCCGGCTGCGCCGCACGGTGGCGCTGGCCTGCAAAACGCCCGACGGCTGCTACAGCGGGGCCTGTGTGCCCGCGCCCTTCACGCTGGGCATCCTGCGGCCGCGGATCTACCTGCCCGCCGGTCTTACGGGGGCGGCGCGGCAGTCGGTGCTGCTGCATGAGCGCACCCACCTGCGCAGGCGGGACCCGCTGGTAAAACCGCTGTATTACGCGGTGGTCTGCCTGCACTGGTTCAACCCGCTGGCCTGGCTGGCCTTCCGCCAGTTGGAGCGGGAGATGGAAGCCGCCTGCGACGAAGCCGCCGTGCGCGGCTGTGACGCCGCCGCCCGCAACGCCTACTGCGAAAGCATCCTGCAATACGCCCTGCAAAGCCGCATGACGCCGGGCAGTCTGGCCTTCGGGCAGGGCAGCGTCAAGCAGCGCATCGTGCATTTGCTGCATTACCGCCGCCTGGGCGCCGGGGCGCTGCTGGTCTGCGCGCTGGCCGTGGGGGTCAGTGTGACGGCCTGCATGATGCAGCCCCAGGTGGCCGAGTCCACGCCCGAAACGGCCGCCGAACCGGCCGCTGCCGAAGGACCTGCCGCCGAACAGCCGCCCGCCGCGCCGGAGAACGCCGTGACCTTCACGCCCAATACGACGGGCCTGCCCAATCTGGACGACCCGGCCAACAGCCCGCGCTTTCTCTGCCCGGTGGACTACACCTACATCAGCCGCTATATGGTAGCGGGCGGCCACCGGGGCGACGACCTGTGCGCCCCCGCGGGCACGCCGGTGTATGCCGCTCAGGACGGTGTGGTCGAAGCGGCGGATTTCCACTGGTCCTACGGCTACTTTGTCCAGTTGGACCATGGCGCCGCCGCTGATGGACGCCGGTGGGGGACCCTCTACGGCCATATGCGGGAACTGGCCGTGGAACCGGGCCAGACCGTCAAGGCCGGGGACCTGCTGGGCTATGTGGGTTCTACCGGTAACGCCACCGGCAATGCGCTCCATTTTGAGGCGATGGTGGACGGCGTGCTGGCAGAACCCCGGTACTTTACCGATTACGGGGAAGGAAACGACAGCGAACTGACGGAGGACGTGGCCGCACAGCTGCGCGCCGATTGTGACAGCCACAAGGCCGCCACGGTGGCCTTCACGCCCAACACGGCGGGCCTGCCGAACCTGGACGACCCGGCCAACAGCGCGCTGCTGCAAAGCCCGCTGCAGGAGTATAAGTACATCAGCACAACGATGTCGTATGGTCACCGGGGCATTGACCTGACGGCGGATGCCGGCACGCCGGTGTATGCCGCCCAGGACGGCGCGGTGACGGTGGCGGAGTATAATTCTGTTTTCGGCAACTGGGTCGGGATCGACCACGGCGCAGGCGCCGACGGCCACCGTTGGAATACTGTCTATGCGCACCTGGACGATCTGACCGTCCAGGCAGGCCAAGTGGTCAAGGCCGGGGATCTGATCGGCCATGTGGGCAGCACCGGAAACTCCACCGGCAATCATCTGCATTTTGAAGTGATGATTGACGGCGTGCTGATCGATCCGTCTGTGGTCACGGGCGCGCCCCTCTCATCCAACACGGTGTTGACGGTCGAACAGGCCGAGGAACTCAAAGCCAAAATCGCGGTGCAGCAGTCGCTGGACCAGATCCAGGCGGAGCAGGATAAGGTTCAGATGGCGGAACAACAAGCCGAAGCCTTGCAGCGGCAGATCGAAGAACTGAAAGCGCAGAGCGAAGAACTGAAAGCGCAGAGCGAAGAACTGAAAGCGCAGAGCGAAGCCGAACAGCAGCAGCGCGACGCGCTGCAGGCCGAGCGGGACCGCCTGACCGCTGCCGGGGAAGAAGCGCAGGCCGCGCAAATCGAAGAACAGGTCGCGGAACTGGAACGGCAGATCGCTGATCTGGAACGTCAGAGCGCGCTCGTGGAAGAAACGCAGGAAACGGTCAACCAGCAACTATCCCAACTGCAAAACGGCTGACGGACAGCCGCGACCGCAAAAAATAAAAACCGCGGGGCGTACCATTCGGTACGCCCCGCGGCCTTTTGTTGTGATAATTTTTAGTGCAGAGAGTCCTGGTTGGCGCGGTTTTTCAGCCCCAGCGCGCAGGTAAAGTAGATGGCGGGGATCAGGCATTGCAGCAGGCCTACCAGCGAGAACGCCGTCGCCAGAGAGAACAGCGCGAACAGCAGCGAAATGCCGCCCAGCATGACGGCGGGCATGGCCTGGCGGGGGTCCCGCACGGCCCGCAGACCCATGACGCAGCAGACGATCTCCAGCACACTGGTGGCCACCATCAGCACGATGCCCAGCACAACGGCGCCGACTTCGCCCTGCGCGCCGGAAGCCAGCGCCGCGGCAAACAGGAAGATGTACGCCACAGCCGAGAACGCGACCATGATGCCGCTGAAAAGATCCAGAATAGAAACGACTTTAAGAGCAGTTTTCATCCGATATTTCCTCCGATCCGTTTGGAAAACCGCGTTGGTTTTCCGATGGTTCTTAATGAGGAAGTATAGCAAAAACCGCCGCGCCTGTCAAACGAATTACGCCCCGCGCCGTTCCAAATTGACATTTTGGCCGCACGGGTATATCCTTACATAGTGGATAAGGAGTGGAAAAGGATGGAACGAACCAGACAACAAACCTTCGCCCGCTGGGGCTTCTACCTGTTGGGCATGGTGCTGCTGGCGCTGGGCCTTACGCTGAATACCAAGACCGGGCTGGGGGCGTCGGCCATCGTGTCGGTGCCCTTTACGCTCAGCCAGGCTACCGGGTGGGACTTCGGCAATCTGACGCTGGCCGTGTACTGCCTGCTGGTGGCGGCCCAGTTCGTCATCAAGGGCGAAAAACGCCAGTGGACCGACCTGCTGCAGATCCCCCTGAGCATCGTGTTCACCCGGTTCCTCAATGTGTTCGCCGCCCTCATCCCGTACCAGAGCGGCGCGCTGGCCGCGGACCTGGCCCTGCTGGTGGCGGCCATCGTGTTCACCGGGGTGAGCGCCGCCATGACGGTGTCCATGCAGTTGATCCCCAACCCGGGGGACGGCATCGTGGGGACCATCGCGCGGGTCACCGGGCGGGAACTGGGCTTCTGCAAAAACTGCTTCGACATCGGCTGCGTGGCGGTGTCGCTGCTGCTGGGGTTCTGCCTGGGCGATGTGCTGCTGGGCGTGGGGCTGGGAACGCTGCTCTCTATGGTGGGGGTGGGCCGGGCCATCGCCGGGTTCAACGCCCTCTGCCGCCGCCCGCTGCTGGCTGCCACCGGCATGACCAGCCGGTAAACGATAAAAAGAAAACCGTCCCCGCCGCTGGCGGGGACGTTCAGACTGTCAACAAATGGTAAAAATCCGTTGCCAGCGGCGGACATGTGCCGACGCTGGCAACACATACAGGAAAATTTTGCGGCAAGAGTGTGCAAGGCCCGTGGGCCGAGTGCGCGATTTGCCGCAAAATTTTGTCGAAGGGGATTTCAAAGAGGGGAAACACGAGCCTTAGGCAAT
>SAMEA3387515__coassemble_3922_pt1 | contig 6348 bp, 6 predicted proteins | sample SAMEA3387515__metabat2_high_PE_016 | metagenome-assembled genome bin SAMEA3387515 (sample SAMEA3387515) | Felis catus | biome: Faeces | place: United Kingdom | collected 2012
CATGCCTTTTTGGTTAAAATTCTTTTGGTTCTTTTCTTATAAGAAAAGAACGATACAGGAATAATAAAAAAGATGTGGGGATGTCCCGGAAAGTGCAGTGCGGCTGGATAGTAAGACCCCTCCGTCTGCTTCGCAGACACCTCCCCTACAAGGGGAGGCTTTTTCTCTACTCCCCGTCAAAGTTTTCCCTTTAGGGGCTGCTTTAGGTTGCTGCCCACGTAAAAAGGCTCCCCTTCCAGGGGAGCTGGCCGCGCAGCGGCCTGAGGGGTCATGCACCTCCCGGCAAATACAACATATCGGGAAATTTCCTCTTCCGACTGGATGTAGGGGCGGCCTGTAGGCCGCCCGCGCCGGTTTGCCCTGCTACCCCTTTATGGGCAAATAAAATACGTGTATCGTCCTTTCTTTACAAAGAAAGGACCAAAGAAATTCCAAAAAAGAAGCGCCCCTGTCCGGTTGCGGCTCCGGACAGGGGCTTTTGGGGTATTTCGTTCGGTGTGAGGAGGAATCATGTTCCAGGGATCGGTTGCGGCTCCGTCCCTGTGCTTATACAATACCCGATAACTGCGAAGAAATTATGATACGGATATGAACATTTTGTAAAAACGGGCAGTTGTTCAACATTTGGGAAAACCCGGTGGAAAATCCCCCCAAAAAACCGCCCCCGCGGCAACAGCGCAGGGGCGGTTTTGACGGTCTATCAGGAGAAAATGTTGATCAGGATACCGGCCGCCACAGCGGAACCGATGACGCCTGCCACGTTGGGACCCATGGCGTGCATCAGCAGGTAGTTGCGGGGGTTGTATTCCTGGCCGACCTTCTGGCTGACGCGGGCCGCCATCGGCACGGCGGACACGCCCGCGGAACCGATGAGCGGGTTGATCTTGCCGTGGGTCGCAAGGCACATGACCTTGCCCAGCAGCACGCCGCCCGCGGTGCCCACACCGAAGGCCACGACGCCCAGAATGACGATCTCGACGGTCTGCAGCGTCAGGAAGGTGGAAGCATTGGTCGTGCAGCCGACGGAGAAGCCCAGGAAGATCGTGACGATGTTCATGAGTTCGTTGCCGGCGGTCTTGGTGATACGCTCGACCACACCGGATTCCTTCATCAGGTTGCCCAGCATCAGGCAGCCCACCAGGATGGCCGCGTCAGGCAGGGTCAGGCTGACGATGATGGTGACGACTACGGGGAACAGGATCTTCTCGGTCTTGGAGACCTGGCGCGGCGGCGTCATAACGATCTGCCGTTCTTTTTCCGTCGTCAGGAAGCGCATGATGGGCGGCTGGATGACCGGCACCAGCGCCATATAGCAATAGGCGGCCACCGCGATGGAACCCAGCAGATGGGGCGCCAGCTTGGTGGTGGTGAAGATGGCGGTGGGGCCGTCCGCGCCGCCGATGATGCCGATGGAAGCGGCTTCCGGCCCGGTAAAGCCCAGCAGCCGCGCGCCGATAAAGGTGAAGAAGATGCCAAGCTGCGCCGCCGCGCCCAGCAGCAGGCTGGAGGGGCGCGCGATCAGCGGGGTGAAGTCGGTCATCGTACCGATGCCCAGGAAGATCAGCGGCGGGTAGATGCCCAGCTTGACGCCCAGGTACAGGTAGTCGGCCAGGCCGCCGGAGTTGCCCAGCATCTCCCAGTTGATATGGTTGGTCTCGTTGAGGAAGATCTCCATGTGGAAGATGCCGTCCAGCGGCAGGTTGGTCATCAGCATACCAAAGCCGATGGGCAACAGCAGCAGCGGTTCAAACTGTTTGACGATGGCCAGATACAGCAGGACGCAGGCCACCAAAATCATGACGGCGTACTTCCAGCCGCCTTCTGCAAAAAATACCTGCGCCCAGCCGGAGTTGGCGAAGATCTCGGAAATATTGGTCAGGATCGCACCCATACAGAACCCCCCTTACACGAACGGGGTGGTGAGCTCGCGCACGGCGGCGTCACCCCAGGCGCCACGGCGGGAACCGGCGGGAGCGGACACGCGGCGGATACCGCGGACCACAGCGCCCTCGCCCAGAACGGTGGACACGGCCGCGGCGATGGCCGCCACGACCTCGGCAGGCACGGCGTCAGAGGCAGCGGGGGCTGCGGCGGCGGGGGCCTTGGGTTTCGGCGCGGGGGCCGGGGCAGCGGCGGCCGCCTTGGGGGCGGGCTTGTCCGCTTTGGCTTCCGGTTTCTTGCGGCCGCGGTCGAAGAAACGGCCCTCCAGCGAGATGATCAGGCAGAGGGCAATGAGCATGGCAAAGACCAGCACAATGCTGACCAGAACCACGGTGGCGTCGGAGCCTTCCAGCGCCAGGAATGTGGGATTGGGCATAAAAGATCCTCCTTTTTATACGGTGCCTGCGCGCAGGGCCAGCGCAGGGATATTTAACGATATTATAACACACTGTTCGTTTTTTGAGTAGCGTTTTTTGAAAAAGATTAAGGAAAAGTAAAGAAAAAATTGTAGAGAATGGATACAAAGGGGAAAATTAGAGATAAGATAAGAGATAAAAGATAATAGATAATAAAGATGGTGGATCGCGGGCCGCGGCCCGCTCAAAAGCGGCGGGGTCAAGACCCCGCCCTACGAATTGCCGGAAACAGCACGGTTTTGTTTTGCACGTTCCGGCGGGCTGTAGGGGCGGCATGCATGCCGCCCGCGGGTGTTTCTGGCGGTGGTACGTTTTTGCAAACCGGCGGGCCGTTCCCGGTCACTGTAGGGCGGGGGCGTACCCCGCCGCTGGTACGTCCCGGAAGGTGCTGCGCGACCGGAAAGCAAGACCCCTCAGGCCGCTACGCGGCCAGCTCCCCTATGAGGGGAGCCTTTTTGCGTGGGCGGCAACCTAAAGCCAAGTGCCTAAAAGGGGAGCCTTTGACGGGTAGTAGAGTAAAAGCCTCCCCTCCCAGGGGAGGGTGTCTGCCGCAGGCAGACGGAGGGGTGGGAACTTTCCCGCAATCCGGCACCTTGCGGGCAGTAAAAACGCGGCGGGGTACGCCCCCGCCCTACGAATTATCGAAAACGATTCGTTTTCTTTGGCCGTTCGCGGCAAAGGCACACTTTTGCCGCTTTCTTTACAAAGAAAGCGGCGCAAAGAAATTCCAACCTGTCCCATCATTTCGAGCGGGCCGCAGGCCCGCGATCCACCACATTTTTTATCTATTATCTCTTATCTTTTATCTATAATGAATGGCCCGGTCCGCCGCGTCCAGCTTCTCCTCCACGCCGCTCAGGTCCATCGCCCCAAAATCCTGCGTCACGCCCGCGTCGTCCAGCAGCCCCTGCTGCGCGGCCGGGTCCTCACAGATGCTCTGCGCACACGCATACACCCCAGGCCAGTTCTCGTCCAGCGTCGCGCGCTCGGCTTCGCTCAGACTGTCCCGCCAAAGCACCGTTTCGCTGTACACCGCGTCCGGCCCGCCGTTCTCCCCGGCCAGGTAGGTCACCAGGTCCGCCGCCGCCAGGGCCGCTTTCAGGCTGCCGCCCGCGCTGCCCGTCTCGTAGGCAAGGCAGCCGTCCAGCGCGGCGGCCAGCGTCGGGGCAGGCGCGCCGTTCTCCGCGGTGGCGTTTCCGTTGGCCGTGCTTTGGGCGCTCTGGGCGCTCTCGGCCGTTTCGGCTGTGGCGGGCGGCGCCGGCACGGCGTCCGCTGTGGGCGCGGGCGTGCATCCCGCCAGCAGCGCCAGCGCGGCAGCGGTCAGCAGCGCCGCCCATGCAGGGCGGCGCCGGGATGTCCCGGTCGGGTTCGGCAGGCAGCGTTTCATACAAGATCCCCCTTTTCCTATAATCCATAGTATGTGCGGCGGCGCGCAGCGTGAAAACCTGTACCCACTATACGCCGAATTTTTATGGTTTGCAACTTGCCCCCGGCCGGGTTTTGCGGTACAATAGAGGGCAGAAGGGCGGGAACACTGCCGCCGCCCTTCCCACAGGAGGAACAGGGTGTACGATGATCGAAGATCTGTTTGAATTTTTGCAGGAGGGCGTGACCCCCTACCATGCCGCCGCCACCGCGGCTGCCTGGCTGGACGCCGCCGGTTTCACGCGGCTGGAAGAAGCCGATTACTGGAACCTGGAACCCGGCCACGGGTACTACATCACCCGGGGCGGCTCCGCCGTGGTGGCCTGGCGCGTCCCGGACCATGCCATCGGCGGGTGGCGCATCACGGCCAGCCACAGCGATTGCCCCGGCTGGAAGATCAAATCCGACACGGTGGAAAACGACGGCTGCCGCCGCCTGAGCGTGGAGGGCTACGGCGGCATGAACATGGCCACCTGGCTGGACCGGCCCCTGACCGTGGCGGGCCGCGTGCTGCTGCGCACAGAGGACGGCGTGGAAACGCGGCTGGTCCACTTTGACCGGGACCTGCTGGTGATCCCGTCGCTGGCCATCCACATGCAGCGCGACGTGAACCGCGGCCACGACTACAACCCCCAGGTGGATATGCAGCCGCTGTGGGGCCCGGCCGGCAGCCGCACGCTGACCGACCTGCTGTGCGCCGAGCTGGGCGTGGAACCGGGCGACATCCTGGACCGCGACCTGCAGCTGGTGGTGCGGCAGGCCCCGGCCGTTGTGGGGCCGGAGGGGGAGTTCTTCCTCTCGCCGCGCATCGACGATCTGGAATGCGCCGCCGCCACGCTGCTGGGCTTCATCGACGCGGCCGCCGAGACCGACAGCGCCTGCGCCCCGGTCTGGGCGATGCTGGACAACGAAGAAGTGGGGTCCTCGTCCCGGCAGGGCGCGCAGAGCAGTTTTCTGCGCGACGTGCTGGACCGCATCATCGAAGCCGTGCCCCACAGCGCCCAGGGCGCCCCGCGCGCGCTGGCAAACAGCTTCCTGCTCAGCGCCGACAACGGCCACGCCGCCCACCCCAACTTTGCCGCCAAGAGCGACCCCGCCGCGCCCGTCCGGCTGGGCGGCGGCGTGGTGCTGAAGTACAACGCCAGCCAGAAATATACGACCAATGCCGTCAGCGGCGGCATCTTCCGCGCCGTATGTGAAAAAGCCGGCGTGCCGGTGCAGGTCTTTACCAACCGGGCCGACGAACCCGGCGGCAGCACGCTGGGCAACCTGCAAAGCCACAGCCTGCCCATCCCCATGGCCGACATCGGGCTGGCCCAGCTTGCCATGCACTCGGCTGTCGAGACGGCCGCTGTGTCCGACGTGAACGCTATGGTGCGCGCGGTCGCCGCCTTCTACCGCGTACACCTGCGCGCGCTGGGCGACGGCGTCTATACGCTGGAATGACGGCGGGCCGCTACGCCCCCAGCCCCAGCGGCCGGATGCACCTGGGCAACCTGCTGTGCTGCCTGCTGGCATGGCTTTCGGCCAAGAGCAAAGGCGGGAAGGTATGGCTGCGCATCGAGGACCTGGACGCCGCGCGCTGCCCCCGGCGCTATGCGGACGCCATCGTGGACGATCTGGCGTGGCTGGGACTTTCGGCCGACGGGCCGGACCCGCCGGTGTACCAGAGCGAACGGTCGGCCATCTACCAGCAGTTCTATGACAAGCTGGCCGCGCGCGGGATGGTCTACCCCTGTTTTTGCAGCCGCAGCCAGCTCCATGCGGCCAGCGCCCCCCACCGCAGCGACGGACAGGTGCTTTACCCCGGCACCTGCCGAAACCTGACCCCCGAAGAGATCGCCGAAAAAGCCCGCCGCAAAGCCCCTGCCTGGCGGGTACGGGTACCCGACGAGGAGATTACCTTCGTGGACGGCCACATGGGCCGCTACACCGAGAACCTGGCCCGCGACTGCGGGGACTTTTACCTGCGCCGGGCGGACGGTGTGTTTGCATACCAGTTGGCCGTGGTGGTAGACGACGCGCTGATGGGCGTGACCGAAGTGGTGCGCGGCGCGGACCTGCTGAGCAGCACGCCCCGGCAGTTGTGGCTGTACCGGGAACTGGGCCTGACGGCCCCGCGGTTTTACCATCTGCCGCTGCTGCTGGACCACGAAGGGCGGCGGCTGTCCAAACGGGACGGCGACCAAAGCCTGGAGAACCTGCGCGCGCGGTATGCGCCGGAGGAGGTCATCGGCAAGCTGGCCTTTGCCTGCGGCTTGCAGGACACGCCGCGGCCTGTGACGCCGGTGGAACTGGCGGGACGCTTTGACTGGGACAGAGTGCCGAGAGAGGACATCCTGCTGCCGGAAGGGCTGTTTTGAGAGAGAATAAAAAATCATAAACGCACCGGGCCGCGGGCCGATGGCTGGAATTTCTTCGCTTCCTTCTTTGTAAAGAAGGAAGGAAGCGGCGACCTGTAGGGCGGGGTCGTACCCCGCCGCGGGGACCTTGCAGACGATGCACATTGTTGGCGATTTTTCGAGGTCATGATTGGATGTAGGGGCGGCCTGTAGGCCGCCCGTGT
>SAMEA3387515__coassemble_3966_pt1 | contig 6248 bp, 5 predicted proteins | sample SAMEA3387515__metabat2_high_PE_016 | metagenome-assembled genome bin SAMEA3387515 (sample SAMEA3387515) | Felis catus | biome: Faeces | place: United Kingdom | collected 2012
GTATAGAAACAAGGGGGCGTCCCCGGCGGGCGGCCTTTTCAGACCGCGCGGAACGCGGGAACGTCCCCGCAGGCTTCCCCCGGCAAGCCCCGGTGCGGTCAGTCCGCCTTGTCGCCGTTCTGGGCCTGCTTCTGGTACTCGGTGGGGGTCATGCCGGTGTAGCGTTTGAACACGCGGGTGAAGTAGTAGGCGTTGTCGAACCCCAGCATATAGCTGATCTCGTAAATGCGCAGGCGGCCCTCCCGGATCAATTCCTGCGCGCGCTTGCATTTGACCTCGTTCACATAGTCCATCAGGTTCTGGTTGTATTCTTTCTTGAACAGCCCCGACAGATACCCCGGCGAGATGCAGACGTAATCCGCCACGTCCTGCAGCATGATGTGCTTTTCCACGTTGTCATGCACATAACGGCAGGCTTTTTCCACCAGTTGGGACCGGCTGTGCCCGCTCTGGGCCAGTTGCTCGGTCAGCTCGTTTTTGGCCGTTTGCAGCCATTGCAGCACCAGGTCGCGGGTAGCCAGCCGCTCGATGGGCGGCCAGTCCCGGACGAAATCCTCGCCCAGGCGGGCGGCCAGCACGCCGCGGATCTCGCCGCACAGCCACAGGGCCTGGCTTTTCTGGTGGGGCACCGTGCGCACGCGCTCGATGGCGCGGTCCAGCAGCGCCGAACAGGCCCCGGCGTTTTTGGCCTGCACCTCGGCGTCCAGCCGCCCGGCGATGCCCGCCAGCGACAGCCGCCCCCACTCGACGGCGGGCAGTTCGTCGTAGAACATCCGGGTCCCGGCGCCGGTCAGGTAGTAGTGGTCGCGCAGGGCGAACACCTGGGTGCGGCATTCGTCCAGGTCGCCGCCGCCGTCAAAGCGGCGGGTGCCCAGCACGCAGGGCTGCGCCTGGGTGATGGTGGCGCTGGCGGTGGCCAGCTTTTCGGCATAGGTGCGCAGCTTCTTCTCCCAACCGTCCTGCGGCAGGTCCCAGCACAGCAAAAAGAGCGCCTCGCTCTGGGCCGGGGCTTCGGGGGCCAGCAGCACAAAGGCGGGGAACAGGTTGCGGGCCAGTTTTTCACAAAGTTCGCGCTGCCAGTTGAAAAGCCGCGCGCGCTCGCTCTCAGAAAATTCGCCGTAGCCCGGCACCGCGTCAAAGCGGATGGGGATGTAGGCGGCGGCATAGCCGGTCAGCGCGCCGTTGTCGCGCAGCACTTCGGCCGCGGCCGTGCAGGACGCGCCCGCCTGCGCCAGGATCACCGAGAGAAAGGCGTTTTCCAGCAGGGCGCGGCGGCTGTCGGCCAGGCAGTCCGCCGCGGCTTCGGCGCGGGCCAGACGGCGGCGGTTGTCGCATTCTTCCTTGGCGCGTTTCAGGCTGGCTTCCAGCGCGGCTTCGTCCAGGTCGCTTTTGACAAGATAATCCGCCGAGCGGTGGCGCAGCGATTCCCGCGCAAGCTGGAAGTCCCGGTGGTTCGTCAGCATGATGAACACCACTTCAGGAAATTCTTCGGCGGCGCGCTGCAGCAGGTCCATGCCCGAAAGCACCGGCATGGCGATGTCGCAGATGACGATGTCGGGGTGCAGCGTGCGCAGGGCTTCCAGCGCCTGCTGGCCGTTGCCGGCGGTCCCGGCGATCTGGCAGCCGTTCTTCTGCCAGTCGATCATGAACTTGATGCCCGCCAGGATCAGCGGCTCGTCGTCCACCAACAGAACTTGATACATAGGGTCATACCTCCTTGGGCAGATGCACCGTCACGCGGGTGTAGCGGCCCAGTTCGCTTTCCACCGTCAGGCCGTATTGGCGGCCGTAGATCAGCTGCAGGCGCTTGTGTACGTTCGCAATGCCGATGCCGTTCATCGACGAACTGCTGCGCTTGCTCTCGGTGGTCAGGATGGTCTTCAGCCGTTCCGGCTCGATGCCCGCGCCGTCGTCCTCCACGCAGAGGTAGAGGTCGTCCCCCTCCTCGCGCCCGGTCAGCGTGATGGTGCCGCATTCGCCGGTGGGCTCGATGCCGTGGAAGATGGCGTTTTCCACCAGCGGCTGCAAGGTCAGCTTGACGATGCGGCAGTCGTACAGGGATTCGGGCACGCGATTCTCAAAGGTGAAAGTCTCCAGATAGCGCACCGACTGGATGGCGATGTAGTCCTGCAAAAGCCCCAGTTCTTCCCGCAGGGTGATCTTGTCCTGGGTGCCTTTGGCGATGTTTTTGAGCAGGTTGGACAGGCTGCGCGTGATGCTGGCGATGCCGGGGTTCTTCTGGATGACGGCCATCCAGCGGATGGAATCCAGCGTGTTGTATAAAAAGTGGGGGTTGACCTGGCTTTGCAGCAGGGAAATTTCGATGTTGCGGCGCTCGTCGTACATTTCGGCGGTCTGGTGCAGCAGATGGTCGATGCTCATGCACATCTCGTTGACGGTGCGGCCGATCTGCCCCAGTTCGTTCTGGGGCTTTTCGATCTCGGGGTCAAAGGAGAAGTCGTTGGCCGCCACCCGCCGCAGGCGTTCGTTCAGGCGGCTGATGGGGCGGGAGAAGTAGGCCGATACCAGCACCGACAGGCAGACCGCCAGCAGCAGGCTGAGCACCACCACCGCGATGACCGTGTACAGGATGTGGGTGCCCTCCCGGTCCAGCGAAGTTTGCAGCGTGCAGTGGTACAGCCGCAGCCCGCACATCGAAAGCGGCTGGCTGCGCACCTGGTAGGTCTGGCCGCCGATCTGGCAGGTGCCGTCGGTCAGGCCCGCGGCGGTAAAATCCGCCGGAATGCCCGCGGGGGCCGCCGTCACCAACTGGCCCGCGGGATCGGTCACGAACAGGGCGTTGAGTTCGGCATAGGGTTCCAGCGCGTGGTCGAACAGGTCCAGGTCCAACTCCACATACAGGTAGCCCTGCCCCGGGCGGCTGCCAAGGCCCTGCACGGGGCAGATGACCGCCAGGGCGCGGTCCCCGCTGTGGATGGACTGCACGATGCCCATCTGCTGGGCCGCGCCGCTCTGCACGGCCTGCTGGTACAGCGGCTGTTCCAGAATGGCTTCATAGTCGCGCAGTTCGCCAAAGGTGCGCGTGGTGGCCGAAACGATCAGCCTCCGGCTGTTCAGCACGCTGATCACGTCCACATAGTCCTGCACCGGCGAGGTGGCCAGGTAGGCGTTGAGCTGCCCCTGGGCGTTGATGGCCTCCACCGTCGAGCCGGACAGCGAGCGCGAAACGGCGGTGTCGGTGGCGCACATGACGGCCAGATCGTTCAGGTCGATCAGGTAGGTGTTCAACTGGCTTTGCAGGTTGGTGAGGTAGATCTCGTCGATATGGTCGGCGCGCTGGTCGATGATGCCGTTCAGGTAGCCGTACAGCGACAGGTTGCCCGCCAGGCTGACCACGGCGGTGCAAAGCACCGACAGTACGATCAGCCGGAACCGCAGGGATTTGGTAAAGCGCAAGGGGATTTCCTCCTTCTGCCGGGAAAATACGCCGCCCGGCAGCGGCTTGTCCTCCCCATGGGGAGGACAGGGGCGGGGCCTCGCCCCTGATGCGTGCCTGTGTGCCCGCCGCGCCGCCGGTGCCGCAACCGGGCGCAGGGCAGAAAGGCCGCCGGAATATTACAGGGATCGCATGGGGAACCGTGCGGCAGGGCGCGCCCCCGCACGCAGTCTTATGCTTATCATACGCTCTGCGCGCAGCCTTTGTCAAATGCGCCCGCCCCCGGCGGGGCGGGCGCCGGACGCACGTTTCTGCCGCTGGACGGCGCGTCCGGCAGCGAAAAGAAGAAACGCCGTCATTCAAAGCGCGGCAGTGTTCTCGGCCGTGCCGGTCCCGTTTTGGCCGGGGGCGGGCAGGTTCTTTTCGCCCCACAGTTTCATAAAGTCCAGAACGGGCATAAAACTCTCGCCCAGTTCCGTCAGGGAATATTCCACCCGCGGCGGGACCTCTTTGTAATCAAAGCGCGAGATAAAACCATCGGCTTCCAGTTCCCGCAGTTGCTTTGTCAGGGACGATTCCGTGATCTCCCCGATATGCCGCCGGAGTTCTCCGAACCGCCGGATGTGTTTCACCCCGATATAATAAAGGATCTCCAGCTTCCATTTTCCGCCCAGCAGTTTCTGGATGGTCGATATGGTCACGCAGCGTTCGACTGCCAACTGTGTTTTTCGCATCGTTTCACTCCTCCTGTTGCGGTCTATTCTACCATGCTTACTACAGAAAATCAATGTACTGCAAATAAGTACCGTACTTTTCAAATCCGTGTACAATGGATATAATGGGCACAAAGATGAAAGGAGCGATTGATATGCACTATACAGGGACGATCTGGCGGCCGCCGTACGAGGCGTCCTCCCTGCTTTTGGAGGTGACGGCGGGGTGTACGCATCACCGATGCAAATTCTGCACGCTGTATAACGACCTGCCGTTCAAGTTCAAAATGACGCCGCTGGAAGAGATAGAAGCCGACTTGCAGGAAGTGGAAGGGCAGCTTCGGCGGCTGATCGGCCGCACAGTGCGGCGCACCTTTTTGACGGGGGCCAACCCCTTTGTGCTGGAGGCTTCCCGCCTGCTGGAGATCGCGGCCCTTATCCACCGCTATTTGCCGGATGACAAAACGATCGGCTGCTTTTCGCGGGTCACGGACATCACGCTGAAAACGGATGAAGAACTGGCGCAGTTGAAACAGGCAGGGTATGACGGCCTGACAATCGGGATCGAAACGGGGGATGACGAAGCACTGGCGTTTATGAACAAAGGATATACGGCGGCCGATGTGATCGCCCAGTGCCGGCGTTTGGACGCTGCGGGGATCGGCTACAACTTTTTCTACCTTACGGGCGTTTCCGGCGCGGGGCGCGGCGAGGCGGGGGCGAAAGCGACCGCAGCCGTATGCAACCAACTGCACCCGCAGATCATAGGGGCCAGCATGCTGACGATGTACCCCGATTCCGAACTGTATGAAGAAATCCAAAAAGGGAACTGGAAGGAAGAACAGGAGATCGAAAAATACAGGGAGTTAAAGACCCTTGTTGAAAATCTGGACATCCCGGTCTGGTTTGCCGCGATGGGCGCTTCCAACGCGATCCCCATTGAGGGCACGCTCCCGCAGGATACCGAAAGCGTGCGCAGCGTATTGGAACAGATCATCCGCGGCGCGGATGAAGGCGAACTGCGGCGTTACAGGAAAAACCTGCGCCACCTGTAACGGCGAGAACAAAACAGAGAGCCCGTCCCTGGCTAAGGGGATGGGCTCTCTGTTTCTTTTGCTGGGCAGCCGCTTTTACAGCGTGCGGCAGCGGGCGGCCAGCAGCCAGTCCGGCGGGCAGGGCTGGCCCAGCGTGTCCCGCGGCGGGCAGCCGTGGCAATCGCTGCCCACCGTGCAGAACAGCCCGTGGGCGGCGGCCAGCGCCGCAAGCTGCGCCTGGTCCGGCGCGGCAAAGGCCCGGTATCCGGCTTCCAGCCCGTCCAGACCCAGGGGCAGCAGCGTGTGCTGCAACGCCTGTTTTACCTGCGGCAGCGTCAGCCCCGTTTTGTGGAACCGGCGGTAGACGTTCAGGGGGTGGGCCCATACGGCCAGGCCCCCCGCGCCGTGGATCAGCGCCACGGCCTGCGGCAGCGGGATGTTCTGCCCGTCCATCACGGCGGCGTGTTCGGCCACCATGGCCCGCAGCGCGGGCAGGGCCGGGTCGCCGGGGCGGGCGGCCTGCACGGCCGCGTCAATGTCGGCCAGTTCCAGGTGGTTGGGGCCGCACCGGGCGGGGATCGCCTCGTACCGCAGCGGGCAGCCCGCCGCGGCCAGCTTTTGCAGCAGCGCGTCATAGGCTGCGCGCACAGCGGCGGCGCGGGCGTCCAGCGCCGCGTTCAGCGCCGGGTCCGCCACGTCGATGCCGTACCCCAGCAGATGCAGGGATACCGCCGCCTGCCCGGGGGCAAGGGCCTGTTCCCGGCAGGTGAACTCGATGCCGGGGACCACCGGGATGCGCCCGGCCGCCGCCCGGACGGCGGGCAGCACCCCGGCCACCGTGTCATGGTCGGTCACGGCCATCTGGCACAGCCCGGTATCCAGCGCCTGCGCCACCATCTGCGCGGGGGTCTTGCGCCCGTCGGACGCCGTGGTGTGCAGGTGGTAGTCGGCCAGGGGCCGGGCGGACAGGTCCTCAGATCTCATACCAGCGGATCTCGTTAGCGTCCAGGTGCAGCGCAAAGCTGGAACCGTCGCCGCGGTAGACGGTAGTATCCTGCGGCTCGTAGGTGTTGTTCACGACGCAGTACTTGCCGTTCTTGACGT
>SAMEA3387515__coassemble_3973_pt1 | contig 6233 bp, 5 predicted proteins | sample SAMEA3387515__metabat2_high_PE_016 | metagenome-assembled genome bin SAMEA3387515 (sample SAMEA3387515) | Felis catus | biome: Faeces | place: United Kingdom | collected 2012
AGCCGTTCAGAAGGCTCCCCTTATAGGGGAGCTGGCCGCGCAGCGGCCTGAGGGGGTCTGTTTCCCGGAGCCACGCACCTGCCGGAAAGTGCAAGACCCTTCCGTCTGCTTCGCAGACACCTCCCCTGGGAGGGGAGGCTTTGTAAGTGGCAGCCGTTCAGAAGGCTCCCCTTATAGGGGAGCTGGCCGCGCAGCGGCCTGAGGGGTTCTGCGCCCGGATGTGCCGCACCTTTCGGGAACGTCACCCCCTCCACCCCACAAAAAAGCCCGCCGTTTCCGGCAGGCTGTAAACTCCTCTATTCGGTTTGTTGTCCTCTTGTACTTTCTTGTAAGAAAGTACCAAAGAACTTTTCCCCAAAATCGAACATAGTTCGATTTTTATGAGAGTTTCTTTGGTCCTTTCTTTGCAAAGAAAGGACGATCGCAATATCTCCGCTCAAAACTCCGCGCCCAGGGTCGCCGCCATCACCGCTTTGATGGTGTGCATCCGGTTCTCCGCTTCCTGGAACACCACCGACTGCGCCCCGTTGAACACCGCGTCGGTCACTTCCATCTCGGCGCGGCCGAACTTCTCGCCCATTTCCCGGCCGATGGCCGTGTTATGGTCATGGTAGGCCGGCAGGCAGTGCATGAACACCGCTTCCGGCTTCGCGCGCGCCATCATCGCCCCGTTCACCTGATAGGGCGCCAGGGCTTCCACGCGCTCCGCCCATACGCTGCGCGGCTCGCCCATGCTCACCCATACGTCGGTGTACACCGCGTCAGCGCCGTCCACCGCGCCGGGGTCCTCGGCCAGCGTCACGCTGCCGCCGCTGGCTGCCGCCAGTTCCCGGCAATGCGCCACCAGCGCCGCGTCTGGCCAGTAGGCTTTGGGCGCGCACGCCGCAAAATGCAGCCCCATCTTCGCACAGCCGATCATCAGGCTGTTGCCCATGTTGTACCGCGCGTCGCCCGCATACGCCAGCTTCAGCCCCTGCAAATGCCCGAACCGCTCCCGCAGCGTCAGCAGGTCCGCCAGGATCTGCGTGGGGTGGAACTCGTCCGTCAGGCCGTTCCACACCGGCACCGACGCCTGCGCCGCCAACTCCTGCACCCGCGCCTGCCCGAAGCCCCGGTACGCGATCCCCTCAAACATCCCCGAAAGCACCCGCGCCGTGTCCGCAATGGATTCCTTGCTGCCGATCTGGCTGCCCGCAGGGTCCAGGCAGGTCACGCCCATGCCCAGGTCCCGCGCCGCTACCTCGAACGCACAGCGCGTGCGCGTGGAGGTCTTTTCAAAAATCAGCGCCACATTTTTGCCCCGCAGCGCGTCGTGCGCCTGCCCGGCCTTCTTTTTCGCCTTCAGGGCGGCGGCCAGGTCCAGCAGCGCGGCGATCTCTGCGGGCGTATAGTCCAGCAGCGTCAGAAAATCACGGCCTTTCAGTTCCATCTTTCGTTCCCCCTATGCAACTCATTGAAAATTTATGCAACTATTATACTGCAAAATGAAGAAATATGCAATAGTTTTGAGAAAAAATACAGGGCCGCGGCCGGTTGGCCTGCCCGGCCCGATGTGCTATAATAGAGCCAAAGGGGGTGTGCCGGGTGGAAAAGGTCTATTTTCATGTGGATGTGAACTCTGCGTTTTTGTCGTGGTCGGCGCTCAAGCTGCTGCGCGCGGGCGAAACGCTGGACCTGCGCACGGTGCCCTCGGCGGTGGGCGGCGACGAGGAAAAGCGCCACGGCGTGGTGCTGGCCAAGAGCGGCCCGGCCAAAAAATTCGGCGTGCGCACGGGCGAAAGCCTGTTCGCGGCCCGGCTGAAATGCCCGCAGTTGGTGGTCACGCCGCCGGACTTTGATTTTTATGTGCAGAACAGCAAGGCGCTGATCGCCATTTTGCAGCAGTACACGCCGGACGTGGAGCAGTACAGCATCGACGAGGCGTTTCTGGACATGACCGGCACCGAGGCGCTGTTCGGCCCGCCGTTACAGGTGGCGCATACCATCCGCGAGCGGGTACACCGGGAACTGGGGTTCACGGTGAACATCGGCGTGGCGCCCAACCGCCTGCTGGCGAAGATGGCCTCGGATTTTGAAAAGCCCGACAAGGTCCACACGCTGTTCCCCGCCGAAGTGCCCGAAAAAATGTGGCCGCTGCCGGTGGGGGAACTGTTCGGCGTGGGGCCCAGCGCGGTGAAAAAGCTGAACCGCTGGGGCATTTTGACGATCGGGGACCTGGCCCAGAGCGAACGGCGGCTGATCGTGGACCTGTTCGGCGCGCGGGGCGATACGCTTTGGAACTACGCCAACGGCCGCGAAGCCGACCCTGTGACCAAACAGCACGCGCGGGACAACACCTACGGCAACAGCGTCACGCTGCCCAGGGACCTGACCCGCCCCGCCCAGGCGGACGCCACGCTGCTGGCGCTGTGCGACTCGGTAGGGCGGCGGCTGCGGGCGGACGGCCGCACGGCCCGCGTGGTGGCCGTGCAGCTTGTGGATAACGCGTTCCGGCGCAGCAGCCACCAGACGACGCTGCCCGACCCGACCAATTCCACCGACCGGCTGTACCGCGTGGCGCGGGAACTGATGGAACAGATGTGGCCCCAGCGGCCGGTGCGGCTGGTGGGCGTCAGCGCCGAAAAGACCGGCACCGACCAGTTCGAGCAGTTGGATCTGTTCAGCGACCCGGCCCGCCGCCAGAAGCAGGAAACGCTGGACCGCACGGCGGACGCGCTGCGGCGCAAATACGGCGGCGCGGCGGTGACGCGGGCAAAGCTGCTCACGCCCGAAACGCGCGCCCCGGCGGCGCTTTCGGCCGCGAAGGAGCGGGATAAGAATAAGAAGTGAGGGCGGGGGTTGGTGGTTGGTCGTCCTTTCTTTGCAAAGAAAGGACCAAAGAAACGCCAATAAAAATCGAACATAGTTCGATTTTGGGGAAAAGTTCTTTGGTACTTTCTCACAAGAAAGTACAGAAAGACAAGACACAGAACCGAAGCGTGTACGGTTTGACGGTTGTTTGGCTGCCCGGAAGGGGGGCGGATGGCAGGGTGCGCGGCGGAGATAGTTTGTGGAATGGCAGATGGCTTGCGGGTATTCTGTAGGGCGGGGTCTTGACCCCGCCGCTTGTTTTTGCGGCCCGGAGGGGTGCGGGTTGTGGGGATGTTCCCACCCTTCCGTCTGCCTTCGGCAGACACCTCCCCTGCGAGGGGAGGCTTTACTCTACTGCCCGCTTGCATTACACCTGCCGGAACATGCCCACGGCAAGGTCCAGCCCCCGCCCTACACCCCCACAGCAAAACAACAAAAGCAACAGGCCGCACAGACATAGCCATGTCTGTACGGCCTGTTTTTGTGTATCGGGCATCATTCCCCGGCGGGGGATTCCGGCGGCAGAACTTTCAGCACCAGGGCCAGAATGTCGTTGGCAAGGCTCGCCTGGGCCGGGGTCAGGCTCAGGAAAGCCGGCGGCAGCGCGCCTTTTTCTTCGGCGTCCTTGTCGGCCCCGAACACGATGGCGTCCGCGCTGCAATGCAGGGCGGTGGCAAGTTTGCGCAGCGTCTGCACCGTCATGCCCTTGCGGCCCGTTTCGATATCGGCCAAAAACTGAACGGAAATGTCGGCGTATTCGGCCAGACGTTCCCGCGTCAAAGAATTTTGCTCCCGCAGGCTGCGCAGGCGCAGGCCGATCTCGCGGTTGACAACAGAATCAAAAGCCATGGGGCGGTACTCCTTTTGGGATGGCGTTCAACTATAACTGTAGATATGGTAACAAATGCTTTTCGCGGAGAAAAATAGCTATAGCTATTGACAAACCATAACTATAGTGATACTCTATAGAAAACTATAGCAATAGTCGCAGGCGCGGAATAAATACAAAAGCTATAGTTGGAAACGGGGGGCCTATGGTTCGGTGCGTTGGACGGCGCTGGCGGGGTGCTTTGGCGGCACTCGGGCTGGCGCTTTTCGTGACGGGGTGCGGCGCGCAGGATGTGCAGGCCGAAGTGGGGCAGACGGTCCAGACCGCGCTGTTCGACTTTACGGTGACCGACCCCGAAGTGCTGGACGCTTACCCCGGCGTGACCGTGCCGGACGGGGACAAGCTGGTGCGCCTGTGGCTGACCGTGAAAAATACCAGCGACCAGACATACACGATGTTCGCGCAGGATTTCCAGCTTCAATGGGGGCCGAATGCGGAGGACTTCGGCGTTTGCCTGACAACGCAAGGGGAGGGGCTGCTGCCGGATTCCTATGAACTGCCGCCCGGCAAAAGCCGCAGCGGGGCCATGCTGGCGGCGGTCCCGCAGGACTGCACCGCCCTGACGGTGGCCTACGCGGAACGGGACGCCGACGGGCAGCGGGTGGCGGCCTATTTTGTGGCGGTCCCGCTGTGAAACGCGCGGCGCTCTTTTTCGGCGCGTTCGTGGTGGGGCTGGCGGCGGCCTGCCTGACGGCAGTCCTGCTGCTGGCGCCCGGCCGCCTGCGGGAAGAAGAACTGCAGGACCTGCGCCCGCAGGCCGTGGCGACGCCCACCCCGACCCCTACGCCCACCCCGGCGCCGCTGGCGCAGATGGATTTCAGCGCGCTGCTGGCCCGCAACCCCGATGTGGTGGGCTGGATCAGCATAGACGACACGCCGGTGGATTACCCCGTGGTGCAGGGGACCGACAACGAGTATTACCTGCACCACGACCTGGACGGCGCATACGACGCCCTGGGCGTGCCCTTTGCGGACTATGAGTGCGACGTGGAACACGGGCGGCATCTGATCCTGTACGGCCACAACATGGGCGAGGGCCGTAGCGAGCGGTTTTCCAGCCTGCAGGGCTACCGGGACCCGGATTATTATACCCGGCACCCGGTGATCCGGCTGGATACGCTGTACGGCAGCGCGCTGTACAAGGTGGTGGCGGTGTACGCGCTGAGCGCCCGCACCGACGACCCGGACTATTTCCCGTTCAATACCTATGTGGATTTTTCTGACGAGGAAGCCGAGCAGCAATATCTGGACGAGGTGGCCCGGCGGGCCTTTTACACCACCGGGGACTACGCCCGCGCGGGCGAACGCCTGCTGACGCTCTGCTTCTGCACCTACGAGATGGAGGATGCCCGTATGCTGGTGATGGCGCGCCCTTTGCGGGACGGCGAAAGCACCGAAGCGGACGAAGTACACAGCAACCCGGACCCGCAGCTGCCGTCCCGCTGGCCGCGGGCGGCGTAAGCGCAGGGGCGGCTGCAACAGGATTTCAAACATGAGACCGGCGGCACATGGGGGATCGGCGGCGCATGCTTGGAATAAATAATGAAAAGGAGTAATAGTATGCAGAAAACGAATCGCTTTAGCCGCCTGCTGGCTGTGCTGGTCGCGGTCTTTATGGCGGTATGCTGCCTGCCGTTGAGCGCATTTGCTGAGGGCGGTACAAACACACCCGCGTCGATAACGCTTTCGTTTAAGAATGAAAAGGATGAAACGGTCGGGGAAGGTGTTATGAACGCACCGTCCCTCGGCGATCATCGCTTTAGCGAAGTACAGGATCAGGTGCCCGCAGGCTATGCACTTGCGGACCCGGAGGGAATCTTTAACGTAAACACAGAGACGAAGGGCATCACCGTCCCGGTGATCGCCACTGAGGGCACGATGTACATCTATTTCGTGTGCGGCGACGATATCGTGGGGGACGCGCACCATACGTTGGCACTGGGGAACCATAACTACAGCGAACTTGCGCAGTTTGTCCCCGAGGGCTATCAGATGACTGTTTCCGGCGATTTCATGGTCACCGACGGCGGCGAACTGAAGGTGGCGGTGGAAAAAATCGTCACCGAGGTCAACATGAACATCCGCTTCATGGACGGCGACACTTTCATTGCAGACGGCGACTATATGCTGACGGTGGGCACGCACAACTATAGCGAACTTGCGCAGTATGTTCCTGCGGGCTATCGGATGACCGCTTCCGGCGACTTCCAGATCCCTGCTGACGGCGGCCAGCTGGACGTGAACGTGGAAAAGATCACGGACACCGTGGTCATGAACATCCGCTTCATGGACGGTGACACCTTCATCGCGGGCGGCGACTACATGCTGCCTGCCGGTGTGCAGAACTACAGCATTCTGGAACAGTACGTTCCCGCGGGCTATAAGATGACCGTTACCGGCGACTTCCAGGTCACCGCGGGCGGCAAGCTGGACGTGAACGTGGAAAAGATCACGGACACCGTGGTCATGAACATCCGCTTCATGGACGGTGACA
>SAMEA3387515__coassemble_4623_pt1 | contig 5088 bp, 4 predicted proteins | sample SAMEA3387515__metabat2_high_PE_016 | metagenome-assembled genome bin SAMEA3387515 (sample SAMEA3387515) | Felis catus | biome: Faeces | place: United Kingdom | collected 2012
ATTTCCCTGTATGTGTTGCCAGCGTCGGCACAGGTCCGCCGCTGGCAACGGATTTGGAACATTTTCCGATAGTCTGTTCGCACTACAGGCGCGTTCCCTCTTGACCCGCGCGGCATACCGTGTTATTATTTTAACATGTGAGGGTATGCCCCTCTCTTTGCGCTGTCAGGCCGTATCTGATCCATCCAGCGTGCTGGAACATTCCCCCCAAAGCGGCAGACGCCGCCCCCGGGCCGGATGGGACAGCGCCGGGGATCGTTCAGATACAGCCTAAGGAAACGAAAACGAGGTGCTGGAACATGAATTTTGAGGACCTGATCGCAAAAGTGAAAACCTGCGGCAAGCAGAAGCTGGCCGTTGCCGCGGCGGAGGACGACGCCGTACTGGAAGCCGTGGACGCTGCCCGCAAGCAGGGCATTGCGGACGCCATCCTGGTAGGCGACGAGGCCGCGATCCGCAAGATCGCCGCCGAGCTGAACATCGACCTGGACGGTTACGAGATCATCAACGAGCCGGACAAGATCAAGGCTTCGCTGACGGCCGTGAAGCTGGCCCACGACGGTGTTGCCAACATGTACATGAAGGGCCTGCTGGACACCAAGACCTTCCTGAAGAGCGTGCTGGACAAGGAAGTGGGCCTGCGCACCGGCAAGACGCTGTCCCACGTGGCGGTGTTCGAGGTCAAGGGCATCGAGCAGCTGCTGTTCCTGACCGACGTGGCCTTTATGACCTACCCCACGCTGGAGGACAAGGTCCACATCATTGAGAACACCGTGGCCGTGGCCCACGCCTGCGGCGTGGAGTGCCCCAAGGTCGCCCCGCTGGCCGCCGTGGAGGTCGTCAACCCCAAGATGCCCTGCACCGTGGACGCCGAGGAACTGCGCAAGATGAACGCCGAGGGCAAGATCACCGGCTGCGTGGTGGACGGCCCGCTGTCGATGGACATTGCCATCGACCCCGAAGCCGCCGCCCACAAGGGCGCGCAGGACCGCCCGGCCGCCGGCCATGCGGACATTCTGCTGTTCCCCGACATCCAGGCCGGCAACCTGGTGTACAAGACCCTGGTCCACACTGCCGAGTGCAAGAACGGCTGCATCCTGACCGGCACCCGCGTGCCCGCCATCCTGACCAGCCGCTCGGATTCCTTCCAGACCAAGGTCAACTCCATCGCGCTGGCCGCCGTGGTGGCCGCCGGGCTGAAAGCTGAATAATCGTTAAAAGGAGAAGTTTTTATGTCCATTAAAACGCTGGTCATCAACCCCGGCTCCACCTCCACCAAGGTCGGCGTGTTCGAGGATGAAACGCTGCTGTTCGAGGAAACGCTGCGCCATCCCACCGAGGAGATCGCCAAATACCCGAGCGTGATCGCCCAGAAGGATTTCCGCAAGGAGATCATCCTGGACTTCCTGAAAGAGAAGAACTGCGACCCCAAGAGCCTGAACGTCATCGTGGGCCGCGGCGGCCTGCTCAAGCCCATTCCCGGCGGCACCTACGCCGTGAGCGACGCCCTGCTGGCCGACCTGGAAAAAGGCGTGCAGGGCCAGCATGCGTCCAACCTGGGCGGCATTCTGGCGCGCGAGATCGGCGACAAGCTGGGCGTGCCCAGCTACATCGTGGACCCGGTCGTCGTGGATGAACTGACCGACAAGGCCCGCCTGTCCGGCATGCCGGAACTGCCCCGCCGCTCCATCTTCCACGCGCTGAACCAGAAGGCCGTGGCCCGCCGCTTTGCCAAAGAGCACGGCACCCGCTATGAGGACCTGAACCTCATCGTCATCCACATGGGCGGCGGCGTTTCGGTCGGCGCGCACGACCACGGCAAGGTCGTGGATGTGAACAACATCCTGGACGGCGAGGGCTGCTTCAGCCCGGAGCGCAGCGGTACCGTGCCGGTGGGCGACCTGGTGAAGATGTGCTTCAGCGGCAAGTACACCCAGCAGGAAGTGTACAAGAAGATCTGCGGCAACGGCGGCTTTAACGCCTACCTGCACACCAACGACGCCCGTACCGTGGACAAGATGGCCCTGGAGGGCAACGCCGAAGCCAAGCTGGTGCAGGACGCCTTCTACTACCAGATCGCCAAGGACGCCGGCGCCATGGCCGCCGTGCTGTGCGGCAAGGTGGACCAGATCATCCTGACCGGCGGCATCGCCTACAACCCCCGCACCCGCGTGATCCTGGAGAAGTACCTGGGCTTCATCGCGCCCATCACGGTCTACCCCGGCGAGGACGAGCTGCTGGCCCTGTGCCAGGGCGCGCTGCGCGTGGTCAACGGCGAAGAGCAGGCCAAAGAATATTGATCCCCGCGGGTCTGTGGCCCGTTATGCAAAAAGCAGGAAAGGCAAATGCCTTTCCTGCTTTTTTGTTGGTCAGTACGGGGCGTCCAGCAGTTCCTGCTGGATGGCGTCGTTTTCCTCCTGATACTGGGCCGCCACCTCGTCGTCGATGACATAGACCGTCACCGGGATGACCGCGCTTTCCACCGATTCCTCATAGGTCTGGTAGTACAGATCCACAAAGGCGTGGCCCGTCATCATGGCGGTGCCGGTATCGGCGGCATAGGCGTAGCCGTACACGAAGCGCCCGTCGTCGCTGGTTATGTACAGCAGCGTGCCGTAGGGGATCACGTTGGGGTTGACGGCCACCGTGCCGTAGGTCAGCCGGCGGCCGCTGGCCCCCTTGGCCGTGCGGGACGCCGAATACCCGGTGGAACGCTGGCCGGTGTAGGTTTCGACCACGCCCTCGGCGGGGACGCCGTCCACGATCTCCGGCCCGACAAAGCGGGACACCGGCGCCTGTTCGCCGTACACCTTGACGACGTTGGGCACCATGCCCACCTGGGTCACGCGGTCCACTTCCTCGGTCCCGGACCACTGGCCGTCCAGATAGACTTCGCGCCAGGTGACGGTGTCCAGGCCGTCGCTGCCCTCCTGCAAAACCATCGTTTCCTCCGGGCTGCGGTAGAACAGGCTGGAGGGAATCTCCTCCAACTCAGCCGGGACCACGACATCCTCGGTATATTCTTTGTATTCCACCCGCTGCAGGGTCAGCGACTCCCCTTCCGCCACCACGGTGTCGGCGGGGATGCTCAGGCGGTCATCGCCGTCGTAGCCGATGCCAAGCTGCGCCAGCAGTTCCCCAGCCGTGGCTCCGGTGCTGACGACCTGCCGGGTCTGGCCGTCGGCCGTCACGTCCACCGTATAGGCGCGCAATACCTGCAAAGATTCGCCGTCGGCGCCTGGGGCGCGCACCACTTTATCGTCCTGCCCCAGCGGCGGGGTGCCGCTCTGGCGCAGCAGCGCGTCCACGTTGGTGGACGCCGTCAGGATGCGGGTGCTGCCGCCATGGGTATCGCTGACCACCACAAAATGAAGCGCCTGATGGGTAAAGGCGATGGCCAGCGCCAATGCCGCGGCGCCCCCCGCCAGCGCGCCCCACTTGGGCAGCGCCAGCGAAAGGCGGCGGCGGATATGTTCTTTTGTCTTTGTTTCGAGCATAGGTTTCCCGTTTTGCGGCGCGCGGGTTCGTACCGGGCGCCTGGTTCCTGGCCCGCCGGGCGCGTTCGGGTGCGTGGCGGGCGGCCTGCGGCGCAGGACCGCCGATTATTATACACCACTCCGGCCCGGATGTAAACTGTTTTTTCGCTGTTCCAACGTGCAACCCAAACGGGAAAGGGCTGCCCGGCGGCCAAAACGCGCGGCGGCGGGGGCCATGCGATCACTCGGCGGTGCGCAGCTGTTCGATCAGGGACTGGCTCTTTTGGCGGCGGATCGTCCACCAGGACAAAACGCCTTCCAGGATCAGCAGCACGTCCGCGAACAGCCCCATTTCCAAAAACGGGAACTGGTACGGCAGGATCCGGCCGCCGTAGGTCCCGGCGCTCATGAACCGGCACGCCACGATGGCGATGGGCAGCCCCACGGCCAGCGTGGCGGCCAGGGCCGTGAGCGCGTAGCAAAGCCCCTCGCATACGGTCATCTGGTAGAGCTGCCTGCGGGTCAGGCCCACGGTGCGCAGGATGTTGTTTTCCCGCTGGCGCGCCACCTGGTTGGAAAAGGTGGTATTGATAAGGTTCACGACGCCGAACAGGAAGATCAGCCAGGACAGGACCTGGAACGCCCCGATGCCGAAGGCATCCACCTGCCGCAGGTACTCCGCTTTTTCTGCAAAGGTATCCAGCCCCAGGTCGGCGTTGCCCGCCACGACGGCCTCCAGCCCGGCCTGCACGGTCTGCGCCTTTTGCGGGTCGCTGACGATGGACCAACTGTAGTCGAAGTTTTCGACCCCCGGCGCCTGTTCGCGGAAGATTGCTTCCGGCGCATAAAGATTGGGCGCATCCATCCCCGCCTTGCCATGCCCGTCCGGGATCTTCATATCGTCGAGGATGCCCACGACGGTGACGGGCACCGGGTCGCCGCCAAGGGAAAGCTGCACGGTGGCGCCCAGATAGACGCTTTCCAGCGCTTCGTCGATCTTCTCCGCCACCAGGATGCTGTGGTCGTCCGTAGGCATCGTTCCTTCGACCAGCGCCGCTTCGATCTGGGCCCGGTTATCCTGCGTCAGCATATCTTTGCCACAATGTCAAGTGATGAATTCAAAAAAGACAAGCACTATCCAAAGAAAACCTTCTTTTATGGCATCTGCCTATTTTGTTTTCGATAGTTTTAGCTGTGATACATTTAATTTAGGGTGCAAAAAAGCAGGAGACCTTTTCGGATCTCCTGCTTAGTAGAGCTGTGAATATTTAATTGTGGTTGGGTTGCCAGTTATACAAACTGGAATTTATTCTTTAGTTCTGCTTTCAATTTTTATTCCCGTTCCCGTCTACTCCTTTTTTTCTTTCGGGGATCTGGCGGCGGAGAGAAGGTCTGAATGTAATCTTGCCGGATCAGCGTCACATCCTGAGAAAGAAAAGCAGCGACACGATCTTGTTCGGAAGTTTGCTCTGGGAAAAAGGACGCAAATTTCTGTGCCAGCTGTTCTTCTTTTTCATCCAGTTTAAGTGTGCCTTCGTATCCAATCAATTCTTTTAGCACAGCAATAAACTCCTTGTACCGATCCCCTCGAATATCCAGATCTACTTTCGCT
>SAMEA3387515__coassemble_4832_pt1 | contig 4832 bp, 4 predicted proteins | sample SAMEA3387515__metabat2_high_PE_016 | metagenome-assembled genome bin SAMEA3387515 (sample SAMEA3387515) | Felis catus | biome: Faeces | place: United Kingdom | collected 2012
ACCGCTTTTTCCGGCTGTTCCCGTGGGTGTGGCTGGTGGCGGCCTACTGCATCACCATGCTGGTCCTCTGCCTGCATGGCCGCAACTATATCGACAGCGATATGTCCAGCGAGATGGTGCTGGCCAACCTTCTGAATCAGGAAGGCGGCCTGCTCTCAACGAACTGGTGGTATTCCACGGAGTTGCGGGTGTTCTGTTTGCAGCCGTTCTACCGCGTGGGGCTGCTGCTGTTCCCGCATGACTGGTATGCGGCGCGCATGCTGGGGCAGGGGCTGTGTATGCTGCTTCTGGTGGCCGTCTACCTGTATGCCTGGCGCGGAATGGGGTTCCGCAGCAGCGGCGCGTGGAGTGCGGGCGCGCTGGTCTGCCCGTTCGGGACCTGGTATCTGTGGTACGGTCCCTTCGGCGGCTACTATCTGCCGCACATGATCTGGATCTTGCTGAGTTTTGGCGCAATCCTTCATCTGACGCGCGCGGAGAAAGCCAAGCGGTGGATCGTCCCGGCTGCGCTTCTGGTATTCAGCAGCGCGGCGTCGGGCTTGAACGGCATCAAGGGCCTGATGGGATTTTATCTGCCCATGCTGGCGGCAGCCACCGTGGCTGCCGGGCTGCAATGGCACCTGCACCCGGATCGTCTGCCGCGCCGGGCGCTGCGGCAGTTGGGGGCCGCAGCGGGGGCTGCTGTGATAGCGGCGGGCGGCTATCTGTTCAACAGTGTGGTCCTTTCTGTTAATCATAGCTTTTCCAATTATAATGACCGTTCCTGGACGAACCTCAGCATTGAAACACTTCTTGATAAATGGGCGGATTTTCTGACGCTGTTTGGGTATCCAGTGGATTCTTTGCTGAACGGCGGCGGGCCACTTTTCTCGCTGATGGGCATTCTGGCGGCATTCAGTCTGCTGACGGCGGGGGCGTTCGTGTTCAGCCTGATCCGGCTGCTGCTGCGCTGGCGGGAACTGGACGAACAGCGCATTCTTCCGTTGTTGATGGGCGCCATCTGCCTTGTGCAGGGATTGATCTTCTCCTGCACGGGACGGCCGGGCGATACCAATGCGTCCTACTGGCTGACGGTGGTGCCTTTCGTGTTCCTGACCCTTCAAATGGAAGGGGAAACCGAGCATTTCCGCCTGCGGTTCACCCGCCGCGCGGCCGGTCTGGCTTTCTGCGTCTGTATCGCGGCGACCAGTGTTTCGGCCTGTATGCAGTTTTTCCAGCATGGTTTCCAGACCAACCCCCATCTGGCGGAGGTCTGCGACTGGCTGGAGGACGAGGGCTACACCCAGGGCTATGCCACGTTCTGGAACGGCAACGTACTGACCGAATGGTCCGACGGCCAGATCGAAATGTGGGTGACCAACAATTTCAACACGCTGGAACCCTACGAATGGCTGCAAAAGACCAGCCACGCCCAGCCGCCGGAAGGCCCGGTGTTCCTGCTGACGACGATGCAGGAATTACAATCCATGAACCTGACCCAGCTTTACTGGTGGTCGGACGTGGTCTATGAGGACGGCGAAGAAATAGCCGACCGCAACAAACGCTATGTAGTCATGGCTTACGACAGCGCCGCTGAACTGCAAACGGCTGTTGCGGGCGCCCAGTCCTGGGCGGCGGAAGGCGCTGAATGACGCAGGAGGACGAATCTTCCCTTGCACCGCCCGCAAAATTGTGATACAGTAATCATAAATGTATGTACATACGAGGAGGATCATTATGCAGATCAATCCGCATTATGCAGAACTGAACGAAAGCTACCTCTTCAGCACCATCGCGCACAAAGTGGCCGATTACCAGAAAGCCCACCCCGACGCCGACCTGATCCGGCTGGGCATCGGGGACGTGACGCTGCCGCTGGCAAAGTCGGTGGTGGAAGCCATGCACAAGGCGGTGGAGGAACAGGGCCACAAGGAGACCTTCCACGGCTACATCCCCAGCGAGCAGGGCTATGAGTTCCTGCGGGAAGCCATCCGCCAGTATTACGCGGGGCGCGGCGTGACGCTGGAACTTTCGGAGATCTTCATCTCGGACGGCGCCAAGAGCGACCTGGGCAACCTGCTGGACCTGTTCAGCGAGGACAACACCGTGCTGGTGCCCGACCCGGTCTACCCGGTCTATGTGGACGACAACGTGATGGCGGGCCGCAAGATCCTGTACCTGGCCGCCACGGCGGAAAACAACTTCCTGCCCATGCCGGAGGAAGCCCCCGACGCCGACATCGTCTATATCTGCAGCCCCAACAACCCCACCGGCGCAGCCTACACAGTGGAACAGCTGCAGGCGTGGGTGGACTGGGCCAAAGCCCGGGACGCCGTGATCCTCTACGACGCGGCCTACGAGTGCTTCGTCAGCCAGCCGGGGCTTGCCCGCAGCATCTACGAGGCCAAGGGCGCCGAGGAAGTGGCCATTGAGGTGTGCAGCTTCTCCAAGATCGCCGGCTTTACCGGCACCCGCTGCGGCTACACCATCGTGCCGCAGGCATTGACGCGGTGCGGCCAGAGCCTGAACAAGATGTGGCTGCGCCGCCAGACCACCAAGTTCAACGGTGTGGCGTATATCGTGCAGCGCGGCGCGGCGGCCGTTTTCAGCGAGGAAGGCATGGCCGAGATCCAGCAGAATCTCGACTACTACCGCCGCAACGCGGCTGTCATTGCCCAGGCGCTGGATGAAGCGGGCGTCTGGTACTGCGGCGGCAAGAACAGCCCCTACATCTGGCTGCGCTGCCCCGGCGGCATGGGCAGTTGGGAGTTCTTTGACTGGCTGCTGGACACCGCCCGCGTGGTGGGCACGCCCGGCGAGGGATTCGGCCCCTGCGGCAAGGGATATTTCCGCCTGACGGCTTTCGGCGACGCCGCGCGCACCCGCGAGGCAGCCGAACGCATCAAGGCAGCGTTGGCAAAGCTGTGAACCCAAAAGGAGAGATCGCCATGAAACCCAATGAAGAGATCATGAATTTCCTGAAAGAAAACCCCACGTTCTATCTGGCTACCGTGGACGGTTATCTGCCGCGGGTGCGCCCGCTGGGGTTCGCCATGTGGTACAACGGCCACCTGTGCCTGGCTATCGGCAAGCACAAGGCCGCCTACAAGCAGTTGTTGGACAACACCAACCTGGAGATCTGCGCGGCCAATGACCGCGGCGAGTGGCTGCGCGTGCAGGGCACTGCCAACTTTGACAATACCCCCGAAGCGCAGGAAGCTGCCTTCCAGGTCATGCCCCAGTTGGAGGACCTGTACAATGACGAGACCGGCCACAAGCTGGGCATCGTCTATCTGGATCATTTGTCTGCGAAGCTGTTCTCGATGTCGGGGACGGTCAAGGACATCATGAACTATTGACACCGTACATTGGCGGGACCCTGCGGGGCCCCGCCTTTTTTGCAAAAAAGCAGGAAAAAGTTGTAACATCCGGCGATGTTCTGCGTCTTATGGGTACAGCCGGTTGAAAAATGCGGGAAAGGAGGGCGCGGCGATGCGGAAAGACAACTTCGAACAGGTCTATGCCCGGTATTACAAAGCGGTCTATGCCTACCTGATGACCCTGTGCCATGACAGTGAACTGGCCGCCGACCTTGCGCAGGAAACATTTTATAAAGCCCTACGCGGCATCGACCGCTTCCAGGGGGAATGCCCGGTGAATGTGTGGCTGTGCAGCATTGCCAAGCACGCGCTGGCGGACCATTACCGCCGCCATAAACGGGAAGCCCCGCTGCCGGAAACACCGCCCGACACGCCCGACCGCGACCCGCTGCCCGGGGAACGGCTGGAACAGCGCCAGGGGGCGCTGACCCTGCACCGGGCGCTGCACGCCCTGCCGGAACCCTACCGGGAAGTGTTCTGGCTGCGGGTCTACGGTGAATTGACCTTTGCCGAGATCGGCGCGCTGCACGAAAAGACCGAAAGCTGGGCCCGCGTGACGTACTACCGGGCCCGTGCGAAACTGAAGGAGGCTTTGCCATGAAACTGCCCTGTTATCTGGTGCGGGACCTGCTGCCGCTGTATAAGGATCAGGTGTGTGAGCCGGACACCGCCGCCGCCGTGAAGGAACATCTGGAAGAATGTTCGGACTGCCGCGCCCTGTGGGAAAAAATGCAGGGGATCGACCCGGCGGAAGTCGAGATGGAGAGAACCAAAGCCCGTGAGCAGGTTGCTGCGCTGCAACGGGTAAAACGCGAGCAGCGTTACCGGCGTTTCCGGGTGGTGCTGACTGCCGTCGTGGCGACCGTATGTGTGGTCGGGATCGCATTGTATGCGTTCTGCTCCTATGCGTGGACGTTTTTAGATTATTTTGACTATAACGAAAATGCCACTTTGAAGGTGGAATATAGAACGGGGGACGATGCAGCGGAGGAGAAAGGCATCTATATGGTGGTGGATGCCGACGGACATAATTCGGTCATCTGTCCGGCATATGTACAGACCGATGAGGGAAGGGCGCTGGTTTTTTCCCTCTATCAATGCAGATGGTGTCAGTGGTTCGGCAACCATTGGGGAGATTTCGGCATCTTGAACGGGGACGGCACCTGTGCGATTCGACTTGAAGATGAACAGTTCGTTCCAGAGGAAGAGCCGAACCGTGTGAACGCCGTTTACTATCTGCCATATCAAGCAATGGAAACATGGAAGGATTCCGGCAGCCAGACCCTGCCCGAAGAAGCCGAACTGATGTGGCAGCGGGACGACGCGACCGCCACGGCCGCGCCCTGACCCAAACCGCCCCACAGCCCCATACAACGACGAAGCCCCGGCCTGCGCATGCCGCGCAGGCCGGGGCCTGTTGTTGTTAGCTTTAGCGCAAAGACAACCCCCGGCTCTGCCGGGGAGTGTAAAAAA
>SAMEA3387515__coassemble_5994_pt1 | contig 3664 bp, 3 predicted proteins | sample SAMEA3387515__metabat2_high_PE_016 | metagenome-assembled genome bin SAMEA3387515 (sample SAMEA3387515) | Felis catus | biome: Faeces | place: United Kingdom | collected 2012
CACCCATGCCTTTTTGGTTAAAATTCTTTTGGTTCTTTTCTTATAAGAAAAGAACGATAATAAAAAATAAAAGATAATGAGTGATACATGCGGCGGATCGGTCAAAATTGCCGGACACACTGTAGGGCGGGGGCGTACCCCTCCGCGAGGACATTCCGGAAGGTGCTGCACAACCGGGAAGTAGGGGCGGCATGTATGCCGCCCGCGGGCGTTCATGGTAGTAATACGGTTTTACGGGACGGTGATTCGTTCCCGGTCGCATTGTAGGGCGGGGTCTTGACCCCGCCGTGTTTTTTGTTGCCCGCAAGGTGTTGGGGCAGGGGAACGTGCCACGGGCGGCCTGCAGGCCGCCCCTACATACGGCGGGAAGGGGCAATTTTCCCGGCAGGTGCGTGCAAGCGAACAGCAAAACCCCTCAGGCCGCTGCGCGGCCCTGGCCGGGTTGCGGTTCGCGCATCATGCTGCGCGCCTTGGCGCGGCGCTTGCATTCTGCGACCGCTGCCCCTGCTTCGTCTCGCCGCATCCGCCGCAGGCGGCGCTCGACTCCGCAGCCCCTGAAGGGGAGCCTTTAAGGGGGAGCAGAGTAAAAGCCTCCCCTTTCAGGGGAGGTGTCTGCGAAGCAGACGGAAGGGTTTGAAACTTTCCCACAACCCAAAACTTTACGGGCAATGGCAAACACCCCGCCACATTTTGAGCAGGCCGAACGGCCTGCGATCCACCATATTTATTATCTATTATCTTTTATCTATTCTCTTCTCTGATTGTGTATTGTTGATTCCTCCAATTTTTTCTGCATAGCTTTGTCGGTTCTGCCACTTGACAGCCCTGCTGCGCCCCTGCTATGCTATAGAAAAAGAATACTATACAAAATATAATATTATATTACCATACAAGAAAGGAGGCATACTCCATGAAACACGGAACCGCCCTTTTGGCCGCCCTGCTGGCGGCCGGGCTGGCGGGCTGCGGAGCCGCGCCGCAGGCCCCGGCATCCACTGCGCCTGCTTCCGAAACGACCGTCGCCGAAACATCTGCTCAGAACCCCGACGCCCTCTACCACGGCGGGGCGGAGCGCACGCCGGAAGAAGTGCTGGCCCGGGCGCTGGAGGACGCCGTCCCGCCCGCCTGCCCGGACTGCGGCGCGGCGACGGCGGCCGAACTGACCGCCAGCGAGGAACTGCCGGTGCGGCAGCGGGACTGCACCGCCATGGCCCAGGGCACCGACGCGGTGTACGACCTTTCGCTGACCTATGACTGGGTCTGCCCCGCCTGCGGCCAGCGCGACGCGGGCCACACGGTCACGGGGAACCGGGTCATCGTCTGCCACGGCTGGACATCCTGAACCCTCTGCCAGAAAAGGAGGATGTTATGAAAGTACGCGCGATATTTTACGGGATCGTGGCGCTGGTCGTGCTGGCGAACTGCGCGTTCCCGGTAGGGGCCGCAGCGGAAACGACCGGCGCGATCCTGGAGAAAGACGCCGCTTCCTGGGTCGAGTTTGCGCCGGAATGGGGCGACCCTCCGGCGCAGGACGGCTTCGACGCCGAACTGCTGCGGCAGGCGCGGGCCGCCCGCAAAGAGGGCAGCAGCGTCTTTCGGCGGGAGGTGGACAGCGCCGCCGAAGCCGCTGAACTGCTGGGCGTGCCGCTGCTGCACAGCGAACTGCTGGAGGAATACGCCGATCCCCAAAGGCAGTTGGAAGTGTGCTGCAGGCCCAGTCTGGCCCTGCAAAGCGCCACGCTGGACCTGCAGTACGGGACCGGCGAATGCCTGTTCATCCTGCGCGCCACGGTCGCCTGGGAGGACGGCTACCGCTGCCTGTACGACTATGCGATCCCCGACGCGGCGGAATCCTTCCTGTACACCACCGGCGCCGGGCAGGAGGTGGAGGTGTTCCGCCTTCTGGACGAGGAGGGCCGCCCGGTGCGGATGTGTACCGTGTTCCGGCACGGGGACGCCGTCTATCAACTGTTCGCGGTGAGCGACGGCTGTTCGGTCCCCGACGCCGGGGGCAAGTATCGCCCTTCCGATGGTGTGCCGGAAGAACGGTTCCTGGGGGTGCTGGACTCTCTGGAAACGGCTGCATGAAAGGCTCTGTCCTTTCTTTGCAAAGAAAGGACCAAAGAAATTCCAATAAAAAAGGCATGGGTGTACACCCATGCCTTTTTGGTTAAAATTCTTTTGGTTCTTTTCTTATAAGAAAAGAACGATATTTTGCGTGGCTTTGTAGGGCGGGGTCTTGACCCCGCCGTGTTTTTTGTTGTCCGCAAGGTTTTGGGGCCGCAGGAAAGGGTCCCGGGCGGCGGGAAGGGGTGTTTTTGTGGAAGGGGGGTGTCTGGCGGGAGGTGCAGAACCCCTCCGTCTGCCTTCGGCAGACACCCACGGGTTGCGGTTGGCGCATCATGCTGCGCGCCTTGGCGCGGCGCTTGCATTCTGCGACCGCTGCCCCTGCTCCGTCTCGCTGCATCCGCCGCAGGCGGCGCTCGACTCCGCAGCCCCTAAAGGGGAGGCTTTACTCTACTGCCCGTCAAAGGCTCCACCTTTTAGGGAAAGCAGGCCGGCAGCCACGTTGGCAAGCGGTCACAGGAAGTCCGAAACTTCCTCTTTGAAGCCTTCCCCGATGACCTCGTTGGATTCCATGATGATGGTGAAGGCCTTGGGGTCGATCTTGTGCGCAATCTTTTTGATGGTGTACATCTGCTTGTTGTTGCAGGCGCACATCACCACGTCCTTTTTGTTCTTGCTGTGCGCGCCCGAACCTTTCAGGATGGTCGCGCCACGGCCGGAATATTTGTCGATCTGGTCCGCGATCTCGGTGCCCGATTCCGTCACGATCAGGGTCAGTTTGCCCTCGTCGATGCCGTACATGATGCGGTCCATCACCAGCGCGATCAGGTAGGTGGAAATGATGCCGTAGATCAGGCCGTCCACGTCGCGGAACACCAGCACCGTGCCCAGCAGGATGATCGCCACGTCCTGCACGATGTTGATGGTGCCCAGCGTCACATGGGGGATCATCTTCTTGATCGGCACGCTGACGAAGTCCTGCCCGCCGGTGGACGAACCCCGCATGAAGATCATGGCATAGCCCACGCCGCACAGGACGCTCATGCAAAGGGTGGCGAGGAACCGGCTGCCGTTGTACACCGGCAGCAGCGGCGCGACGTGGTCCATGATGAGCGAGGTGATGATGGTGGATTTGATGGATTTGAGAAAGAACGTCCGGCCCAGCAGTTTATAGGAAAAGATCGCGGCGGGAATGTTGAGCAGGAACAGCCCGACGCCGACCGGCAGGCCGAACAGATGATAAAAAATAATGGCGATGCCGGAAAAACCTTCGACCGGGAAATTGGCGTTCAGCGCAAAGTTATACACGCCCACGGCGATGAGCAGCCCGGCCACCATGTCGACCAGAATATCAATGCCCAATTCTTTCCAATTCAGTTTCTTCATATACATCCTCCTGTGTTTGGTGGCGTCCCTGGGACGGCGGGGACACAAAAAGCAGCCGCGAATTATAAGAATATAATTCGCGGCTGCTCTTTTCTGGTTTTATTATACGGGAAGCGGCGGGGAGTTGTCAATCCTGGGGGAGGGGGAAAGAGAATAGATAAAAGATAATAGATAATAGATAAAAAATATGGTGGATCGCGGGCCTGCGGCC
>SAMEA3387515__coassemble_6483_pt1 | contig 3342 bp, 1 predicted proteins | sample SAMEA3387515__metabat2_high_PE_016 | metagenome-assembled genome bin SAMEA3387515 (sample SAMEA3387515) | Felis catus | biome: Faeces | place: United Kingdom | collected 2012
CCACCACTATTCTCTCATACCTGTCTACCCGGTCCCACGTTTGACGCTTACGTATAAACGACAGATTCACCCTTTTCAAGGGCAACATCTTCGACCGTCCAGACCTTATTATTCCATGCACCAACGGATTCACCATTACCGTCTTTAATAACGACCGAGGACGGCGTGCCCGCACCCTCAAATTTATCGGTAACGGTCAGGCCGTTCAGCGCGACGTTGCCGGTGTTGGTGACGGTGATTTCGTAAGTGATTACGTCATTCACCTTGAGGGTGCCATCGGGGATTGTCTCAACCGTATAGGTTTCGTTCCCACGCTGAATGCTGGTGATTTCCTTCGTCAGTTCAACAGATTTGTGTTGAGCAGTGCCGAAGAATTTGATGGTGTTATCCTCTACAGTGTAGGTATCCTTATCACTCAGAATAGCAGAAAGCGCCAGGGAGCCGCTAATGATTTTGCCAGCGACTTCACCGTTTTTCCACTTGGGATACCATGCATTCAAGTCGTCAGTTGCCTTTAGAGTAATGGTATCGTTGATGGGATCCATTTTCCAAACAACAGTGGAAGCGTCCTGCATTCCTTCGCTGTCGGGATCATCTTCGCTGGGCAATCCGCCATTTTCCGGCAGATCAGCGGTATTATCCACCGTATAAGTGGTTTCATCTGTTTCAGACAGTTCGCCGTCCACATAGTATTCAACACTGTACGGGGTGGCAAGATAAATGTTTACAATGCTGCCGCCCTGCACGTTGTCTACTTTGGTTGTGTCTTTTTCAGTAGTAACGCCCTTGCTACCGCTTTCGCCGTAGACAAGGTCAGCCTGCACCGCCTGCAGAACGTAGCTATTATTTACAGTGAACTGCAAGTCGGCACAGTTATATGTCAGATAATCATAGGTGCACTGATAGCTGCCTTCCGGCGTCACATTCACAGCGGGGTTATCAGTTGTGCTCGCCAGCGACAAATCGATATATTGATCGTTGCGCGTAACCTTCACAGGGTCGCCGTCCAGATAGACATTAACAGTGACGGGGGCACCCGGCTGTACTACAGGCCCCTCCACCTCTTCCCACTGCGCGGTCAGTTTAGCATGGGCATACAAATCAATTTTGCCGTCAGGCTGAACCGTTGTTGGCTCCTGATTTGTTTCGTCCTCCATGTCGAAGGCATCATCCACATCGTCAATATCGTCCGAATAATATTGCAGTTTCCAGCCGACAAACTCATAGGTTTTATTGCCGACTCGAACCATATTTTTAGTCGGTGCCAGAACTTCATAGTTCTCAGGGTTGTCTTCAAAACTGAAAGCAACATCGGTCTTATTCCGATTGTTAATAATCCCGCCATTGTCATTAGAAACAATAGCGCCGTCCAGCATAGCGGCGGTCACCTGTTCGCCGCCTGCTTCGCCTGCATCATATACCACATAGGCCGGGTCAGGGCATTCTGCCAGCTCAATGAATACATGATATGGGAAACGTTCCACCGACGTGCCAGCAAGGTCGTCATGGTCGTAAAAATGATTGCTCTCATCCGCAACCAAAATAATGGAAGCATCGCCCGGTTCAGTAGAAGTGCCATAACCATCACCGTCGGCCAAGACCGTACAGCCGTAGCCGCCCAGATAGTCGCAAGCGACTACTGCATACTTCACATAATAGCCCTTCTCGGGCACAATTTTAATAAACCTTTCGTTCCTGGCAACCCACTGCCTACCTTCCCACGCACGTTCGTGCGGGGCAATCATTTCGTACGGTCCATTTTCTTGGTCAGACACATAAACGCTCACATGGTCGGGGTTATTGACATCATCATGGTAAACCCGCTCAAGTTCATAGCCACCATTATGCTTCCGTGTAATGTTTGCTACGTTCCAAACATAGTATCCTTTATCCCAGTCTTCGCCCCAGTCAGGAAAATGATCTTCCCACCAATCATCATCCCAGTCGTGCCATCCCCCATACGTCTCCACGTCGGAGTTCGCGCTGCTTTCGGGCGCAGTTGCGTCCGACTGCGGCTGCTCGCTGGGCGCAGCTTCTTCAGCAGGCTGCTCCGTGGGCTGCGCAGTGGGTTCCGCAGAAGGTTCCACGGTGGACTCCGCGTCGGAAGCCGCACTTTCGGCAGGCACAGCAGTGCCCTCCGGGGTGGGCGTGGGCTGCGCGGTGGGCACGGCGGTGCCCTCCGGCGCCTGCGTGGGTTCCACGGTAGGCTCCGGGCTTACAGTCGGCTCGGCACTGGCGGCCGGGTCGGGCGACGGGGTCGGCGTCGCGTTTTCCACCGACGCCGTGGGGGTCGGTGTGGGTCCCTCTGCGAAAGCAGCGGTGGGCATCATGCTGGCTAAAAGCGCAACAGAGCAAACCATCGCAGCCACACGTTGGAGCCGCTTCTTCCAGAATCGCATGGTATAAAATTCCTCCTTACCATTTCTATCGCCGCAGGCAGCCCGGCAAGCAGACAGTCTGTACGGTCACAGGAACAGGCGCAGGGGCGCGCCATTCAAAAACAAACTTTCCTTTGCAACGGAAGCATAGTTTTGTTGCACAACGCTTTGAACACCGTGTTCAAGGATTTGCTGCATCGCAGTTTTCTTACATGAAAAACGGGACAAAAAAACAGCGCACGGAAGCAGTCGGGCAGACAAAAGCGTCTGCCCGGCCGTTTTCGTGCGTCCTCTTTGTGTAAACTGTCAAATCGACGGAAACACGCTTGATTTACCGGGGGTGTTGTGTTATCATAGCTACATGGCTTTCCATATGCTTCGGTATAGTTTTAGTTGTCTGGATGCCTTCGGCCCTATTTGCAACAAAACTATGCTTTTGTAGTTTTCGCGCCGACCGCAACAAAATTATACTTTTGTATATTTTCACAACAGCAGCTGCATACTGTCCAGCAATTTCAAATGTTCGGCGCCGGATTTCATGATATAAATTCTGGTAGTCTCGATGCTGGAATGGCCCAGCAGGTCCGCCAGCTTGGCAAGATTCTTTTCGATTCCGTAGAAGGTCCTGGCGAACAGGTGACGCAGGTTGTGGGGGAACACTTTTTCCCGCGCAACGCCCGCCTGTTCGCACAGGGCCTTCATCATTTTCCACACCGTCACCCGGTCCAGCGGGCGGCCCGTCCGGGTCAGGAACACCGGCCCCGTATGGATGCGCTGCCGCGCGCACCAGCGTTCCAGCCGCTTGCACAGTTCATGGAGGAGCAGAATTTCGCGGCATTTGCCCTTGCAGCGGATGGCCGCCCGGCCGCGGCGGACGGCTTCGGCCGTGACGAAGGCCAGTTCCGACACGCGGATGCCGGTGGCGCACAGCGTTTGCAGGATCAGCAGCGTGCGCTTGCGGCCG
>SAMEA3387515__coassemble_7516_pt1 | contig 2844 bp, 3 predicted proteins | sample SAMEA3387515__metabat2_high_PE_016 | metagenome-assembled genome bin SAMEA3387515 (sample SAMEA3387515) | Felis catus | biome: Faeces | place: United Kingdom | collected 2012
TTCGCAGAGGGACCCACCCCGACCCCCACGGCGGAAAGCCATCCCACCCCCACGCCGGACACCGGCGCGGAGAGCGACCCCGCCACCCCGGAGGCAAGCGCCACCCCCGCCCCCGACGAGGAACTGAGCGGCATGGTGGACACGCTGTACGCGGCCTACCCGGTGGAACTGATGATGATGAACACCAACGCCGTGGACCTGAGCGACGCCGACTGGTGCAAGTACAACACCGGCCTGGACGCTGACCTGGCCGCCAAAGTGGACGCGGCCGTGGTGTCGGAGTCCATGACCGGCAGCCAGGCTTACAGCCTGGTGCTGGCCCGCGTGAAGGACGAAGCCGACGCCCAGACCATCGCGGATGCCATGCTGGAAAACATCCAGATGAACAAATGGGTCTGCGTCGGCGCTGACAAGGCGCGGGTCGCCACCTTTGGGGACAAGGTCCTGTTCGTGATGAGCAGCAACTCCCTGACCGATGCCGACGCCCTGATGGACGCCGTGCCCGACGCGCTGGGTGTGACCTTTGACTACGAGAACAGCAAGGACGCCGCCGACGCGGCCGTGGGCGGGGACACCATCCCCGCGCTGTGATCCCATAGGCTGACACCCGGCAGGGGCAGCCGCCGCACACGGCTTGGCCGGGTGCCGCTGTTCCCCTGTATGTGCCGCCGGCAGCGGATCCTGAACCTTTTCCGACAGTCTGTGACCGTCCCGGAAGTTCCGGGGCGGTCTTTTTTTGTATCAGGGGTTGACAACTTTCCTTGTCAATGGTAGAATACGCTTGACAAGGATAATTGTCATTTTGACAAGAACTCGCGTCAAATTATCCAGCAAGCAGAACAGGAGGTCGATCCATGCCGCTGTACAACCGTCTGAAAGAGCACCGCGCCCGGCTGGGGGTCAACCAGCAGCAGATGGGCGCGCTGGCCGGGGTATCGCGCCAGACCATCAGCCAGATCGAGCGGGGGGACTACTCCCCTTCCGTGACGCTGGCACTCAAACTGGCCAAACTCTGCGGCGTGACCGTAGAGGACATTTTCACCTATGAGGAGGACATCCCCCATGAAAAACAATGAAAACACCGGCACGATCCGGAAAGAGAACCACAAAAACTGGCTGAAATTCGCCGTCACCCTGGTGGTCTGCGGGCTGGGCGGCGCGGCGTTGGGCTATGGCGCCGCCTGGTTTGCCGACAGCATTCCCCTGGGCGGCCTGGCTGAAAGCGCCGGGCAAATCGCCAAAGTCTGCGTGCCCTTTGCCCAGGTGCCCCCGCTCCTGCTGCTGATCCCTGCCATCGTCTGCTGGCGGCGGGGCGAGGCCCTGTTCGCCCGCTGGGACGGCGAGGACGAGGACCTGCCCGAACAGGCGGAAAAACACCTGAACTGGGCGCTGCTCTGGCTGACCGCGGCCCAGTTGGGCGGCTTCCTGCTGATTGGCGTGGCCGCGTCGCTGCTGCCGCTGGGGTACGCGGACCCGTTCGGCCTGCTGGCCGCCGCGGCGGAAACGCTCGTCCTGTTCCTGGCCGTCATCACCCTGCAGCGCCGGGTGGTGGACCTGGTCCGGCGCTTCAACCCGGAAAAGCAGGGCAGCGTCTACGACTTCCAGTTCCAAAAAAAGTGGCTGGCAAGCTGCGATGAAGCCGAACGCCAGCGCATCGGGCAGGCTTCCCTTGTCGGCTTCACCGTGACCAGCCGCGGCTGTCTTTTCGTCTGGGCCCTGATGGTCTTTATCAATGTGCTGTTCCCCATCGGCCCGCTGCCCATCATTGCCGTGTTCATCCCCTGGGCGCTGGGGCAGCTCGCCTACATCGCCGCCTGCATCCGCATGGATGAACACCCGTTCCGGCCCGAATAACACCAATCCCCGCCCCCTCTGCGGCCTGCCGGGTGGTCCCGCCGCCGGCCCCCATTTTCCCCCGGCCGTACAGGAAAGTACCGCCGGGGGATTTTTGTGTCGGGCCCAACGGCAGTTTGCAGGGCAAATGAATAGTGCCTGCCAGACCGGGAGACAGCGCAGCAGAAAAACCGCCAATACCTTATGCATACAAATAGAAAGATGAATCGGAATGTGAGGTAATTCCCATGAAACAGCCTGCCGCCAACAACCAATACAGGTCAACGTCAGGTTTGTGTATCGGTGTTGCCCTTGGTGCAGCTTTAGGCCTTCAACTGAATAACATAGGCACCGGACTCCTTTTTGACATACTTTATGATACAAAGAAGAAAAAAGAGTAAGCGCCCCCTATTCCCAACGCAAGGGGACCCATGGGACCGCCGGAATTTTTTCTGATGCTGTCCCTGTGCCAGATCCTGCGAATCGCCCCGGCAACCTTCTTTTCCCTGAGAAGGCCGCCGGGGTGATTTCCGATTTCCGTCATTTTTCCGGTTTTACCACCCACTCTACGGTCCGTGGGTGTTCTTTTTGCCCCTGCACTGCTATAATACAGGCAGAAAGGAGGAGATAGCCATGGACCAGAGCAAGACCGGTAAATTCATTGCCGAATCGCGCCGGGCCCAAAACCTGACCCAAAGGCAACTGGCCGACCAACTGGCCATCAGCGACAAGACCGTATCCAAATGGGAGTGCGGAGTTTCCCATACTAAAGGATATTAAGAAACAGCCCGTATTTACCTGCTTGCAAAAATTATTAACAGATACAAGATTTGCACTTGAAACAGTGTGTTTGCAATCTATTATATAAAGTTTAATACAAATAGGAGGAGATATACTATGACTGAAAGTATTAGAGAGAAATTGTATGAGAATTCATCTATATTATTGAATTCGCTAGAAAAGACAAAATATTTAAAGCAATGGTTAAAAGAAATAAAACAACAAATTTTT